>Ga0102587_1000138_pt1 | contig 99120 bp, 83 predicted proteins | sample AraplaF_Col_mTSA_FD_76853 | JGI IMG/M metagenome (GOLD analysis project Ga0102587, IMG submission 76853) | Arabidopsis root microbial communities from the University of North Carolina, USA - plate scrape MF_Col_mTSA (SPADES assembly) (version 2) | ecosystem: Host-associated > Plants > Roots >...
TCGGGGCCGATGCTGCACGGCCGATATGGACCGAGCCCATCGGCTCCAGATAGGCGCGCAGCATCGGCCCCGACGCGGTGGTGAGCGGCTGGATGCCGCCGGCAGCGTGTCGTTTGCCGCCCACATGGTGCAGCATGAACTGCTGATGATCGTGGCCGCACCCTTGCTGGTGCTGGGCCGTCCGCTCGGCGTGTGGCTGTGGTCCTGGCCACAAGCGGCGCGCAATGGCGGCGGCAGGCTGACCCGGCTGCGGCCGTTGCAGGCCGTGTGGAATATGCTAACGCGGCCCATCAACGCCTGGTTGCTGCACTTTGCCGCGCTATGGCTGTGGCATGTGCCGGCGTGGTTTCAACTGGCGCTGCTGCGTCCCGGCTGGCATGCGGTGCAACACGTCAGTTTCCTGTTCCCGGCGCTGCTGTTCTGGTGGTCGGTGCTGGGCCGGGCGTCGCGCAGCAGCGCCATGGCCTACCTGTTCACCACCATGCTGCATACCGGTGCGCTGGGCGCCCTGTTCGCCTTGTCCGCCACGGTCTGGTATCCGGCCTATGGCGGCAGCGCGGCCGAGTACGGATTGTCGGCACTGGAAGACCAGCAGCTGGGTGGGCTCATCATGTGGGTGCCGGGCGGATTGGCGTATCTGATCGCGGCCTTGCTGTTGTGTGCAGGCTGGCTGGCGCCGGCCAGCGCGCGGAGTGCGTCATGAGATGGCGTGTGCCTGTCGTGCTGGGGTTGGCCGCCATACTGGCCGCTTGCGAAGAAGACCGCGCGGCCGTACCGCCCGCCGAACGCAGCGGCAACCGCTACGTCGGCCGGGAACTGCTGCTCAGCTATGGCTGCGTGGCCTGCCATCGCATACGCGGCTTGCCGCAGATGGCAGGGCAGGCCGGACCGGCGCTGGAGCGTATCGCCTATCGCAGCTATATCGGCGGCGTGCTGCCCAATACGCAGGCCAATCTGGAGCACTGGATCATGCACCCGGCGCCGGGTTCTGCCATGCCGGAGCTGGGCGTCAGCGCTGCCGAAGCGCGTGACATGGCGGCCTATCTGTACCAGCAGGTGCCGCCATGATGCGGCGCGGACGGCTGGTGTTGCTGACGATGCTGGCGACGCTGGCGGCAGCGCTGATGCTGGCCGCAATCGCTGCCGTGGTGATGGTGCGCATGGGCTGGTACGACGTGGGTGCGGTGAAACAGCATTTTCAGCCGACCTTCAAATTGCTGGAACTGGGGCTGCGCTACTCGGTGCGCCATCATGCGCGTGAAATACTCGCGCCGCCGCTGACGGGCGGCATGGCGCAGCGCGGTGCGCGATTGTATGCGGAACATTGTGTGCAATGTCACGGCGCGCCCGGCGTGGCGCCGGAGCTGGCGACGCTGGCCCTGCAGCCGTCGCCCGGCCCGCTGGTGCACATGACGCGCCGCTGGCAGCCAAATGAGTTGTACTGGCTGGTCACCAATGGCGTCAAAATGACCGCCATGCCGGCCTGGGAATTTCGCCTGAGCGAGCAGGAACGTTGGCAGCTGGTGGCCTTTATCGGCGAGCTGCCCAAACTGTCGCCGCAACAGGGGGCGGCCATGCTGGCGGCGGTGCGCAACACCGAAGCTGTGCCTGCGCCGCCGGAGCAGCCACTGGACGACCGGCCCGATGCCCGGCGCGGGCGCGTCGCCCTGACGCAGTATGCTTGCCGCTCCTGCCACATGATTCCCGGCTTGCCGGGGCCATCGGTGGACGTGGGGCCGCCGTTGCGGGATCTGGCGCGCCAGCGCTACATCGCCGGCTATTTGCCGACCTCGGAGGAGAATATGGTGCGCTGGCTGCGCCATCCCGATCTGGTCAAGCCCGGCACGGCCATGCCGGCGCTGCACGTCACCGAGGCCGATGCGCGCGACATGGCGCACTGGCTGCTCAGTGCGCAGCCATGATGAAATCCACAAACGCGCGCACCCGTTGCGACAAGTACCGCGCATGCGGATACAGCAGGAAGAATGGCCGCGACGTGCCACCATGGCCAGGCAACAGCTCCACCAGCGCGCCGCTGGCCAGATCCTGTTCCACGATGAAGCGGTAAGTCTGCACCAGCCCGGCGCCGCTGCGCGCCAGCGTGACGATGCCCAGCACGTCTTCAGCGCAACTGAGGCCGCCATTGGTGGGCAGGTCGATGGCCGCGCCGTCCTGCATGAAAATCCACGGAATGCGCTTGCCGGTGCTGGGCAGGTCGAACTGGATGCACTCGTGCCGATGCAGATCGTCCAACGATTCCGGCTTGCCGGCGCGCTTGAGATAAGCAGGCGAGGCCACCAGCACCAGTTCCGCATCTTCCAGCTTGCGGGCGATGAGGCTGGAATCGGCCGGCGCGCGGCCGCGTATCGCCAGATCGTAGCCCTCGTCGGCAAAGTCGATGTTGCTGTTGCTGACGTGGATGTCGATGGTCACTTCCGGATAGCGGCGGCGGAACTCAGCCAGTCGCGGCAGCAGGCGGTAGTGGGCATACGGCGTGGGCGCGCTGATGCGCAGCGGTCCGGATGGCCGGGCTTGCTGGCCGGTGACCTGGCGTTCGGCCTCGCTCAGCTGCGACAGCGCTTGCCGGCACTGCTCGAAATAGACCCGCCCGCCGTCGGTCAGCCGGATCTGGCGCGTGGTGCGCACGAACAGGCGCACGCCCAGCCGTTCCTCCAGCCGCGAAATGGAACGGCTGACCGCGGCTGGCGTCACACCGGCGGCAGTGGCGGCACCGGTAAAGCTGGACAGTTCTGCAGCCAGGCAGAACAGCTCAATGCTGCCCAGCAGGACATCGTCAAATTGGCGTTTCATGACGGGATATTGATTACGTGATGTATCAATTGTCTTGTTTTTCAATGTGTTTATCAAGTTAAAGGTCGGGAATATAGTGACTTCACCTTAACAACACTTTGAAAGGAAACATCATGAGCAAGACGGTTATTGTGACTGGCGCATCGAGCGGTATCGGCTTTGCCGTCGCCGAGGCTTACCTGAAACGCGGCTACAACGTGGTTGGCAACGCCCGCACCATCGAGCGCCTGAAAGTCGCCTCGGACAAGCTGGGCAACCCATCAAACTTCCTGCTGGTGCCGGGCGATATCGCCAAACCGGAGACCGCCAAGGCGCTGTTCGAGCGCGCGGTGCAGGCGTTCGGCAAGGTGGACATCCTGATCAACAACGCCGGCATCTTCATCGCCAAGCCGGTCGCCGACTATACCGAACAGGATCTGGACGACCTGCTCAACACCAATCTGAAAGGCGTGTTCTACCCGACGCAGCAAGCGGCGGCGCACATGAGCGCCAACCAATCAGGGCACATCGTCAACATCACCGCCGGCATCGCCATGCAGCCGAACGCGAAAGTGCCGGCCTTGCTGCCGGTGCTGATCAAGGGCGGCCTGAACAGCGCCACTCGCGGCCTGGCAATCGAGCTGGCGGCGTCCAACGTCAAGGTCAACGCGGTGGCGCCCGGCATCATCGCCACGCCGATGCACAGCGAGGATGAATCCACGCAAGCCTTCTTCCGCACCTTGGCTCCGACCGGCACCACCGGCGTGACCGATGACGTGGTCAATGCCGTGCTGTACCTGACCGAATCCAACTTCACCACCGGCACCATCCTGCCGGTCGATGGCGGCGGCAGCGCCGGCACCTGGTAAAACAAGGAGAATCACCATGCCATACGTAAATATCCGCGTCACCAATGAAGGCGTGACGGCTGAACAGAAACAGCAACTGATCGAAGGCTCGACCGATCTGCTGCAGCGCGTGCTGAACAAAGATCCGGCCACCACCTTCGTCATCATCGACGAAGTGGCGACCGATAACTGGGGCGTGAATCGCGAAAACGTCACCACGCGCCGCAAGCGCGAGAAGGCGGGCAAATGAAGCTGCTGTACGTGGGCGATCCCATGTGCTCGTGGTGCTATGGCTTCGGCAAGGAAATGACCGCGCTGATGGCCATGCACCCTGAGCTGGATCTGGACATCATCGTCGGCGGCGTGCGCGCCGGCGCCACCGATGTGCTCGATCAAGCGGGGAAGGAATTCCGCCTGGGGCACTGGGCGCGGGTGGAGGCGCAAAGCGGACTGCCGTTCAACCGCGAAGCCTTGCTGGCACGGCAGAACTTCGTCTACAACACCGAGCCGGTATGCCGTGCGGTGGTGGCAGCGCGCAAGCTGGCGCCGCAGACGGATCTGCTGGCCGTGTTCCGCGCCTTGCAGCAGGCGTTTTATGTGGATGGGCGCGATACCACCGATGGCCGCGTGCTGGCCGAAGTCGTGGCGGAGCAGTTGCAGCTGGATGTGGAGGTCGTGTTGCGCGTCTGGGAGGACCACGACACCATCATGCAAACCAAAGCCGACTTCGCCCGTGCCCGCGCGCTCGGCGTGCGCAGCTTCCCGGCCTTATTGCTCGATACCGGTAAAGGCATCGTCGAAATCAGCGGCGGCTACGCACACGCCGCGCAATTACAACAAGCGTTAGCCAGGTACACCTTGGCCTGAGAGCATAGCGGCCCTGCTGGCAAATCTGTCCGATATAGAAGCAGGGTCAAGTACTTCTGCGATGTGAGTCCAGATTCGTGATTCCTGTTCCGTCAGCGGGGACCAGCACGGCCGGGGCCGCTGTCTCTCAATCAAGCCGCTGATGCGCTTCTGTAAGGTTTCGATTTTTTTCAAATCGGCATTGACGTTAGCCAGGTCGAGAATAATCTCCGCGTAGGCATGATACATCCCTGGCTTGATCGAGCGCCGCAGGAGTGGCACCGCCATGCCGTTTGAAAAGCTGTAAGCGTATTGTACGAACTTGAGCATATCCCCATGCGCGTTGCCGAGAAGGTATTCTTGAGACTCTGCCTCGGGTACGGGGCGGTTGCCGAGTACCAGGCGTTCAAACGGCGATGATGTCAATCTCGGCAGGACAAACTTTTCCTCAACAAGAGGAGGTAGGCGCCGGAGTATCGTGACATAGCGGTTCAGGAGATCCGCCAGCTGTTGAAAAACGCCATCAATCTGTTCTTCCGCTTTCTTATAGGCTGCCAGTTCTCTCCGATATTTTTGGCGCGCAGGATCATCGCCCCAAAGATGAAGTCGCACCCCAAGCCGGGCCAATTGATCGGAGCGCTCCAGACGTTCAGCGGTTTGTTCTTCCTCTGCGACGCGCCGGGATTCGTCAATGACCAGCTTAGCCGCTTGTGATGAAAAACCGTCCTTAAATTTCTCGATTACTTGGTTATAAAGTTCAGTGCTCATAGGCCAGTCGGTGGAATGTGGGCATGGCCCAGTGTATCACCGGTTGGCGTTCAACAATCGGTTCACAGCATCGCAGCGAGCGATCTGGCGTGTGACAGGTCGCCAAAACATTTGCTATGCTGATTCCCTTCGCAGCGGTGAAGCCAAGCGGGGCGACAAATGACATTGGCGAGCGATCAGCAAGAGGGCAACGGGAGCTTGTCTCAGACTACTCGGGCCATGCTGTCCCTGCGTGAACAGGTGTTCAATTTGTGGGAAGCTCAGGTACGTTCCCGCGTGGCGGAGGCGAGCGAAGTGCCCGGACCGCTGCTGATCAATACTTTGCCCGAGTTCTACGACAATATCGCCGAAGCGCTGACGCCCGCGTCCCACCGTGCGGACGCCGCCAGCGATACCACATCCATGTCGGCCCACGGCCGCGGGCGGGCGCGCATGACGCCGTTCCGCGCCGATCAGATCATCCTGGAATATCAGTTGTTCCGCGACGCCATCGCCGCGGTGGCGCGCCGCAATGGCTTGTTCTTTACGCCCGAAGAATGGGATATCGTGGAGCGCTCGATTGATATCGGCGTGCGCGATGCGGTGCGTGAGTTTTCCCAGATGCACGAAGGCATCCGCGAGCGGCTGGCGGCAACCCTGTCGCACGATATGCGCAACCCGCTGTCGCTGGTGCTGGCCGGAGCCCAGCTGATTGCCATGGCGCCGGATCTGGAAAAGGCGCGTGGCGCCGCGCTCAAGATACAGCGCGGCGCCCGCCGGCTGGAGGATATGGTGATTCAGCTGGTGGATGCGCTGACCTTCGACCGCGGCGTCAAGCTGCCCTTGAGCCTGTCCGAGTTCGATATCCGCAATCTGGTGGATACGCTGTTGCAGGAGTTCTGCGTGCCGGACGCTGGGGAGATTGTGGCCAACGTTGAATCGGTGATTGGTTTCTGGTGCAAGAACTCGCTGTTGCGTGCGCTGGAAAACCTGCTGACCAATGCCTTCAAATACGGCGATGGCGGGCGTGTAGTGCTCAAGGGCGAGCAGATACGCGGCCGCCTGAAGCTGAGCGTACACAACACGGGCAAGCCGATTGCCGGCGAGCAGCGCGAGCGCATCTTCGAGTATTTGCAGCGGGACGGAAACGGCAACGGCCATGAGGGCTGGGGCATCGGCCTGCCGTTCGTACGCAGTGTGGCGGAAGGCCATGGCGGCAGCGTGGCGGTCGACAGCTCCGCCGCCGCCGGCACGACCTTCATCCTCGATATTCCGGTCGATTGCCGGCCGTATGTAAAAACGGCTTAGGACTTGGCCGCCGCGTCCCGTGCGCGCTTGCGCAGTTCGGTCACGGCGGTGCCGCCGACGCCCCAGTTGTCGGTTTCCACTTCATCGATGATGACGAAGGTGGTGGCCGGATTTTTGTTCAGTACTTTTTGCAGCAGGTCGGTCACGCCCTGAATCAGCTCCTGCTTTTGCTCGGCGGTGGCGCCTTCATTGGTGATGCGGATATTTACGAATGGCATAGTTTTTCTCCTTGGTTAAAAATCGTCAGATAGGCCAGCAGGGCGCCGCCCAGCAGCAGTGCGGTCGAGACGGCCATGGCGGCCTGAATGCCCGCAAGAATAGCAGCTGTGGCTGGTGTTGCCACCAAAGCGCCGTACACTGCCACGCCCATGGCGCCGCCGACCTGGCGCGCCGTGTTCAAAACCGCCGACGCCGTGCCGCCCTGGCGCTTGTCGACCGCGGCCAGAATAGAGGTGGTCATGGCCGGCACCGCCAGCCCCATGCCCGCCGGGATCAGGGCCAGTCCCGGCAACATGGCCCAGAAGCTGGCCGAGTTCGAAATCCCGAACAGGCCCAGCAGCGCATAGCCGCTGCCGCCGATCAGGCCGCCGATGATCATCGGCTGGCGCGAACCGACCCGCGCCTGCAGCCAGCCGCTGGCGATATTCGCAAACAGGAAGGTGCCGGTCAGCGGCAGGAAGATCAGGCCGGCGTGCAGCACGGAAAAGCCGCGCACTTTTTGCAGGTAAAAACTCAGCACGAAGATCACGCCATAGTAGGCAAAGTTGACGAACACGCCGAACAGCACGGCCGGCGTGAAGCCGGTCAGCTGGAACAATTGCAGCGGCAGCATGGGCGCGGCGCTGCGGCGTTCGACACGGATGAACAGCACGCTCGCCACCACCGCCGCCAACAGCGCCGCCAGCACGGCCGGATGTGTCAGGCCCAGCGCATGGATTTCGATCACCGGGCCGATGAAGGCGGTCAGCGCCACCACCGCCAGCAATTGGCCGGGCAGGTCGAAATGGCGCGCCGGGCCGCTGTGGCGCAAGGCCGGCACCACGCGCAAGGTCAGCCAGAAGCCCAGCACGCAGATCGGGATGTTCACCCAGAAGATGCTGCGCCAGCCGAACACGGACATCAGCAGGCCGCCCAGCACCGGCCCGGCCGCGATCGAGACGCCGCCGGCCGCGGTCCACCAGGCGATGGCCTTGGCCAGCATCTTGCGGTCTTCCGCATACACGGCGTTGAGGATGGCCAGCGAGCTGGGCACCAGCAAGGCCGCGCCCACGCCTTGCGCGGCGCGCGCGAGGTTGAGCGACAGCGCGTCCGGCGCCATGGCGCAGGCCAGCGAGGCCACGGTGAACAGGCCGAAGCCGCCAAGGAAGGCGCTGCGCGAGCCGAAACGGTCGCCCATGGCACCGGCCGATAGCAGGAACACGGCAAAGCCCAGCGTGTAAGCATCCACCACCCATTGCAACTGGCTGACGCCGGCCTGCAATTCGCGGCCGATTTCTGGCAAGGCAACGTTGACGATGGTGACGTCCAGTTGCACGATGATGAAGGCGAAACTGCAAGCGAGCAGGATGGCCAGTGAGGGGGAGGATTTCATGATGCGGCTCCAGTGATCGATAGTGCCACTATAGGCCGTCTAACGCATCATGAAAAATGAATTATACTGAACCAATGATTCTTTAATTGAGAACTGATGATGGAACTCTCATCCCTGCGCATCTTCAAGACCGTGGCCGAGGAGGGCGGCGTGACGCAGGCCGCGGCCCGCCTCAACCGCGTGCAGTCCAATGTGTCGGCGCGCCTGACCCAGCTGGAGGAATCGCTGGGCGTCAGCCTGTTCCACCGGTCCGGCCGGCGCATGCTGATCACGGAAGAGGGCGCGCGCCTGCTGGCCTACACCGAGCGTCTGCTGCAACTGGCGGACGAGGCGCAGGAAGCCATGCGCGGCGACCGGCAGCCGTCCGGCGAGCTGCGGATTGGCTCCATGGAAACCACCGCCGCCGCGCGCTTGCCGCTGTTGCTGGGGCGATTCCACCGCCAGTATCCGCAAGTCGATCTGGTGCTCGATACCGGTCCCACCGATTATCTGCTGCAGGCCGTGCTCAACCACCGGGTCGATGTGGCGCTGGTGGCCGCTCCGGTCGAGCGTCCCGAACTGATGCAGTTACCCGTGTTTGAAGAGGAATTGGTGTTGCTGACCGACAGCCTGCATGGCCCGGTCAAATCGCCGGCCGATGTGGCGCGGCGCACGCTGCTGGGTTTTCGTAGTGGCTGTTCTTACCGGCGCCGGCTGGAGCGCTGGTTTGCCGAAGGCGGCGTGTCGCCGGCGCGGATTGCTGAATTCGGCACGTTCGAAGCCATCATCGGTTGTGTGGCGGCCGGCATGGGCGTGGCCATGATGCCGAAAGAAGTATTGAAGCTGCGGGAGCTGGCCAAGACGGTGCGTGTGCACACGCTGCCAGCCGAGGTGGCGCGTGTGCAAACCATGCTGGTGTGGCGGCGCGACATCGCCCAGCATGCAGCGCGCGATGCGTTTGCCGCCACATTTGGCGCGTCCGACAGCGCTTAGCGGGTGGTCGGCGGCGGCGGTTCAGTGGTGGTTGGCGGCGGCGTGGTCGGCGCTGGCGCGTTCGGATCGGTCTGTCCCGGCTGTGGCGTGGTCGGCTGCGGCATTGCCGGGGCCGGGGCCGGCGTGGCGGCTGGCGCTGGCGTGGCTTCAGGCACCGGCGGCGTGTCCGGATTTTTCTTCTGGCAGCCGCTAATGAAGGCGACGGTGGCAATCAGGGCGCAAGCAAGCTTACCGGAAAGATGTAGCTGTTTCATGGTGTAGTCCTCCTGTGGGATGTGCAGGTTGTCATCGTAGTCACTGTTGGCAGAGCGCCGTGTCGGCCTGACCGCAGTGCGCTTGTAGGACTAGTGCCCGTGCTGATTGCTTCCGGTAGAATGTTAGCATTTCGTTCATCACGGGGAATTCCATGCGTCGTTATATCGTCGTCGCCTTGCTGGCCTTTACCGCGCTGGAATGCAGCGCCAGTGAATCGGCCAGCGGCAGTTTTACCGCCACCAAAAGCTGCGAGGCTTTTACTTCCTTCGCCCGGCGCGCCAATCCCGGCGACGTGAAAATCACCGCCGGTACGGCCTACACCGTCCGCGAAATCAACAAGACCGATTACGACTGGCTGCGCGTGGATGTACCGGGCGCGCAACCGTCGCTGCGATGGGTGCAGCGCGAGTGCGGCGCGCCGGCGCTGGAAGACAAGCAGGCCGGCCGTCCCTCGGAGGGCGTCAGCGGCGAGGTTTGCTCGGCGCCCAACCAGCAAGACAGCTATGTGCTGGCCATCACCTGGCAGCCCGGCTTTTGCGAGCACACCAAATACCACGGCAAGAAGCCGGAATGCGACGCCATGAACAGCGGCGCGCTGGAAGCAAAAACCTTGAGCCTGCACGGCCTGTGGCCAAACAAGAAGGAATGCGGCACGCAATACGGCAGTTGCAAGGGCCAGCCCTTTGAGTTGAGCAAGGACACGATCGAAAAGATCGCGCCGTGGATGCCCAACTTCTTCTACGAGCGCACCTTCGGCGCGTATGAGTGGAACAAGCATGGCAAATGCCAGTCGCTGCCGCCGGACGAATACTTCATCAAGGCGGTATCGGCGGTGCGGGTGGTGAACGACTCGGAAGTGGGCAAGATCGTGCTGGGGAATACCGGCAAGAGCTTCAAGGTGAACGATTTCTTCGACCGCGTGAAATCGCGCTATGGCGACAAGGTGGCCAGCACCATTACGCTGGTGTGCGTGCAGCACAAGTACCTGCAGGAGATCCGCGTATCGCTGCCGCTCGATTTCAGTACCGAACGCGATCTGCCGCAGATGGTGGCGAACGCCAGGCCGTCTGGCGCCCGCGCCATCGGCTGCGACGACGAGGTCTACGTCGAAGCAGCCGGCAGGAATTAAAGCTTACGCCGCGAAGCCGCCGTCGATCAGCAGGTCGGCGCCGGTGACGAAGCCGGCTTCGGGACCTGCCAGGTAGGCCACCATGGCCGCCACTTCGTCGGCTTTGCCGTGGCGTTTCAGCGCCATCAGGCCGTGCAGACCGGTGGCGAAATCGCTGTCGGCCGGGTTCATGTCGGTATCCACCGGGCCGGGTGCCACGTTGTTGACGGTGATGTTGCGGCTGCCCAGATCGCGCGCCAGGCCTTTCACCAGGCCGACCAGCGCCGATTTGCTCATGGCGTAGGCGGCGCCGCCTTCGAACGGCATGCGCTGGGCGTTGGTGCTGCCGATGTTGATGATGCGGCCGCCGTCTTTCATATGTTTGACCGCGGCTTGCGAGGCGACGAACACGGCGCGCACGTTGACGGCGACGGTGCGGTCGAAGTCTTCCAGCGAGAACTGGTCGACCGGGCCGAGATGCAGCACGCCGGCGCTGTTGACCAGGATGTCGAGACGGCCGTAGCGGTCCGCCACGGTGTCGATGGCGCGGGTCAGGGCGGCGGCATCGGCGGCATCGGCTTTGATGGCGAAGGCTTCACCGCCGGCCGCCTTGATTTCCTCGACCAGCGCTTCGGCGGCGATGGCCGATGCGGCGTAGCCGACGGCGACCCTGGCGCCATCGCGGGCCAGGCGGCGGGCAGTGGCGGCGCCGATGCCGCGCGAACCGCCGTTGATGAAAGCGACTTTACCGTTCAGTTGTTGGGTGCTCATGATGTGTTTCCTTTCTGTTTGGGTGGTTGATGAACACAGTATGGTCGTCGTCACCTGATCTCGGTAGTCATAAAAACAGCCGATCAGTTTCAACCATTGGTATAAAATGATCGCATGTTGACCGAATTGAGCAGCTATCTGGATGCGTTTATCGCGGCCGCCGACGAAGGCAGCTTCTCGGCGGCCGCGCGCCGTCTCGGGCTGACGCCGGCCGCCGTCAGCAAAAGCGTGGCGCAGATGGAGGCGCGGCTGGGCGTGCGCCTGTTCCAGCGCAGCACCCGCAGCCTGGCGCTGACCACCGACGGCGAACGCCTGTACGCACAGGTGCGGCTGCCGTGGGGCGAGATCGGCGACGCCCTGACCGACTTGCGCCAGGGTGCGGGCAAGCCGGCCGGCACCCTGAAAGTATCGCTGGCCCATACGGTGGGGCGGCAGTACATCGTGCCGTTGCTGGAGGAATTTTCGCGCCGCTATCCGGACGTGGTGCCCGACCTGTATTTCGATAACCGTCAGGTGGATCTGGTGGCGGAAGGTTTCGATGTTGGCATCGGCGGCGGTTTTGAACTGACCGATGCGCTGATCGCGCGCCAGCTGGCGCGGGTGGATGCGGTGCTGGTGGCGGCGCCGTCGTATCTGGCGGCGCACGCCGCGCCAACCTCGCCGCAGGAACTGGCGCGCCATCGCGGCCTGCTGCGCCGCTCGCTGAGCACCGGCCGGCTGATGCCATGGACGCTGAAAAATCGCGCCGGCCAGGAAGTGGTGGCCAACGTGCGGCCGGTGGCGGTGCTGGACGATCCGGAAGCCATCGCCCGCGCGGCCGCCTGCGGCATGGGGATCGCCATGCTGCCGCTACCGCATGCTTTGCCGCTGCTGGACAGCGGAGAGCTGGCGCGCGTGCTGACCGACTGGCATGCCGAAACGGGGCCGCTGTCGATGTATTATTCAAGCCGCAAACTGGTGCCAGCCAAGGTGCGGGTGTTTGTTGACTACATGGTGGAGCAGTTCCGCGCCAGCGGCCATGCTGCGCGTTTCCGCCAACATTAAAGGAGATGGTTCGATGAGGTTCAAAGCGGGATTGGCAGCTTTGCTGCTGGCTGGGCAAACGTTTGCAAGCGTGATGGTGGGGGCGGATAATCCACAGCTGCAGTACACGGGGCGGATCGATTTTGCCGATCGCGCGCGGCCCATGCTGTCGTGGCCCGGCACCAGCGTTGAAGGGAACTTCACCGGCAGCAGCCTGGCCGTCAAGCTGGAGGACCAACTGGGCAAGAACTTCTTCAACGTTTTCATCGACGGCAAGCCGGTGGTGATCGAGGCGGCGCAGGGCATCAAGACGTATCCAGTGGCCAGCGGCCTGACGCCGGGCGCGCACAGCTTCCTCATCACCAAGCGCACCGAAGGCGAGGAGGGGGGCACCTTCTTCGGCGGACTGGAACTGGCCGACGGCGGCAAGCTGCTGGCGCCACCGCCGCGCAAGCAGCGCCGCATTGAGTTCTTTGGCGATTCCATCACCAGCGGCATGGGCAACGAGTCGCCGGACGACGGTCCGGACCATCTGCTGAAAGACAAGAACAACTATATGTCGTACGCCTCGATCACGGCGCGCGCCCTGGACGCGGAGGCGCACATCACTTCGCAGAGCGGCATCGGCGTGATGATCAGCTGGTTCCCGTTCACGATGCCGGATTTTTACGACCAGTTGAGCGCCGTCGGCAACAACGACACCAAGTGGGATTTCAGCTCGTGGACGCCGGACGTGGTGGTGGTCAACCTGTTCCAGAACGACCGCTGGCTGATCGACCGCGAAAAGCGCCTGTCGCCAATGCCGGATGACGCGCAGCGCATCGCCGCCTATCGCACCTTTGTGCAGAAGATCCGCGCCCTGTATCCGAAGGCTTACATCGTCTGCGCGCTGGGCAGCATGGACGCGGTGCAGGAAGGCTCGAAGTGGCCGGGCTATGTGCGCACGGCGGTGGACCAGATGCGCGATGCCGGCGACGCGCGCATCGATACCATCGTCTTCCCATGGAACGGTTTCGGCGGCCATCCGCGCGTCAAGCAGCACCAGTACAACGCCGGCCTGCTGACGGACTTCATCCGCAAGAAAGTCGGCTGGTAAGATGCTGCCGCGCGCGCGCCAGTTGATAACGGCGGCGGAGCTGGCGGCGTTCATGCAGCCGCCGGCGGCCGGCGCGCTGCTGCTGGAATGCGGCTGCGGCGAGCTTGCGCAGTTCGAGCAGCGCCATGTCCCCGGCGCTGCTTATCTCGACACTAACGACATCGAGCGTCCGCCGCACTGGACGCGGATTCCGGACGCCGAGCTGCTGGCCGTGCTGCTGGCGCAAGGCATTCGCCACGACAGCACGGTTATTCTCTACGGCCGCAACAACCTCGCCGCCGCGCGCGTGGCGCAGCTGTTGCTGTATGCCGGCGTGGATGACGTGCGCCTGCTGGACGGCGGGTTCCCGGCATGGCTGGCCGCCGGCCTGCCTTGCGCATCCGGTCCGGCGCGCGCCGTTGCGCCGGTTGCCAGCTTCGGCGCCGCCTTCCCGCTGCATCCCGAATACCTGATCGACACCGCGCAGGCGCGCGCCTTGCTGGCGCAGGCAGACGGCATCCTGGCCAGCATCCGCACCGAGGCCGAGCACCTCGGCCTGACCTCCGGCTACAACTACATCACCGCGCGCGGCGACATCCCCGGCGCACACTGGGCGCGCGCTGGCGACAATGGCGACGTCAATAGCATGAGCGCCTGCCAGCAGGCCAACGGCGCCATGAAGCCGGCGCGCGAAATCGAGCGGCTGTGGTGCGCGGCCGGCATCACGCGCGACCACGAAGTGGCCTTCTATTGCGGCACCGGCTGGCGCGCCTCCATGGCCTTCTTCTACGCGTGGCTGATGGGCTGGCCGCGGATCAGCGTCTACGACGGCGGCTGGTGCGAGTGGAGCGCCGACCCGGTCAACCCGATTATGCCGATTTCGTCACGCTTTCCGCGGCCCTGAAACAAGACGCCCGGCGCCGCCGGACGTACATTATTGGTTAAACATTCACCATGAGGGTACGTATGCAACGCCGACAGATCCTGCAGGGCGCCGCCAGTCTGGGACTGGTCTCCGGCTGGCCCGCCAGCGCCGCCGCAGCCGCCAGCGCGGTCGCCGCTCCGGGCGCTCCCACCGCCGCCCGCGCGCTGCCGCTATCGTCGGTGCGCCTGCTGCCCTCGGTCTATGCGGATGCGGTGCAAGCCAATCAGGCCTACCTGCTGCGCCTGAGCGCCGACCGCTTCCTGCACAACTACCACAAGTTCGCCGGCTTGCCGACCAAAGGCGCCATCTACGGTGGCTGGGAGTCCGACACCATCGCCGGCGAGGGGCTGGGCCACTACCTGTCCGCGCTGTCGCTGATGTATGCGCAAACCGGCGCCGCTGCGCTCAAGCCGCGTATCGACTACATCGTGGCCGAACTGGCGCGCGTGCAGCAGGCGCAAGGCGACGGCTATGTGGCCGGCTTTATGCGCAAGCGCAAGGATGGCCAGGTGGTGGACGGCAAGGAGATCTTCCCAGAGATTATGCGCGGCGAGATCCGCTCCGCCGGCTTTGACCTCAACGGCTGCTGGGTGCCGCTGTATAACTGGCACAAGGTATTCGCCGGCCTGTTCGACGCGCAGACGTATGCCGGCAACGATCAGGCGCTGCAAGTGGCATTGGGTCTGGCGGCGTATATCGACAAAGTGTTCGCCGCGCTGAACGACGAGCAGGTGCAGCAGGTGCTGGCCTGCGAACATGGCGGCATCAACGAAAGCTTTGCCGAGCTGTATGCGCGCACGCAGGACCCGCGCTGGCTGGCGCTGGCGCGGCGCCTGTACCACACCAAGGTGCTCGCGCCGCTGGCAGAGGGCCGCGACGAACTGGCCAACCTGCATTCCAACACGCAGATCCCGAAACTGATCGGCCTCGCGCGCCTGCACGAGCTGACCGGCCGCCAGAGCGACGCCAAGGCCGTGGACTTTTTCTGGAAGCGCGTCACCCGGCACCACAGCTACGTCATCGGCGGCAATGGCGACCGCGAATACTTCTCCGCGCCGGACAGCATCGCCAACCACATCACCGAGCAAACCTGCGAAGCCTGCTGCAGCTACAACATGCTCAAGATGACGCGTCATCTGTACAGCTGGGCGCCGGACGCCGCTTACTTCGATTACTACGAGCGCACCCACCTGAACCACATTCTTGCGCACCAGAACCCGCGCACCGGCATGTTCACTTATATGACGCCGCTGATGTCCGGCGTGGCGCGCGAATTCTCCAGTGAAGAGAATGACTTCTGGTGCTGCGTGTTATCCGGCATGGAGAGCCACGCCAAGCATGGCGACTCGATCTACTGGGAAAATGGCGACACGCTGTTCGTCAATCTCTACATCCCGTCGATGGTGGAGTGGAAGGCGACCGGCGCCCAGCTGGAGCTGAACACGCGCTATCCGTACGAAGGCGATGTGGATCTCAAGGTGCGCCGCCTGGCGGGCGCACGCGACTATACGCTGGCGCTGCGCCTGCCCGGTTGGGCCGCCAGTCACCAGCTGCTGGTCAACGGCAAGCCGCACAAGGCCAGCAAGGACAAGGGCTACCTGCTGGTGCACCGCCGCTGGAAAGCCGGCGACATGGTGCGCCTGTCGCTGCCGCTGGATCTGCGGCTGGAGTCCGCGGCCGGTAACGACCATGTGGTGGCGCTGCTGCGCGGCCCGATGGTGCTGGCGGCCGACCTGGGCGCTGCCGACAAACCGTTCAGCGGACTGGCGCCGGCGCTGGTGGGCGCCAACATCCTCGGTTCGTTCGCGGAAGCCGACAAAGCCAAAGCCGTGTACCGCAGCGTGGGTACCGGCCGTCCGGGCGACATGAAATTCACGCCGTTCTTCTCGCAATATGAGCGGCGCGCAGCGGTGTACTTCAGCACTTACACCGAGGCCGAATGGGCGGCGTCGGAAGTGGCGTTCCGCAGGGAGGAGGCGCGGCTCAAGGAGCTGGCCGACCGCTCGGTGGATATCATGCACCTCGGCGAGATGCAGCCGGAGCGCGATCACGACCTGCAATCGGATATTTCGTATCCGGTATCCTACCGTGGCCGCAACGGCCGCGATGCGCGCACCGGCGGCTTCTTCAGCTTCCGCATGAAGTGCGCGGACGGGCCGCTGGTGCTGCAGGCCAGCTACTGGGGCGAGGAGCGCAACCGCGACTTTTACATCAGCGTGGACGGCGAACGGATCGCGCACGTGCAGCTGAATGGCCGTCAGCCGGGCGTTTTCATCGACCAGGAATATGCGGTGCCGGAGCGCCTCACCGCCGGCAAGAGCAGCGTGGTGGTGCGCTTCGATCCGGAGCCGGGTCACACGGCGGGGCCGGTCTTCGGCGTCCAACTTTTCATACAAACCGCCTCTCCGGCATCCAAATAATTGCGCTACTTTTCAGTCGTGGTAGCAGTTTCCTAAAAGAATCTCCTTTCTAGTCAAGTACTTGCGGCGCCCTTCGGGCGCCGCTTTGCGTTGGCACAAGCATTGCTATCCAAGCGCACAACCAAAAAACCTTGGAGGAGCCAATGAAAAAGAAACGTCCATTAACGCTGTATATCCTGGTCGCCATGGTGCTGGGCGTGGCGGTGGGTTACGCCTGCCACGAAACCATCGCCGACCAGAAGCTCAGCGCCACCATCGCCAGCCATATCTCCATCGTGACCGATGTGTTCCTGCGGCTGATCAAGATGATCATCTCGCTGCTGGTGTTCTCCACGCTGACGGTGGGGATCGCCCACATGGGCGACGGCAAGGCGGCCAGCCGCGTGGGCATCAAGGCCATGGCGTGGTTTGTGATCGCCTCGCTGGTGTCGCTGACGCTGGGCATGGTGCTGTCCAATGCGATGCAGCTGGGCGCCCATCTCGGCCTGCCGCTGCCGCCGCTGGATGCGGCCACCGGCCTGAAAACCTCGGCCTTCACGCTGAAAGACTTCATTGCCCACATGGTGCCGAAGTCGCCGATCGAGGCCATGGCCAATAACGAAATCCTGCAAGTGCTGGTGTTTGCCGTGTTCTTCGGCGGCGCGCTGGGCGCACTGGGCGAGTCCGCGCGCCAGCTCACCGGCGTGATCGACCAGATGGCGCAGGTGATGTTGCGCATCACCGGCACCGTGATGAATCTGGCGCCGCTGGCGGTATTCGCCGCCATGGCCTCGGTGATCACCACCAACGGCCTGGCCATCCTCGGCACCTTCGCCAAATTCATGGGCGGCTTCTATCTGGGGCTGGCATGTCTGTGGACGCTGCTGGTGCTGGGCGGCTTTGTCTTCATCGGCAAGCGTGTGTTCCGCCTGATCGTCTTGATCCGTGAACCCTTTCTGCTGGCGTTTTCCACCGCCAGTTCCGAGGCGGCTTATCCCAAGCTGCTGGTGGCGCTGGACCAGTTTGGCGTGCAGCGCAAGATCTCCAGTTTCGTCATGCCGATGGGGTATTCGTTCAACCTCGATGGCTCGATGATGTACTGCACCTTCGCCGTGCTGTTCATCACCCAGGCTTACGGCATCGAACTGTCGCTGGGCACGCAGATCACCATGCTGCTGCTGCTGATGGTGACCTCGAAAGGTATCGCCGGCGTGCCGCGCGCTTCGCTGGTGGTCATTGCCGCTACCCTGAACCAGTTCCACATTCCCGAGGCGGGCCTGCTGCTGTTGATGGGCATCGACCAGTTCCTCGACATGGGCCGCTCGGCCACCAACGCTGTCGGCAACGCGGTTGCCACGGCGGTTGTCGCCAAGTGGGAGGGGGCGCTGGCGGAAGAAGTGGAAGCACCGGCAATCGTTGCGCAGCGTGCCGCTTAAACAATAAAAATCGACAGGAGACTCATTGATGCAGAAGTTTGTCATCAGCGCGTGCGCGCTGGCCGTGGTATCGCTGGGTGCGCAGGCGCAATCGTCGTTGACCGTGTATGGCGTGGCCGATGGCGGCCTGCTGCTGGAACGGGGCGGCGAGGGCGGTTCGGTGCAGAAAATTGGCAGTGGCATTGCCTCCAGCTCGCGAATCGGCTTTAAAGCCAAGGAAGACCTGGGCGGTGGCACGATGCTGACCGCCATTCTGGAAAACGGCTACTCGCTCGACACCGGCGCGGCCAAGCAAAATGGCGCGCTGTTCGGCCGCCAGGCCTTGCTGTGCCTGAGCGGAAAAGCCGGCGCGCTGAGCATCGGCCATCAATATACGCCGTTCTACAAGACGCTGAACAACGTGGCCGACCCGTTCTCCACCGGCATGGCCGGCAATGCGCAAAACGTCTTTGACGGCACCACGCGTGTCAGCAACACTGTGGAGTACATCACGCCGCGCATGGGCGGCTTCCTGGCCGACCTGCAGTACGGCCTGGGCGAGACGGCGGGCGACAGCGCAAAAAACCGCTACCTGAGCGCCAGCGGCAGCTATGAGCAAGGCCCGCTGACGCTGGAGCTGGCGCACCAGCGCAAGGAAGATGCACTGGCCGCCGCGCATAGCCGCAACACCATGCTGGTGGCGCGCTACCGTTTTGGCGATATCACCGGCCACGCGGCCCACGCCCGCAACCGCGATGTGGCGGGCCGCGAGAGCCACGATACCTTGCTGGGCTTTACCTCGCAGCTCAGCGGCGCCAACAAGCTGTTTGTCTCCTTTATCGACCACCGCGACCAGTCGGCGGCCGAACAGCACGCGCGCCAGGCTGCCGTGGGCCTGAGTCATGGCCTGTCGCGCCGTACCGATTTGTACGCGGCGTATGGTCATATCCGCAACAGCAACGGCGCGGTTTTCCACGTCGGCACCGCAGCCGATAGCGGTTCCGGCACCACCGGAGTTAACCTGGGCGTACGTCATGTGTTTTAATGCTACCTAAAATGCGCACATGAGAATAAACAGGGGAGACTATGGCAATATCGCGCGGCGTGCTGCGGGCGCGGCGACTGGCGTTATGGGTGGTGGCCTTGGCCATCGCCCTGGCGCTGGCCGGCCTGGCGGGGCGCTGGGCCGGTGACGCGGCCACCGACAGGCTGCGGCTGGCCGGTGCACAACGGCTGGACGGCTACGCGGTCAGCCTTGAGAACCTGTTATCCAAGTACGATTTCCTGCCTGGCACGCTGGAGCTGAACAAGGACGTGGTGACGCTGCTGGAGCGTCCCCACGACGAAGTGCTGCGCGACGAGGTGAACGCCTACCTTGAGCAGCTCAACCGCCAGTCCGGCTCCACCACCATTTACATCGTCAATCTGGATGGCGTGACCCAGGCGGCCAGCAACTGGCGTTCGATCTACAGCTTTGTTGGCGACCATGTCGCCTTCCGTCCCTACGTGCGCGATGCGTTGCGTGGTGTGCCCGGCGGTTTTTACGGCGTTGGCACCACCAACGGCGAGCCGGGATATTTTTTCGCTCATGGCATTTACCATAACGGCCGCATGCTCGGCGTGGCGACCGTCAAGGTCAACATCGAGCGGCTGGAGCGTGGCTGGGAACAGGGGGCCGGCAAGGTGCTGCTGGCGGACGCCAACGGCGTGGTGTTCCTGAGTTCCGTCCCGGCCTGGAAGTACCGCACGCTGGCGCCATTGGCGCCGCAGGCCATGCGGGAACTGGCGGAGTCGCGCCAGTATTCCGGCCATACGCTGGCGCCTTTGGGCATACGCGAATTGCGCCGGCTGGACGATGAAGCGGCCATCGTCACCCTGCCGGAGGAGCCGCGCACGCCGGTGCTGAGCCAGACCCATTCGCTGGCGCCGCGCCGCTGGCATTTCGTCTATCTGTCCGACTTGAACAGCGCGCGCAGCAGCGCCCGCAACGCGTTCCTGTTTGCGCTGCTGCTGCAGGCGCTGTTGCTGATGCTGGTGCTGTATGGGCGCCAGCGCAAGCAGACGCGCGGCCAGCTGGAAGCCATGGTGGCCGAACGCACCACCAGCCTGCGCGAGATGACGCAGCATCTGAGCGAGGAGAACAGCGTGCGCCGCGCGGCCGAGGAAAAGCTGCGCCGCGCGCAGAGCGAGCTGGTACAGGCGGGGAAGATGGCGGTGCTGGGCCAGATGGCGGCCGGCATGACGCATGAGTTGAATCAGCCGCTGACGGCGCTGCGTACCATGTCCGATAACGCGCAGGTGTTGATCGAGCGCGGACGGCTGGAGGAGGCCAAGGGCAATCTGGCCACCGTCTCGGAGCTGGTCGGCCGCATGGGCGCGCTGACCGGCCAGCTGCGCCAGTTCGCGCGCAAGGCCGATGCCAGCCTGACGGCGGTGCCGGTGATGGCTGCCATTACCTCCGCCTTGTTCCTGGTGGAGCGGCGGATGGAGCAGGAACGGGTTGATTTCCAGATGGCGGTGCGCGACCAGGATGTGCATGCGCTGTGCGACAGCAACCGCTTGCAGCAGGTGCTGGTCAATCTGCTCAACAACGCGCTGGACGCGATGGCCGACAGCGAAACGCGCCAGCTCACCGTGAGCGTGGAGCGCGCCAACGGCCGTGTATTGATTGCGGTGACGGATTCCGGCCCGGGCATACCGGAAGAGATCCGCGCCCACTTGTTTGAACCATTTTTTACCACCAAACCGCAGGGCAAGGGCCTGGGACTGGGGCTGGCGATCTCCGAGCAGATCGTCCGCGAATTCGGCGGCGAGCTGCGTGCCGAAGCGCCAAGCGCCGGCGGCGCCCGGTTTGTCATCGCCTTGCCACTGGCGGAGCAGGAGACATGATGAAAGTTGTATTAATCGAAGACGACGCCACCGTGCGTGCCGGCAGCGCGCAGGCGCTGGACCTGGCCGGCTTTGAAGTTGAGGCATATGCCGCCGCCGAACCGGCGCTGGCGCAGATCACACCCGGCTTCGCCGGCGTGGTGGTGAGCGACGTGCGCTTGCCCGGCATGAGCGGGCTGGAATTCATGACGGCGGCCCACGCGATCGACGCGCAGCTGCCGGTGGTGCTGGTGACCGGCCATGGCGACATCAGCATGGCGGTGGGCGCGATGCGCGACGGCGCTTACGATTTCATCGCCAAGCCGTATTCGTCGGAGCAGCTGGTGGAAGTGGTGCTGCGCGCGCAGGAAACGCGCCGCCTGATGCTGGAGGTGGCGGCGCTGCGCCACCGCATCGAGCATGGCGAAGGCATCGAGGCCACGCTGCTGGGCGATTCCGCGCCCATGCGCGCCTTGCGCCGCACGATCCTCGACCTGGCCGACGAACCGGCCGATGTGCTGATCTATGGCGAAACCGGCACCGGCAAGGAAATGGTGGCGCGCTGCCTGCACCAGTTCAGCCGCCGCCACAAGCGTCACTTCGTGGCGCTGAATTGCGGCGCGATACCGGAGACGATTTTCGAGAGCGAGGTGTTCGGCCACGAATCGGGCTCCTTCACCGGCGCCGGCAAGCGCCAGATCGGCAAGATCGAGCATGCCGACGGCGGCTCGCTGTTCCTCGACGAGATCGAGAGCTTGCCGATGGCCTTGCAGGTCAAGCTGTTGCGCGTGCTGCAGGAGCGCTATATCGAGCGGCTGGGCTCCAACACGCCGGTGCCGGTGGATGTGCGGGTGATTGCCGCCTCCAAGGTCGATCTCAAGGAATGGTCGGACCAGCAGAAGTTCCGCAGCGATTTGTATTACCGCCTGAACCTCATCATTCTGAATCTGCCGCCGCTGCGCGAGCGGCGCGAGGATATTCCGCTGCTGTTCGAGCACTTCCTGCTCGGCGCGGCGGCGCGCTACAAGCGCGAGGCGCCGCCAGTGCCGGGCGCCTTGATGCAGGCGCTGATGGCGCACAACTGGCCGGGCAATGTGCGCGAGCTGCGCAACATCGCCGAGCGCTACGTGCTGGGCCTGGGCAGCGGCGCGGATGGCTTGCTGTCGGCGCGCAGCATGGAGGCGGTGCCGCTGGCCGATCAGGTAGGCGCTTTTGAGCGCGCCGTGATCGAACAGGAATTGCGCAAGGCCGGCGGCAGCGTCAGCGCGGTCAGCGTGGCGCTGGGCGTGCCCAAGCAAACCCTGTACTACAAAATGCAGAAGTACGGCCTGGCCTCCGAGGACTTCAAGGGCTAGTGCCTTGCCGTTTCGGCGGTTGCGTCTTCGTATCTTTGCGCGTCTGGTTGGCTTGCGCCAGCGCGGCGCTGCAATCCACCGGCTCCACCTTGCCCGGATTGACCAGCGGGATAATCGCCGCCGCCGGATTGACGATGGTGGCCAGCGCCACCGCGGCGCCGGCCTTGAGCACCAGCGGGCCTTTCTGCGGGCCGACATCCGGGTTGGTGAAGGTGCCGCGCGCATACAGTGGCGTGCGCAGCGAGATGATGCGCAAGCCCTTGGTTTGCGGCCGCACGTTCAAGTCCAGGGTTTCCTTCGCCATGTCCACATTGCCGCTGACGTCGATCACGGCTTCCTGCGTATCGATCACGAAGCGGCGCGTTTGCGCCTTGCCGTGTTCCACCACGAAATCGCTGGCCAGGCAGTTCAGCTGGATTTGCCTGTCGCCGAATAGTTTGACGAACACCAGGTTGGCGATGTTCAGGCCCGCCGCTTCCAGAATGAATTTGCTGACCGAGCCTTCGCTGACGGTGGCTGCCAGCTCGCCGCTGGAGGTGGCCAGCATGGTGGAGACAGAGTTGCCTTTGCCGGCCAATGCCGCATCGCCGCTGACTTCACCGACGCTGGCCTGCATCGATTCCAGCTTGGGGAAGAGCTGGCGGATCTTCAGGTGGCGCGCGGCCATGCGGATCTGCGCGTCGATCTGCTTCTGGCGGCCATCCAGCCTGACGTTGGAGGTGATGTCGCCGCCGGCCATGCCGAAGTTGAGTGGCGCAAGCGTCAGCACCTTGTCCTTCATCTGAATATGCGTCTCGATGTCCTGCAAAGGAATGTCGTGCGTGCGTATCAGCTTCTTGCCGGTGAATTTGACGTCGGCATCCAGCGCATCCCAGCGGGCGGTGTTGAACTGTTCGAGCGGCAGGGCCTTGTCGGTATGGGTATTGCCTTTGGTGCCGATGGCGGGGCCGAGGTCTTCCAGCCGCAGCTGGCGCGAGGTGACGGAACCGGTCAGCAGCGGGCGTGGTTTGCGTGGGCTGTAGGCGAGCGTGCCTTCAAGGTCGCTGCCGCCTACGGTGCCGGTGAAGTCCTTGTAAATCCAGTTCCACGTGGCGCCGGCGTGCTTGCCGATCAGCCGTCCAGAGGTGGTGTAGGGCGGCGTTTCCGGCAGCAGCACGCCGGTCAGCGGGTAGAGATCGGCCATGCTGTCGCCGCCCAGCGTCAGTTTCAGATCGAGGCCGGCAGGCGCGCGCGGATCGGTGATGCTGCCTTCGATGGCGACTTTGTTTTTACCGATGTTGGCGTTGGCTTGCAGCGGGAAGACGGTGTGGGCGTCGCGCAGGGCCAGCACCTTGCCGGCCTTGCCGCCGCCGGTGATAGGGGCGTTACGGTAGCTGCCGCTCAGGTCAAGGCGCAGGCCGTATCGCTGGGCGTCGGCGCCGTCGTTGATGCCGCTGGCCTTGGCGCGCAGGTCGAGCTGGATGCCCTCGTCGAGATAGCGCAAGTCGCCTTCGCCCAGCGTCAGGCGCCCGATGTCGATATTCCATGCGGAGGGCCCGCGGTCCTGGAAGGTCCAGGTGTTGCTGCCGTCGGCGCGGCGTTGCGCGGCGATCGTGACTTTGTCGACGGCGAGGTCGGTGATGGCCACCTCCTTGTGCAGCAGCGGCAGCGGATGGACCGCCACCACGATGCTGCCGATGTTGAGCAGGCGCGGACCGGTGCTGCTCCATGCGGGATTGGCGATGCTGACGTCGGCGGCGCTGATGCGCGGGCGCGGCACATGGCGCCGCCAGCCGTTTTCGCTGGCATCTCCTTGTTCCCAGCGTACGCGCAGGTCGCCGTTGATGGCGAACTCGCGGCCGATGTTGTCGGAAACGCGCTGGTTAATCCAGGGGCGCGCGCGGTTCCAGTCGAAGGTCAGCACGAAGATGACGATCGCCGTCAGCACCAGCAGCAGCGTGGCGCACAGCCCAAGCACGATTTTGAGTGGACGCGACTTTTTCATGGTTACTCATGCTACGCCTCGCGTCTTGATCGTTATGTGCGCTAAGCCACGGTGGCGTTAAACCGGCGGCTTGCCTACCAGCCAGGCGTGGAGTAGTTCGCGGTCTTCCGTGCCGGGTGGGTAATGGAATTTGCCGGCGATCTGGGTGGCGATGGGCAGGCCGTCGCGGAACAGCACGCGGTTGCCGGCCAGTGCCGGGACTTTGTCGCCGGGGAGCAGGGTGCCGCACAGGTTGAGCGGATCGATGCCGGAAATGCAGACGTAGTTGCCGTCGTGCGGCCGGCGGCGCATTTCGCGCAGCAACGGGATCGCTTCCGGCAGGGCGAACTGTTCGCCCGAGAGGCCGGCGACGAAGCGGCCGCCGCGAATTTCGCCACGCGCTTCAAGGCGGTGGTAAATGGGCAGCAGTTCGCGCCAGCTGGGTATCCAGCTGGCTTCGCGTTCCAGCAGCCGCCAGAACATCACGCCGTAGCGGCGCAGCAGGGTCATGGCGATGTGTTCCAGCGTTTCCGGATCGGTGCGCGGCTTGCGGACCGGCGCTGCGGGCCGTGCGGCGGCCGGCGCGCGGCCCGGACCTGCGGCATCGGCAGGGCCGTCGCCGTGCGCGGCATCGCGGCTTGCGGCGGCGGGAAGGGCAGTTTCGATGGGGCGGACGGTAATGGTGACATTGTCGCCGCGCCGCACCAGCGCCCAGCGGCCGGCTTCGTCCATCGTCGGGCCGGCACCACGGCGGCGGCGCTTGTCGTTGCTGGCGCGCTTGTTGGCTGGGACCAGCATGGCGCGCAGGCCGGCGTAGCTGTCGGCGTTGACCAGCCCTGTCGCCACCAGTTCGCCCAGCGTATTCTCCAGCTCCGCAGGGAGCAGGCGGGCATCGTGCGACAGTTCGTCGAAGAACATGGCGCCGTCGCGCCGCAGCGCTTCCAGCACGCGCGCCGCGCGCGGCGACACCTCGACTTCGGCCGCCACCGCGGGCAGCGCCTGCCACAAGGCCAACTGGCGGCGCGGCAGCAGCACCAGCGGCGTACTGCGCACCGGACCGCCGGCAGCACTGGACGGCGCGCCGACGCGGGTCCAGACGATTTTGCCGGCGCGGCACAAGTCATCCAGCCAGAGGGCCGAGTAGTCGCGCACGCGCAGGGCCAACAGGTCGCTTTCCCATGCGCCGGCGGCGGCTTCGTAGCCTTCCAGCTGCGCCAACGCTTCCGGCAGCGCATCGATGCCTTGCAACTGGGCCTCCGGCGTCAGGTGCTGCCATTCAAACAGAAAGCGCATGAAATCCTGGCGCTCGACCGGCTCGATTTCGCGCCGCAGATTGCGGATGGTGTAGCGATGGATGCGCGCCAGCAGGTGGCGTTCGCACCATTCTTCGGTCATGGCGCCGGGCGTGAAGCGGCCGCGCATGACATAGCCTTCGCTTTCCAGCTGCGTCAGCGCGATGGTAACCGTGGAGGCGGGCAGGGCGAGCGGCGCGGCAATCGCCGCCACCGTCTGCGGCCCGAAACCGCTCAGGCGCGCCCGCAGAATCTCTACCAGTGCCGCATCCCGGGTCCATGCCTCGTCCGCAAGCGCCTCCGCTATGCCGGCCGCCGTTGCGACGCTGAGGGTTGCGTCGGGCCAGGCAGCTTGGACGCAGGGCAGGCGTTCGCGCGCCACCCACAGGTCCGCACCGGTGGCCGCATCGCGCAGGTGCACGGCACGGCCGGAGGCGGCAAGACCGTCTATCCATTCCTGCCAGCCTTCCTCGCGCGCCGCCTCGGCCGGCGTAACGCAAGCCAGCGACATCAAAGCCTCGTGCATCTCGTCGCCGTTGCGCACCGAGGGCCAGGCCTCCGCCGCCACCGCCGCAATGGCGCCGCTATCCAGTGCACCCAGATCGTCGGTCGATGCCGGATCTGTCCAGCGCCTGTTGATCACCGCCTGCGTGCGCCGCTCCTCCAGCGGCGCATCGTCGAGGAAGGCATACGGCCGCGCATTCAGAATCTCCATCGCCAGCGGCGACGGCGCCGGCAGATCGCGCGACAACAAACGCACCTCGCCCGCCTCCATGCGCCGCAACAGCGCTAGCCAGCCCTCGCTGTCCATGGCATCGTGCAGGCAATCGTCCAGCGTCTGATCGACCAGTGGGTGGCTCGGCAACTCCCGCTCGCCGACGATATTCTCCAGACACGCCGCCTGGTCGGGGAATACCGCCGCCAGCAAATCATCGCTCTTCATGCGCTGTAGCTGCGGCGCCACCTTGCGGCCGCCGGTGAAGCGAGGCAGGGCCAGCGAGGTGGTCGCGTTCCAGCGCCATCGCACGTTGAACAGGGGCGCGTCGAGCAATGCCTGCACCAGCACATGCTCCGCTGTATTCGACTTCAAATACCGCCACACCTCATCCAGCGGAAAACTATGGCTATCCGACAGCGACAGTACAATCGCGTCCTCGGTGGCTGCCGCCTGCAGCTCAAAATTGAACCTGCGGCAGAAGCGCTTGCGCAACGCCAGTCCCCATGCCCGGTTGATGCGGCTGCCGAACGGCGCGTGCACTACTAACTGCATACCGCCGGATTCATCGAAAAAGCGTTCCATCACCAGCGTATCGCGCGTCGGCAACGCGCCCAAGGCGGCGCGCGAGCGCGCCATGTACTCGGCAATCTGGCGCGCCGCCGCATCTTCCAGCCCCAGATGCTCGATCAGCCAATCCACCACGCTCTCCAAGCCGGCCTCACCGTCCGGCGCCGCCGCCAGCAGGCGGTCTATCTCACCGCGCAGGCGCGCCACGCCGATGGACAATTCATCGCTGCGTCCCGGCGCCTCGCCCAGCCAGAATGGAATATTGGGCGCCGCGCCGTGCGCATCCTCCACCCGCACTTTGCCCGCATCCACGCGCAAGATGCGATACGATGTATTCCCGAGCTGGAAAACATCGCCGGCCAGGCTTTCCACCGCAAAGTCTTCATGCACCGTGCCGACGTTCTGACCCTGCGGCTCCAGCAGCACCGTGTAATCGGCGTTATCCGGTATGGTCCCGCCGGACATCACCGCCGTCATCTTGCCGCCGCGCCGGCCGCGCAGCGTGCCGCTCACCGTGTCCCGGTGCAGGTACGAGCCGCGTACGCCCTGGCGGCTGGTGTAACCGTCGGTCAGCATGTGCAGCACATCGTCGTAGTGTTTGCGGTCCAGTTGCGAATAAGGCGAGGCGCGGCGCACCAGTTGGTACAGGTCTTCCTCGCTCCACTCGCGGCATGCCACTTCCGCCACGATCTGCTGCGACAGCACATCCAGCGGCGCGGGCGGAATATGCAGCGCATCCAGCTCGTCGCGCCGCACGCAATCCAGCAGCGCCGTGCACTCGATCAAATCATCGCGCGAGGTCGGGAACAGCCGGCCCTTGGGCATGCCACCAACGTGGTGACCGGAACGGCCCACCCGCTGCAGGAAGGCGGCGATGCTGCGTGGAGAACCGATCTGGCACACCAGATCCACATCGCCGATGTCGATGCCCAGTTCCAGCGACGCGGTGGCGATCAGCACGCGCAGCTCGCCGCGCTTGAGACGCTGCTCGGCATCCAGCCGATACTCCTTGGCCAGGCTGCCGTGATGCGCGGCCACATGCTCCGGGCCGATGCGGTCCGCCAGATGGCGCGCCATGCGCTCGGCCATGCGCCGTGTGTTGACGAAAATGAGGGTGGTGCGGTGCATGGCGGTCAGCTCGGCCAGCCGATCATAGACGCGGTCCCACACATCATTCGCCATTACCGCCTCCAGCGGCACTGGCGGCAGTTCCAGATTGAGGTCGCGCGCCCGTACATGGCCCACGTCCACTACCGCGCAAGGGCGCCCGGTCCCGGCCAGGAACTGCGCCACCGCCGATATCGGCTTTTGCGTGGCCGACAGCCCCACCCGTACCGGCGGCTGTGCGCATAGCGCGTCCAGCCGCTCAAGGCTCAGGGCCAGATGGCTGCCACGCTTGCTGCCGGCCACTGCGTGAATTTCATCGACGATCACGGTGCGCACGCCAGCCAGCATGGCGCGGCCGCTGTCCGAACCTAGCAGCACATACAGCGATTCCGGCGTTGAAACCAGAATGTGCGGCGCGCGCCGGCGCATGGCATTGCGTTCCGCCTGCGTGGTGTCGCCGGTACGCACGGCGGTGCGGATGCCGTGCGGCGGCTGGCCCATGGCCTCCAGCTGCTGGCCTATGCCTTCCAGTGGCGTCAACAGGTTGATGCGGATATCGTTGGACAGCGCCTTCAATGGCGATACGTAGAGTACCCGCGTTTCATCCGGCAGCGGCGCGTGACGGCTCTCGCGCACCAGCGCGTCGATGGCGGCGAGGAAGGCGGTCAGGGTCTTGCCCGAACCGGTGGGAGCGGCCACCAGCGTGGCCTGGCCGGACTGGATCAGCGGCCAGGCGCGCCGCTGCGCCTCGGTGGCGCCGGAAAAGGCCGCGCCGAACCATGCCGCCACCGCAGGGTGGAAGTGATAGGTGGCGGCAGCGTGCAGGGCGTCAGTCATGATCGGGCCGTAGTGAGTTTGAAAACATTGTAAATCATGACCGCCTGTGCCGCCGTGCGAAAGCCAACCTAAACTTTGGTATGAGTTTGCATACGAAGGTGCAATTTCGCTGAATCCTTCCCGATTTTATATTGGCATATGTGTCAATCAGGGAGGGATTATGTTTGTCAAACACTACAAGAAGCTGCCCGGTTTCCGCACCATGGCCGCCGAATGGCTGATGCTGGGCTTTGTGCTGGTGCTCAGCGGCCTGTTGATCGCCTATTTCGTGTGGAACGAACGCGGGCTGCTGATGACCTCCAACATCGAGCGCATGCGCCTGCAAACGCTGATCATCGACGAAAACCTCAGCCACCAGCTGGACGGCGTGCGGAGCGCGCTCGACAGCGTGCGCGATGCGCTGCGCGCCAACGGCAACTGCGCGCTCGAATGCCGCCGCACCCTGCTGCAATCGCTCAAGCGCGCCATGCCCGGCGTACGCGCCTTGCTGGTGCTGGACCGCAAGGGCGCCATCGTCATGTCCGACGACGACCTGCGCGACAGCCGCCTGGATGACCGCAACTACACCAGCCATGTGGAGCGAATGCGCGACCGCGATACCCTTTACCTGTCGCAGCCCTACGAGAATACGCCGGGCGTCTTCAACATCAAACTGTCGATGGCGGTGATCGGTGAGGATGGCGCCAACAACGGTGCGGTCAGCGCCATCCTCAATCCTGAATACTTCGACGCTGTGATGCGCTCCGCCCTGTATGCGCCGGACATGAATAGCGCCATCACCGAAGACAGCGGCCGCCGCATCCTGTTTGTGCCGGCCGATCCGGCCGCCATGCGTAGCACTGGCGCCGCGCCCGATCCCTTCTTTGTCCGTCACCAGAATAGCCATCGTTCGGAGACGGTGCTGGAGGGCCTGGCTCCGGGCGGCGAACAGCGGCTGGTGGTCCAGCGCACCATGCTGCTGCGTGGCCTGGGGCTGGACAAGACGCTGGTGGTGAGCCTGGGACGCAACGGGGCGCTGATCGCCGCCGGCTGGCACAGCATGGCCTGGACCTGCGGCGTGGCGTGGCTGGTATTCGGCCTGACCTCCAGCGGCGCGCTGATACTGGTGCAGCGCCGCCGTCAGGTGCTGGAATACCTGGCGGCGGAACGCGAGGATGAACAGGCCGCTGCGGCGGAAAAGATCGAACTGGCGCTGAACGGCGCCAATCTGGGCCTGTGGGAGTGGCATATGGTGGACGACCGCCGCACTGTCGACGGCCGCGCCGCCGCCATGCTGGGTTACACCGAAGATGAGCTGAACGCCGGCATGATCGACTGGCGCGGCATGGTCAAGGCGGACGACATTCCCGGCATGGAGGCGGCGCTGGCCGCGCATCTGGCGGATAGCTCGCGCTCATTCGAGGCCGAGTACCGCGTGCGCCACCGCGCCGGCCACTGGATCTGGGTGCAGAGCCGGGGCAGGGTGGTGGAACGCGCCGCCGACGGCAGCCCGCTGCGCATGCTGGGCACGCGCATGGACATCAGCGCGCGTAAGCTGGCAGAGGCTGAAATCGCCCACCTGGCCTTCTACGACGGCCTGACCAACCTGCCGAATCGCCGCCTGCTGCTGGACCGCCTGCATCACGCCATCGCCAAGGCGGCGCGCGGCGGCAGCCATGGCGCGGTGTTGTTTGTCGACCTGGATAACTTCAAATCGCTGAACGACACCATGGGCCACGATATGGGTGATCGGCTGCTGGAGATGGTCGCCTTCCGCCTGACCGAGGTGACGCGCGAAACCGATACCGTGGCGCGCTTGGGTGGCGACGAATTCGTGATCCTGCTGGAAGACCTGGGCGCGGAACAGCAGCAGGCCATGGGCAATGCCGCCGCCGTCGCCGGCAAGGTGCTCGATTCGCTGAGCCGCAGCTACATGCTGGATGCGCACGAGATGCGCAGCACGCCCAGCATCGGCGTGGTGCTGTTCGGCGCCGAGCATCACACCGTCAACGACTTGCTGCGCCAGGCCGATATGGCGATGTACGAAGCCAAGGCCGCCGGCCGCGCCACTTTCCGCTTCTTCGATCCGCATATGCAGGTGGCGCTGGACGCCTCGGCCACGCTGGAGGCGGATCTGCGCTTTGCCTTGCAGCGCGCCGAGCTGCGGCTGTACTACCAGCCGGTGGTGGATGGCGGCGGCCGTGTCACGGGCGTGGAAGCGCTGCTGCGCTGGCAGCATCCGCACCGTGGCCTGATCGGTCCCTGCGACTTCATACCGCAGGCGGAGAAATCCGGCCTGATCGTGGAACTGGGCGAATGGGTGCTGGATGCGGCCTGCCGCCAACTGGTGCAATGGGCCGGCTGCGCGAACAGTGCGCACCTCAGCATGGCCGTCAATGTCAGCGCGCGCCAGTTCCGCCAGCCGGCCTTTGTCGACCAGGTGCTGGCGGTGCTCGAACGCACCGGCGCCGATCCGCGCCTGCTCAAACTGGAGCTCACCGAGAGCATGCTGCTGGCCGATATGGATGACGTTATCGCAAAGATGACAACCTTGAAAGCCCACGGCGTCGGCTTTGCGCTGGACGACTTCGGCACTGGTTATTCCTCGCTCAGCTACCTGAAACTGCTGCCGATCGACCAGCTGAAAATCGACCGCTCCTTCGTGCACGACATGCTGCATACGCGGCATGCGTCCAGCATTGTGCGCGCCATCATCACGCTGGCCTGCAGCATGGATCTGGCGGTGGTGGCGGAAGGCGTGGAGACGCGCGAGCAGTGGTCGGCGCTGGAAGCCTTCGGCTGTAATGCTTTTCAGGGCTATCTGTTTGGCCGGGCGGCGCCAGTGGCGGAACTGGAACTGGCTGTGCTCCCCGAGGCATATCCGGACTGCGCTCCTTCCACGGTGCGGCATGAGACTATGCTGATCGCACCGGCATAAGAAGTCCTCGCATGGCCATCAAACCCTGACATGACGCTGCCCGGCGCCGCCACCGCCGGCCTGTCTTTCCTCCGGATGACTCATACTGGAGTATGAGGTGCAAGCTGGCCAAACCACACTATAATTGGATAGGTTCCCAATATAACCCAAAGGATAGGCATGTTACGGGTCCCCCGCACTCCCTGGATGTCCGCGCTGCTGATTTGCCTGATGCTGTTGATCTTCGCGATCGACACCTTTTCGCCGCTGGACATGGCCATCGCCGTCATGTACGTGGTGGTGGTGCTGCTGTCAGCCAGCATCTGGGGACGGCGCGGCGTGTCGCAGGTGACCGCCAGCTGTCTGGGACTGACCCTGCTGTCCTATGTGTTGACGCACAGCGAAGTGTTTTCCACCGCAGCCTCCGGCCGCCTGCTGGTCGGGCTGTTGGCCATCAGCGTCACCAGCGTGCTGGTGTTGCGCGGCCAGGCCGCCACCAATGAACTGTTGGCGCGCGAGGACGCACTGCGCCGCAACGAGGCGTTTTTGGCCGGCACCCAGCGCATCAGCAAGACCGGCAGCTTCAGCTTCAAGGCGCCCGGCGGCGAGATGTACTGGTCGGACGAAGCGGCCCGCATCTACGGCTATCCGCTGGACGTCACGCCCACCATGGAGCGGATTCTCGCGCACACGGCGCCCGAGGACAGGCATGTGGTGCAGGGGGCGATAGACCAGTCGCTGCGCTGCGAAGGAACGGTCGAACTGCGTCATCGTCTGCTGCTGCCGGATGGCGAACTGAAATATGTGCATGTGCTGTCGCATCCGCGCCATAACAAGGACGGCGAGTGCGAATACCTGGGCGCCCTGACCGACATCACGGCGGCGGTGCTGGCCGAGCAGGCGCTGCACCGTTCGCAGGTGCAGCTGGCGCACGCCACCCGCGTCACCATGCTGGGCGAACTGGCCGCCTCCATCGCGCACGAAGTCAATCAGCCGCTGGCCGCCATCTCCACCAACGGCGAGGCATGCCTGCGTTGGATGAATCGCCCGCAGCCGGAGCTGGACGAGGCGCGCGCCACGGTCGCCAGCATTCTGGAGGCCAGCGCCCGCGCCACCGGCGTGATCAAGCGCATACGCGCGCTGGCGCGGCGCAGCGATCCGCAGCATGCGCAGCTCGATCTGACAGCGGTGGTGGAGGAGAGCGTGGATCTGCTGCGGCGCGAATTGAATAACCACCACATTGCGCTCATGCTTGACCTGCCGCCGGACCTGCCGCCGGTATTCGGTGACCGCGTGCAGCTGCAACAGGTGTTTATCAATCTGCTGATTAACGCCATCCAGGCCATGGCCGCCTGCCAGCCCGGCCAGGCGGTGCTGACGGTGCAAACCCAGCGCGATGCCGACGGTGCGCTGCAGGTGTGCGTCAGCGATACCGGCCCCGGCATCCCGCCGGCCGACATGCCGCGCCTGTTCGAAGCCTTCTACAGCACCAAGCAGGACGGCATGGGCATGGGCCTGCCGATCTGCCGCTCCATCATTGAAAACCACGGTGGCCGCATCTGGGCCAAAGCCGCCACGCCGGAGAGTCCGAAGGCCGGCGCCTCCATTTACTTCACGCTGCCTGTCCATGAACCAGATTGACTACGTCGACTCGCTGATCTATATCGTCGATGACGAGGCGCCGCTGCGCGACGCCATTTCAAGCCTGCTACGTTCGGTCGGCATGCAGGTGGCCAGCTTCGCTTCGGTGGCTGACTTTCTGGCGCAGCCGCGCAAAGAAGTGACCAGCTGTCTGCTGCTGGATGTACGCATGCCCGGCGTAAGCGGGCTGGATTTCCAGGCCGAGCTGAATCGCGACGGCGTCGCCTTGCCGATCATCTTCATGACCGGGCATGGCGATATTCCCATGTCGGTGCGCGCCATGAAGGCCGGCGCGGTGGACTTCCTGGCCAAGCCGTTCCGCGACCAGGACCTGCTGGACGCCATTCATGCCGCGCTGGGTGCTGACCACGATCGGCGCCAGCGCGACCAGGCCCGCAGTGGCATCACCGCTCGCTACGCCACGCTGACGCCGCGCGAGCGCGAAATCATGGCGCTGGCGGCGCGTGGCCTCATGAACAAGCAAATCGCCGGCGAGGTGGGCACCAGCGAAATCACCGTCAAAATCCATCGCGGTAATGCCATGCGCAAGATGGAGGCCAAGACCTTTGCGGACTTGGTGCGCATGGCTGAAGCCCTCGGTTTGGCTTGACCTATACCCTCGTATAATTTTCCTGACCGGTAGCAAACTGTATTGTTCTCCCATGCGCAGGACGGCCGCGAGCCGCCGTCCGAACAAGGGAGTAGCCAGTGTCTTATCCGGATCCACAATTTTCCAATATTGCCATCGTTGACGACGACGAAGCTGTGCGCTCCGGTTTGCGCAGCCTGTTGCGCTCCTACGGCTATGCGATAGAAGTCTATGACTGCGCGCAGGCGCTGCTGGCAGCCGGCACGCAAAACCACCACTGCATCATCACCGACCTGCAAATGCCAGGCATGAGCGGCATCGAGCTGCTGGAACAGCTGCGCCGCGACGGCAAGCAGATACCGCTCATCCTGATGACCGCTTTTCCGGAGGCAGCACTACGCAAGCGCGCATTCCAGAGCGGCGCCTCCTGCTTCCTGAGCAAACCTTTTGAAGCGAACGAACTGCTGTTATGCCTGAAACAGGCCAGCGGCAACGCCACCACTCACGCCAAGGAGTAAGTCCATGAATCACGCCACCAGCAGTTCGCGCCGTTTGATTTACCTTTTGCTGCTGCTGGTGATTGTCGCCAGCGTGGCGCTGTCTATTGTCATGGAACGCACCGCTCACAATATTCGCCGCAACGAGACGCCGCTGCTGAACAGCACCATTCCGCAGATGCGCTATCTGGGCGACTTCGAAAGCGCCTTGCTGCGCTACCAACTGGCGCTGGACAAGCGCTTCACCGATTCGATCACGCCGGACCGTTTCCAGTTTTTGGAAAACATGGGCCGCGGCGAACTCGATGCTGCAATTGCCCAGTTGCGCCCCTGTCTGGGCAACGGTCCGGAACTGGCGGCGCTGCGCGACGGTTATCAGGACATCATTCGCCTGACACCGGAATTTGAGCGCTATGTCGGCGTCAATCCGGCCGCCGCCCGTGGGGTACTGATCCGGATGAACGACAAGGTCAAGCTGCTGCGTGCCCGCATCGACGCCATGCAGCAGAAGGTGGAAGACGCCATTTACGACAACGGCACGATGGCCAACCGCGCCATCGGCTGGATCACGGGGCTGGTGCACGTGTTCGACGTGCTGGCGCTGGTGACTTGCCTGTTCCTGATGTACCACGTACGGGCCCGCGTGCGGATGGAGGATGAGCTGAGCCACCAGGCCAGCCATGATCCGCTGACCGGCCTCGCGCACCGCCGCAGTTTCGAGTCGCGTCTGGCCAACCTGCCGCAGGTGCCGCATGTGGTGGTGCTGGGTACGATCGACCGCTTCTCGCGCATCATCGGCGGGTTTGGCCATGCTTTCGGCGACCGCATCATGGTCGGTCTGGCGGCGCGCATACGCGGCGCGGCGGAACGCAGCGGTGGCGAGGTATTCCGTCTCGACGGCGCCAACTTCGCCATCCTGTACCGCATGGCTTGCGAGGACGAGGAATTTGACCAGGCGCTTGCCAGCCTGCGCGACGAGGTGCGTAGTCCTTACGACTGCGAAGGTCACGAGATCTTTACCACCCTGAGCCTGGGCGCGGTCAGCTTTCCGCTGCACGGTGAAACGCCGGACAGCTTGCTGCGCAATGCCGACGCCGCGCTGCAGGCGGCGCGCAAGGCGGGTGGCGACCGGCTGGTGGTGTATTCGCAGCAGCTGAACGCCGAAGCGGGCGAACGTCTGGACATGGAGTCGCTGCTGCGCCATGCGGTGGAACGTAATGAACTGGAATTGCATTACCAACCGCAGCAAGCCTTGCACGACGGTGGTTTGATTGGCTTCGAGGCACTGCTGCGCTGGCGCCGTCACGGCAAGCTGATTTCGCCGGCCGACTTCATCCCGCTGGCCGAGGAATCGGGCCTGATCGTCCCTATCGGCAGCTGGGTGCTGGAAGAGGCCTGCCGCCAGATCAGCGTGTGGCAGGCGGAAACCGGCCAGCGCGTGGTGGTGGCGGTGAATATCTCGCCGCGCCAGTTTGCCGCGCCGGGCTTCCTCGCGCATCTGGAAGAGCTGCTGGCCACCACCCATGTCGATCCGTCCTGCCTGGAGCTGGAGATTACCGAGAGTGTGATGGTGGAGGATGCGGAAAGCGCCATCACCTTGCTGCACCGCCTGCGCGCGCTGGGCCTCAAGCTGGCCATCGACGATTTCGGCACCGGCTATTCCAGCCTGGCCTATTTGTCGCGCTTCCCGATCCACAAGCTGAAGATCGACCAGTCCTTCGTACGCAATATGCACGCGGTGAGCGAGCAGGGCGCCATTGTGCAGGCCACCATCGGTCTTGGCCACAGCCTCGGGCTGACCGTGATTGCGGAGGGTGTGGAGTCCGAAACGCAGCGCGCCATGTTGAGCGCCTGGCGTTGCGACGAAATACAGGGTTATTACTACAGCCGTCCGTTACCGGCGGCATCCGCGCTGAACTTTCTCGAAGGGTGCCTGCAATTGCAGGCCGCATAAATAGGAGAATGCCATGAACTGGTTCTGCAACCTCAAGATTGCCCGCAAGCTGAATGTGGTGGTCGCCGCGATGCTGGCGCTGATGATGGCGCTGGGTGTGTTCTCCGTGTTCCAGCTGTATGAACTGGACCGCGTGACCAACGAGATCGACCACCGCTGGGCGCCCGGCGTGCGCCACGCGCTGGACGTCAAGTATGGATTGACGCGCTTCCGTACCTTTGAGTTGTTCCATGTGGTGTCGACCGAGCCGGATATCTTGCGCAAGTATGAGCAGGACATGGCGCAGCAGATGCAGCAAGTGCAGCAGTCGTTGACCGCGTATGCGTCGCAGCCGCGCAGCAGCGAGGAGATGGAGATTCTCGGCCGCTTGCAAACCTCGCTGGCGGCGTATCATGGCGCCGTGCATCAGGTGGTGGCGCTGTCGCGCAGCGGCGACGACGTGGGGGCGCTGGTGGTGGTGCGCGGCGAATCGCGCAAGTATGATTTCGAAGCGATGGCCCTGATCGACAAGCTGGTGGCAATCAACGAGACGGGCAGCGCGCAGGCAGCGCAATCGGCGGATCAGACTTACCGGCGTGCGCGCCAGCTGATCATCGGCTTCATGGCGGGCGCTCTGGTGCTTGGCCTGCTGCTGGCCAGGCGTGTGGCGCGTCTGATCTCGGCGCCGCTGGCGCGCGCAGTGGCGGTGGCGCGGCGTGTGGCCGACGGCGATCTGCGGGTGGAAGCGGAAGCCACCGGCAAGGATGAAACGGCCGACCTGCTGCGCGCCATGAACCAGATGAGCATCAATCTGCAGCGCATGGTAACGCAGGTGCGCAGCGGCACCGACACCATCGCCTCCGCATCGGCGCAGATTGCGGCCGGAACCGGCGACCTGGCGCAGCGCACCGAAGGGCAGGCCGCCACGCTGGAAGAAACCGCCGCCACGGTGGAACAGCTGACCACCACGGTCGCCAACAATGCCGACAAGGCGGAACAGGCGCACAAGCTGATGGACCAGACGGCCTCCGTGGCGCGCGAAGCCGAAGTGGCGGTATCGGCGGTGACCGCGACCATGGAACGCATCAGCGCCTCGTCGCGCCGCATCGGCGACATCGTCGGCCTGATGGACGGTATCGCCTTCCAGACCAATTTGCTGGCCCTGAATGCGGCGGTGGAAGCGGCGCGCGCCGGTGAACACGGCCGCGGTTTCGCCGTGGTGGCGGGCGAAGTGCGGGCGCTGGCGCAACGCAGCGCGCAGTCGGCCAGGGAAATCAAGGACTTGATCGCGCATTCGCTGGCGGAAGTGAGCGGCGGCAGCCAGGCCGTGAAGGATGCCGGCGCCACCATCGACGATGTGGTGCAGGGCGTGCTGCGCGGCGCGGTGCTGATGGGCGATATCAGCAACGGCACCCGCGAGCAGAGTCTTGGCCTGCAACTGGTGAACCGCACGCTGGCCTCGATGGACGGCGTCACCCAGCAGAACGCCACGTTGGTGGAAGAATCTCTGGCCGCCATCGTCTCGCTGCGGGAACAGGCCGAGCGCCTGGCGCGCAGCGTCAGCCTGTTCAAGCTGGCCGGCGCACCGCGCGAAGAACTGACCGTGATCGAGATGCCGGTGGCGGTGATGGCCAGGCCGAAGCCACGTCCGGTGCCGGCCGGCAGTGGCTTGAACTATGTGGCGGGTTTGGTCTGATTGCGGAACGCATCCGTGGTATAAAACAAGCTGTTCACATTCCGATCGGTGATGTATGCGGCTCCGCGATGTCTTTGCAGCATTGTTGATATTTTGCGGCTCGGCGCAGGCGGCGCAGGTGGTCGGCGTAGTGGTGCAGGTGAGCGGGCCGATGACGGCGCGCTCGCCGGCCGGCACGGTGAGGAATCTGCAGGCCCGCTCGGAAGTGGAAGGCGGCGATACGCTGCTCACCGCCGCCGGCGCATATGCGCTGGTGCGCTTCATCGACAATAGCGAACTGGCGCTCAAGCCGGGAACCACCGTCACGATCGATCAGTTCGCGTTTGACGCGGCGCGGCCGGAAGCCGATCGCGCCAGCTACACACTGGTGAAGGGCGGTCTGCGTTCGCTCACCGGCTTGCTGGGCCAGCGCAGCAAGGACAAGTTTGCGATGAAGACGCCCAGCGCCACCATCGGCATACGCGGCACCACCTTCTTTCTCGAATACCTGATCGGCAAAGGCGATATCGATGCTTCGCCGGGACTGGCGCCGGGCTTGCACGTGCATGTCAGCAGCGGCGGCATCTCCATCGTCAACGGCGCCGGCGAGTTCCGTTACGATCAGGGCCAGTTCGGGTTTATCAAGGACGATAAAACCCGGCCGGTGAAGATGTTCAGCAATCCCGGCATGCAGTTCACGCCGCCGGCTTCCTTCGGCGACGTCGATACCCTTATTCCATAAGCTCCACCACCACTTTGCCGTTGGCCGTGCGCTCCGTCAGCGCGCGGTGGGCGGCGCTGACGCTGCCGGCGTCCAGCGTGTAGCGCTGCGGATCGAGCAGCACTTTCAGCTTGCCGGCGGCCGCCAGCGCACTGGCTTCGCGCATGATGTCGCCGTGGTGGGCGCGGCCTTCGCCACTCAACAGTGGCAGCAGGGTGAAGACGCCGGAATAGGTGGCCGCGCGGAAGGACAGCGGCGCCAGCGCGTGCGTGCCCCAGCCCAGGCAACTCACCACATGGCCGTGATAGCGGCGCGCGGCGCGGAAGGAGGCGTCCAGCACCGCGCCGCCAACGGTATCGTAGACCACGTCGAAGCCCACGCCGGCGGTGTGTTGTTGCACATATTCTTCCACCGGCGTGTCGCGGTCGATAAAGACGGCGCCCATGCCTTCGATGACGGCGCGCTGGCTGGCGCTGCCGGTTGCATAGACCTGGGCGTCTAGCGCTACCGCCAGTTGCACCGCCATGTGGCCCACGCCACCGGCGCCGCCTTGCACCAGCACGGTCTGGCCGGCGCTCAGGTGCGCACGGTCCACCAAGCCTTCCCATGCGGTGATGAAGATCAATGGCAGGGCGGCGGCTTCGCGCATGGACAGGCTGTCCGGCATGCGGGCCAACAGGCTGCCGTCGACGGCCACGTATTCGGCCAGCGATCCACCCACGCCGCCCACGCCGCCGGTCGTGCCGTAGACGCGGTCGCCGGGAGCGAAGTCCTGCAAGCCATCGCCCACGGCGACCACCACGCCGGCCATGTCGATGCCCAGCACCGCCGGCAGCACGGCGCGCGCATGATCGGCCTTGCCGGCGGCGATCTTGGTGTCGAGTGGATTGATGCCGCTGGCGTGCACGCGCACCAGCACCTGGCCGGGAGCGGCCTGCGGACGTGCGATATCCTGTTGGGTAAGCGGGGCGCCAAAGGCGCTGAGTACGATGGCTTGCATGATGCCTCCTGTGGAAAGTGATGGCTTCATTCTGGCGCAGCGGCGCCCAACAAAAAACCGGGCAAGCTGGGACGCAGTATCCCAAAATCGTGAATAATCGGGGTAAAGGAGAGCGACGATGGACCGATTGGATGCCTTGAAGGTGTTTTGCGCCGTGGTGGATAGCGGGGGCTTTAGCCGCGCCGCCGCCCGGCTGGGGATTTCCACTTCCTCGGTCACGCATCAAATCGGCCAGCTGGAAACGCACTTCGGCGTGCGGCTGCTGAACCGCACCACGCGCAGCATGTCGCTCACCGACGAGGGCCGCCGCTGCGTCGAGCAGGCACGCCGGCTGCTGGCGGAGATGGACGATCTGGAGGCGGGCCTGGGCGATACGCTGCAGGCGCCGCGCGGTAGTCTGCGGGTGGATATGCCGGGCATTCTGGCGCAGCGCTATGTGGCGCCGGCCTTGCCGCGCTTTCTCGCCGCTTATCCGGAACTGAGCGTGCGCCTGACCGCCAGCGACCGCTTAATCGACATGGTGGAAGAGGGTGTGGACGTGATGCTGCGCATCGGCGAGCTGCCCGATTCCGCGCTGGTGGGCCGCAGCATCTTCAAGAACCGCTACATCTGCTGTGCCGCGCCGGACTTCGTCACCCGCCACGGCAAGCCGCAGCATCCGGATGATCTGGAAAGCTTGCCCTGCCTGAACTTCGTCTATCCGAAGGCGCGCCAGTTGCGGCCCTGGACCTTCCAGCAGGACGGGCAGCCGTTCACCGTCACGCCGCGCGGCGCGGTAGCCATGGATCATGTGGATTCGCTGATCGAAATGGCGGAACAGGGCGGCGGCGTGATCCAGCATTTGTCGGTGTCGTTGCTGGCTCCCTTGCGCAGCGGCGCGCTGGTTCCCCTGCTGGAAGCCTGGCAGGCCGATGGGCCGGATGTATCGGCGCTGTACCCGCAGCGCCATCAGCGTGCCGCCAAGATCAAAGTGTTTGTCGACTTTGTGGAAGGCGTGTTCAAGTCCGCCGCAGCTTCCTGGCCGCCATTGGCTTGAGGGTGGCGGCGCAGTCGCCGCAAAAACCGTACAGCGACAGCGCGTGCTCGTGCAGCACGAAATTGCGCTCGGCCGCCACCGTTTCCTGGCGGCGTTCGATTTCGGCGTCGAGGAATTCTTCCATGCGGCCGCAGTTGGTGCAGATCAGGTGATCGTGGTGGCCGCCTTCGTTCAGCTCAAACACCGATGCCACCGACTCGAAATGGCGGCGGATCAGGATGCCGGCATCGGCAAACTGCATCAGCACCCGGTAGACCGTGGCCAGGCCCATGTCAATCTGCTCTTCGTGCAGCAGGCGATAGACATCGTCCGCGCTCAGGTGCTTGCTCTTGGTTTCCTGGAACAATTGCAGGATACGCAAGCGGGGCAGGGTGGCTTTCAGGCCAAGTTTACGCAGTTCTTGAGGGATATCCATTAGATCTTTACATGATAATGATTCCTATTCTCAATATAACTGAAATTTATTTTCCTGGCAATGTGCGCTTGAATTCGATGTTTTTACGATAACGGAGTTGCTTAAATTGCAGCGCAAAAGCGTGATTTTTGGAGAGAATTTTTGGTAGATTGCTCTAAAGTATCGACAGTTTCCACGCAGAAGTATAAAGTTGAACGACTTCGATTAAACACCTCGGTTCGGCACCTTACCCCTGTGCCCTGCGCCGGACATTCTCCCATTTAGCCCAAACACATGCTGCCGTTGCGCGGGTCGCGCACGCACGTAAGGAACTGTGTATGAACGCCAACTTTTCGCCGCTGCGTGCCGCCATGGCCGCCGTCACGGTGCTGAGCTGCTGTGCAGCCCTGGCAGGCGAAGCTGTGGATGGGGATCTGCCGCGCCTGGCCGTTGGCGGCTTCGGCACGCTGGGTGTGGTGCATAGCAGCGACGAGCAATCGGACTTCACCGCCAGCACGCTGATGCCGGGCGGCGCCGGCTACAGCCGCCGCTGGAGCCCCGCGGTCGACAGCCGGCTTGGTGTGCAACTGGGGATGAACATGGGCAGCCGGTGGTCGGCGGTGCTGCAACTGGTGTCGGAACGCACGCTGAACAATGGTTATGCGCCGATGGTGGAGTGGGCTTACGTCCAGCACCGGTTGACGCCCGACCTGAGCTTGCGGGTGGGCCGTATCGCGTTGCCCCTGTTCCTGACCGGCGATTACCGCAAGGCCGGCTATGCGCTGCCGTGGGTGCGGCCGCCGGTGGAGCTGTATAGCGCCATTCCGCTGTCCAGCAGCGACGGCGTGGACGCCAGCTACCGCTGGCATCTGGGCGACGTGCACAATGTGACGCAGGCGCTGGTCGGTCGCACCGATTTGTCGCTGATGCCAGGCGCCAGCGCCCAGGCGCGCCGCCTGGCCGGCGTGTCGAACACCACCACTGCCGGTGCGTTGACGGTGCGCGCCAGCGCGTTGACGGCGGAACTGAGCGTGGACGTCGCCCGTTCTTTGTTCGACGGCTTGCGCCAGTTCGGCGCGCAGGGGCAGGCGCTGGTCGAGCGCTATGAATTGTCGGCCAGGCGCGCTTCGGTGGTGTCGCTGGGCTTTAGCTTCGATCCGGGCCAGTGGTTCGCGATGGGCGAGATCGGCCGCATGAAGACCCATTCCTACCTGGGCGATAAAACCACCGGCTACCTGAGCACCGGCTACCGTCACGGCGACCTGGCGCCTTATCTGGTGTACTCCTTCTCGCATGCGGACACGCAGACCCGTGTGCCGGGGCTCGAACTGGCTGGCTTGCCGCCGCAGCAGGCCGCAGCCGGCGCAGCGCTGAACGCGGGCCTGAACCAACTGCTGGCCGCCGTCGCGCGCCAGCACAGCGTGAGCGCTGGCGTGCGCTGGGACTTCTGTCCCAACTATGCGCTCAAGCTGCAGGCCGGCCGCTATACGCCGCAGGAGGGATCGACCGGCACCTTCATCAATGTGCAACCGGGCTTCCGTTCCGGCCGGCCGATCACGGTGCTGAGCGCAGCCCTGGACTTCGTGTTCTGACCATGCTGACACTATTTTCCTTCTTCCGATTGTGGCTGTTGCCTGCCTGCGTGCTGCTGTGGAGCGGCATGGCAGCGGCGGCCGACTACGTGGTCATTGTCTCGGCCAGGAGTCCGGTCACGGCGCTGCGTGCCGAGCAGGTGGCGGCCATCTTCCTGGCGCAGACCGGGTACTTCCCCGGCGGCGAGGAAGCCGTTGCGCTCGACCTGCCGGTGGGCAGTCCGCTGCGCGATGCGTTCTACTACAAGGTGGCGGCGCGCTCGCCGGCGCTGATGAAGGCCTACTGGACCAAGATGGTGTTCACCGGCCGCGGTCAGCCGCCGCGCGAACTGCCCAGCAGCGCCGCCGTGCGCAGGATGGTGGCCGACAATCCGGCCATGATCGCCTACATCGACCGATCGGCGCTGGATGCCAGCGTCAAAGCCATACAGGTGACGCCATGAATACCAGGCAAGAAACAGTACGCGCACGCTGGCTGCGGCGCGGTCTCGATACCCACGTCTCGCTGCCGCTGTTTGCCCTGCTGCTGCTGGTGGCCATCTGGGTGGTGACTTTCCACGAGATCGACGCCGAGCGTGAACACGCGCAGGAAGCGGCCACCGATTCGCTGCACGAAATGCTGGGCACTTACGAAGCCCAGGTGGCGCGCAGCCTGGATGGCATCGACCAGACCTTGCGCATGTTGAAGTACGCGGTGGAGCGCAAGGGCGCGCTGGGCGCCTTGCCGGAGCTGGGGCGCGAAGGCTTGCTGCCGCCGGGCGTGCTGTTCGTGGTCAGCATCGTCGACCGCAATGGCATGACGGTGGCCAGCAATCCGAAGGCGGTGCCGATCTCCGTGGCGGACCAGCACTACTTCCGCTTCCACGCGGAGCGCGATACCGGCGCCACCTATGTCAGCCCGGCCACGCGCGACGCCGCCAACAGCGAGTGGCATCTGCACTTCACGCGCAGGCTGGACGACGACAGCGGCAATTTCGCCGGCATCGTCATCGTCGAAGCCGATCCGGCGTATTTCACCAGCAGTTATGAGCGCAGCCGCCTGGGCGAGCGCGGCACGCTGGGGCTGGTCGGCGCGGACGGCATCGTGCGTGCGCTGCGTACCGGCGACAAGATGTCCTTCGGCCAACGGCTGGACGCGGGCATCGGCAAATACAGCGGCATGCGCGAACTGCATGGCATCGGCCTGAATGTGCTGATCGGCCTGGACGAAACGGAATTGATGGCCGGCTTTGAACGCCAGCGGAACGAAAAAATGTGGGAGGCCGCTATTCTCAGCGGCGCATTGCTGGTCTTCACTGGCCTGTTGTGGCTTTGGTCGTGGCAAGGCGCGCGTCACCGCGCCCACATGCGCCGCGCGCAGGAGACCTATGCCGCCGCTTCGGCCGCCAGTCTGGACGCCTTCTTCGTGATGCGCGAAATGCGCAATGTGGCGGGCGGCATCGTCGACTTCAAAATCGTCGACGCCAATGTACGGGCCGAGAAGATGACGGGATTCAGCAAGGATAAGCTATGCAGCAAGACCTTGTGCGGCCTGATGCCGCAGGCGCGCGAGAACGGCATGCTGGAACATCTGGTCGAGGTGATGCGCGTGGGCGGCGTGCACGAACAGGAATGGCAAAGCAACGTGCCGCAACTGCGCGCGAAATGGCTGCATCAGCAGGTGGTGGCGGTAGAGGGCGGATTGGTGGCGATTGTGCGCGACATCTCGGAACGCAAGCTGGCCGAGGAGAGCATGCTGCACCTGGCGCACCACGACACTCTGACCGGCCTGCCTAACCGTAGCCTGATCAGCGACCGTCTCGATCTGACCATCGCCCAGGCGCAGCGCAGCGGCGGCTCGGTGCTGGTGGCCTTTATCGACCTCGATGGCTTCAAGCTGGTGAACGATGGCCTGGGCCACAACGCCGGCGACGAACTGCTCAAGGTGGTGGCGGAGCGCATGGCCGGCTGCCTGCGCGCCTGCGATACCGTGGGCCGCTTTGGCGGCGATGAATTCGTGCTGCTGCTGACCGAGCCGGGATCGGCGGTCGATGCCGCGCCAGTGCTGGAGCGCGTGCGTGAAGCGGTGCTGCAATCGATTTCATTGTGTGGGCAGGAGGTACAGGTCAGTTGCAGCATCGGCGTGGCCGTGTATCCGAGCGACGGCGGCGATGCCGAAACGCTGCTGATGAACGCCGACGCGGCCATGTACCGCGCCAAGGAAAAGGGCAAGAACAACTGTCAGTTCTACACCCGCGAAATGAACGCCAGCATCGAAGAAAAGCTGGTGCTGCTGGAAGGCTTGCGCAGCGCGCTGGATGAGGGCCAGTTCCGGCTGGTGTATCAGCCCAAGGTGGATCTGCACAGCGGCCGTGTGTTCGGCGTGGAGGCGCTGGTGCGCTGGGACCATCCGGAGCACGGCGTGATCGGGCCTGACCGCTTCATCCCGCTGGCCGAGGAAAGCGGCATGATTGTGGCGCTGGGCGAGTGGATCTTGCGCAGCGCCTGTGCGCAGAACAAGGCATGGCAGAACGCCGGCCTGCAACCGCTGTGCGTCTCGGTCAATGTGTCGCCGCGCCAGTTCGAGGAGGCGCGGCTGGTGGAGCGCGTACAGCAGGCGCTGGACGATAGCGGCCTGGCGCCGCAATGGCTGGAGCTGGAGGTGACGGAAGGCGTCATCATGCGCGATCTGCAGCAGGCCGTGGCCAAGATGGCGCAGGTAAGGGCGATGGGCGTATCCTTGTCGATCGACGATTTCGGCACCGGCTATTCCAGCCTGTCGGCTTTGAAGTCGTTCCCGATTTCCACCCTCAAGATCGACAAGTCCTTTGTCCGCGATCTGGGGCGCAGCAGCGGCGACGAGGCGATCGCCAGCTCCATCATCGGGCTGGCGCACCGCCTGCGCTTGCGCGTGATCGCGGAAGGTGTGGAGACCGAACAGCAACGCAGCTTCCTGCGCGAGAACGGCTGCGACGAAATGCAGGGCTATCTGTTCAGCCGTCCGCTGCCGCCGCAACAGTTGGCCGCGCTGCTGCGCGCGCCAACAGTGCGGGCGGCTTAGTGGCTTAGTAGGTCCAGCTCAGCGTCGCGCTGCCGTTGCGTGGCGCGGCGTAGTAGCTCTGGGTCCAGTACAAACTGGTCAGGTGCTTTTTGTCGGTGACGTTATTCAGGTTCACCGACAGCGCCAGATGCTTGTCGATCTGGTAGCGCGCCATCAGGCCCAGCGTGGCGTACGATGGCTGCACGGTGCGGACGGTGTCGGTCTGCGTTACCGACGTCTCGCTCTGCCATGCCAATGTGCCGCCCACTTTCAGCGCCGGCAGACCCGGTACGGTGTAGGTGGTGTTCACGCGCAGCGTGGTGCGCGGGATGAAGGTGCGTACCGCCTTGCCGTCGTCGCCCTTGAGCGAGGTCATTCGCGTCAGGCCGGCGCTGGCCTGCCAGTTCTTCGACAGGTCGCCCGACAGGTCGAATTCATAACCCTGCGATTCCGCATTCACGCCGCGATAGTAGGCCTTGGCGCCGATCATGCCGGCTTGCTCGGCGGTGTTGTCCTGCTGCGTCTTGAACACCGCGCCCGAGGCATTCAGCTTGCCGTTGAACAGCGCCGCTTTCAGGCCGGCTTCCGTGGTCTTGCCTTCGACCGGATCGAGCGGCGTGCCGGTGGCGTCGATCTCGCTTTGCGGATTGAAGATTTCGGTGTGGCTGGCGTAGGCTGACCATTCGCGGTTGATGTCATACACGACGCCCACGTACGGCGTGGTCTTGCTGGCCGATTTGTACTTGCTGCTGCCGTAGGAATTGCCGTTGCTGCGGGCGCGGGTGGAATTCAGGCCGGTGAGCAGTTTCCAGTCGTCGGCCAGGTTGAAGCGGGCGGCGAGGAATACGGTGTTGCGGCGGTCTTCGTAGCTGCTGCCATCGATGGACGCATCGAAAGCCGGCATCGGATAGCTGCCGTCGAAGGCGGTCTGGCCCGGCATTTCGGTGCCGATGCCCTGGCCGTAGTACGAGACGTCGTTCAGCTTGGAGCGCGACCAGCTGTAGCCGAAGCTCAGGTCATGCTGGCGGCCGCCCAGCGCGAACTTGCCATCGACCGAAATGTCGGCCAGCGTCTGTTTCTGGTCGGCGTTGTACTGCGACGGATAGGCGTACAGGCCGCCGCCGCCGGTCTTGTTCGGCGTGCCGTAGACGTACAGCAGGTCGGAGTCGGACTTGTCGGTGATGTAGCTCAGCGTGCCTTGCACCTTCCAGCCGTTGCCGAGGTGGTGGCTCAGTTCCGCGAAGGTGGTGTTGTTGGTGGTGTCCCAGCGCGACCAGTTGGCCGAGGTGTTGGCCGAGACCGGGTAATTGGTCGGGCTGCCATCGGCATAGTACAGCGGCAGCGCGCCCCACATCACGCCATTGCTGCGGTTGGTCTCGTAGGTGTGGCCGACGGTCAGCAGGGTGTCCTTGTCCAGCTGCGCCTCGACCACGGCGTAGGCCACGGTTTTCTTGGGCGCGTAGCGGTCCAGATAGGAATCGCTTTCCTGCCGCACCAGCACGGCGCGGCCGGCGACGGTGCCGCTGTCATTCAGCCTGGTGCTGACGTCGCCCTCGATGCGGCGCTGGTTCCACGAGCCCAGCGTCAGGCTGGCGCTGGCTGCGGTGCCGGCGGTCGGACGCTTGCGGACGAAGTTGACCGTGGCGGAGGGATTGCCGGTGGACGCCATCAGGCCGTTGGCGCCGCGCACGATGTCGATGCGGTCGTACAAGGCGGTGTCGATATCGCCCTGCACATTGCCGAACACTTGCGGCATGCCGACGCCGTCGTACTGGAAGTTGACCACGTCGAAGCCGCGCGCGGTGTAGTAGGTGCGGCTGGTTTCGACCTTTTCCACGGTGACGCCGGTGGTGGAGGCCAGCACCGCGTTGATGTTGTCGAGTTTGAAGTCATCCATCAGGGCGCGGGTGACTACCGACACCGATTGCGGCGTCTCGCGCAGCGACAGCTCCAGCTTGCCGGCGGACCGAGTGCTGTTGGCGGTGTATAGCTTGTCTTCCGCGATGCCGGTGACTGTGATCGTCTGCATTTGCGTGTCCGTGGCCTCGTCGGCGGCGGCGCTCAAGCCGGAATACATCATCGACAACGCCAGCAGCATGGGGCGCAGGGGCAGGTGACGGGGCATGCGGAACTCCTTGAATAAGAATGAGAATGATTCTTATTATAGTTCCTTGATGATATACACGCAACGCCGGGCCCCGGCCAGCAGATGTTCGACGCGGCCGACCGAGCAATCCGGCCCCAGCACGCGCTGGAACACGTCCAGCTCGGAGCGGCAGAATTTCTGGCATTGCCGGGCGGCGGCGCAGATCGGGCAGTGATTTTCGATCAGCAGCAGGCTGCCGTCGTCCTGTTGTTCCAGCTCGGCCATGTAGCCTTCGCTGGCGCGGGCCTGGACCAGTGCCTGCACTTTTTCCTTTAGCGTGCGGCTGGCGCCCAGGTGGTGACGGTAATCGCGCTCGCTGGCCGCCTCGCGCGAGCCGATCAGCTTGTCGAGGCCGGCTTCGCCGAACAGGGTGCGCACCTGATCGATCAATTGCAGCGTCAGTTCGGCGTGGCGGTCGGGGAAGCGCGCATGGCCGGCCTGGGTCAGCAGCCAGCGGCGCGACGGGCGGCCGGGCTTGTCGGCCACATCTTCGTAGGTGACCATGCCTTTTTCCTGCCACGACTCCAGCTGTTTGCGCGCGCCCATGGAGGTCAGGTCGAGCAGGGCGGCCAGTTGCTGGGCGGTTTGCGGGCCGCGCGTCTTGAGCAGGAACAGCGTCTGTTCGGCGGTGTTCATGACACGGCGCCTTCCACGCGGCGATTCATGCTGTGGTGCCAGCTCTGCATGCGCCAGGCCGACCAGGCGCTCAGGCTGGCCCCCAGCAGCAGGATCAGGCGGGTATCGATCAGCGTCAGCACGGCGCCGGCCAGCGCCATGATGATGTTGGCGAGACAGAAGGTGGTGGAAATCAGCCCCATGACCGCGCCCTGGCCGTGGGCGCCGCCGAAGCGTTCGGCGCAGTAATTCGGCACGATGGCGTTGTAGAACGAGTGCGGAATGCCGTACAGGATGATGCAGGCCAGACCCAGCGTCGCGTTGCTGGCGGCCAGCAGGGCGATGATGGCCGCCACGGTGAAGGCGTACAGGCGCGCCCGCAGCAGCGGCTCGCCCTTGAACGGGCGGCCGGCGACGATGGTGGTGGCGGTCATCACGGCGCACATGGCGGCGGTGACCCAGGCGATGCCCTGGGCGCCGTAGCCGGGCACTTCCACCAGCCACAGCGGGTAGAACTCGTAGAACGCGGTGACGCCGCAGGTGTAGGCCAGCGTCACGATGAACAGGCTGCGCAGATCGGGCTCGCGCAGCAGGTTGAGCGAGTGGCGGTCGCGCGCCACTTGCCACCACGAGCTGGTGGCGCCGGTGGCGGCTTCGCGCGGCAGCGTGGCGGCGACCAGCGCGGCCACCAGCAGCAGGGCGGCCACGGCCACCCAGAACGGCGTGGTGATGCCGAATTGCAGGGTGGCGCCGGCCAGCAGCGGTCCGGCCAGCCAGCCCATGTAGAAGGCGCCGTTCAGCCACGACAGCGCTTTGCGGCGCAGGTCGCCATCGAGCCGGTCGGCCAGCAGGGCGCGCGCGACCGAGCCGCTGCCTTCCAGCAGGCCGGTGACGAAGCGGGCGACGATGAACAGCGGATAGTTTTCAATGATGAGGGCGCCGGCGGTGACGGCATGGCCGATGGCGGCGCCGACGGCGGTGATCAGCAGCACCGGGCGGCGGCCGTAGCGGTCCGACATCGGGCCGAGCAGGGCGGAGCCGATCAGCAAGCCGAGCGGATTGATGGTCAGAGCCAGGCCGAACAGCAGCTTGGGTGGCAGGCCGAGAAAGGTATTCAGGCCGTTGGTGGCGCCGGCTGCGAACAGCGGCGGCAGGATGGGATACGGCAGCGCCGCCCCGATGGTGGACAGCAAAGCCAGCAGGCAAGCCGAAGCAATGAGCAGATGTGTTTTCATGCCCTCTACTGTAAGCCCGACTCGATAATAAGTAAACAAAAAAGTTTATAAACAAATGTTTGATCATTATCAAGCCGGCTCAGCTTGCCTGATCGGAGATGAGTGGCGCAAGATGAGTAGCATGGAAACGCCAACCTCACAAACCGAAGAACAACTGGGCTTGCTGGATTACCGGCTGACGGCGGTTGAGCGCAATCTTGCCGCGCTCACCACGGAGGTGGCAGTGCTGTCCAAGACCGCGGCTACAAAAGAAGATCTGGCAAAACTTGAAGGCGGGCTGCGCAGCGAAATTGCCCGCATTGATGCCACACTGGCAAACTGTGCGACCAAAGCGGACTTGTATAAGCTGGAAACGCGCATAACGAAGTGGATGGTTGCCACGCTGGTTGGTGTGGCAGCCTTGAACTCTACTTTGGTTCTTATTGTGGCTAAACTCGTGCAGCCATGAAAAGCGAGGCTGTATCATACGGGCTTTTCATACAAGCAAACTCCACATGAAAGACTGGTTTGCCGACGAGCGCGGGGCGTATTTTTTTCTTTGGCTGGGCATCGGCCTGATCGCGCTGTTTGGCGTGCTGGAATATCGCTTTCCCAAGCCTGAGCAACTGGAGACGGCGCGCGGGCGGGTAGTGTGGCAGCAGGAGACGCGCGGCGCGCTGTATTTCATTTTGTCCGACCAGCAGCAACTGGTGTTGTACGCCAAGGGCGATGCCGATGGCCGCCAGCGCGCCACCATCCGCGACGGCGCGCAATATCCGGTCAGCGTGAAATTCTTCCGCCAGCAGCAGACCGGCATCGGCTTCGCGCCCGGCACTTTTTATACTGCCTACGGTGTGGCGGTCGGCGGCAAGGAGGTGGCCGGCTACGACGAGGTGCGCGGCGCTTACCGCCGCGATAATCTGATCGCGCTGGCGATGGGCATCGCCGCCGCCGTGGCCGGCGCCTGGCGGGTGCGCGCGCTCGGCCCTAGCTCACGTCGCGCTGACGGCGGGAGGTCAGCCAGCCGGCGATCACGGTAAAGCTGGCCACGATCACCACCACAATCAGGAAGCCGTGCTTGGATTCCGCCAGCGGAATGCCGCCCACGTTCATCCCCAGCAGGCCGGCAATGATGTTGATCGGCAGGGCCAACACTGTCACCACGGTCAGCACGAACAGACTGTGATTGTTGGCCTCGCTGGCCAGGGCGGCAATTTCCTCTTGTATCAGCTTGATGCGCTCCTGCAGCGAGGCCATGTCCGCCAGCACCATGGAGAATTCCTCGGTCGATTGCCGCAGTTCCTGGGCGTCGAGCTCGGCCATCCACGCCGGCGGCTTTTGCAGCAGGCGGAACAGCGCCGACGGCTCCGGCGCCAGCAGACGCTGCAAGCGCACCAGCACCCGCCGCAAGGCGCCCAGACTGGCGCGCTTGGTGGTCAGTTTGCCGGCCAATAGGTTGTCTTCGATGCCGTCGACGGTGGCAATGGCGTCGCGCACGATTTTAATCAGGGCGTCGGCCTGGTCGCGCAGCAGGTGGATCAGCAGTTCCACCGACGAACGGATCGGCTCGCCATTGCGCACGGCGTTGCGCAGGCTGTCGACCGCGCGCAGCGGCTTGCGGCGCGCGCTGATGACGATTTGTTTGTCCACGCTCAGCCACAGGGTTGAGATGTCGGACGGCTCGAACGAGAAGTCGTGCAGCACGTCGTTGACCACGGCGATCAGGGTGTTGTCGGCCAGTTCGATGCGCGTCGAGCGCGGTCCTTCGTGCAGGCTTTCGTAGAACTCATCCGGCAGCGCGGTATGCTCGTGCAGCCATTTTTCGCTGGCGGTATTGGCCAGGTTGTAGTGCAGCCAGATGAATTCCTGGGGATGCTGCTCGCGCTGTTTCAGCCAGGCGCAGGCGGCGTCGGTGTCCAGCGGCTGGCCCTTGCCGTCGGCGCTGCGGCCGAACAGGTAGCCGCACACCAGGCCGGACTGGTCGGAGCCGTAGGACAGGGGCGCGCTCTGCATCCGGCTCAGACCAGCAGCGCGGCGCTCATTTCAGCCGCATCGCGTTGGGCTTCCTCCAGCATGCTGGCCAGCTTTTGTTCGTCGATGAACAGGTCGATGGCCGAGTCGGAATGCGGCGGCAGGTCGCGCTGCGGTTCCTGCAGCGGCGATTTCACCGGCGTCAGGTGGTTGGCCAGCAGCAGGGTGTCGAGCAGGGAGTCCGGCGGGATGGACATGAAACTGTCGCGCAGGCCTTCGATGGCGTCGGCCACCGGCTCGGGGATGCACAGCTTGCGCATCACTTCGCGGGTGATGATTTCCTCGCTGGCCGAGTGCCAGTTTTCCGGATCTTCTTCCAGCAGGCCGGGGAACTCGTCGGCGCGCGACAGCAGGTAGAAGCCGCCCACCTCATGCACGATGCCGGCAAACAGGGCGGTGTCGGGATTGACGCCGGTGACGTAGCGGGCGATCAGGCGGCCCAGCGTGGCCACGGCGAGGGTGTGGTCCCACAGCTTTTCTGCCTTGCGGCGCAGTGCCGGATCGGAGATTTTGCTGCCGAACTGGCGCACCACCATGGCGGCCGCCAGCGCGTACAGGTTCTGGTAGCCGATGCGCATGATGGCGCCGCGCACATTGGTCACCACCGGCGCGCCGGCGCGGTTGAACATGGTGGAGTTGGAAATGGCCACGGTTTTCGCCGCCAGCAAAGGCTCGGCCAGCACCAGGCTGATGGCGGTGTCGATCGGACAGTCGGGATCATCCAATGCCAGTTGCACACGCAGCGCCGCGTTGACGCTGGTCGGAAAGACGAGTTCGCCACGAATGGCCAGGGCCGCGATGTGGCCGTACGCTTCGAGTTTGTTCATGGTCAAAATTATACGCAGGCTTGGCGCCAAGCTCAACGCTCGATGCGCGTTAATGCAGGTTCATCTGCAGATCGGGGCGGCAATGCCACACCCGGCGGGGCGCTTATGACAAGCGGATGACAGGAGAGGGGCTACGGGAGACGTACGCGGCGCCCGGATGGGGCGCCGCGTACGGGGGGAAAGCTTAAGCGTTGACCAGCTGAGGCTGGCGTGCACCGCGCTCGGTGCTGTAACGGCTGACCGACAGGTCGTCTGCACGGATGGCCGGGCGGCGCGCCGAGATGATGTCCGACAGCAGCTGGGCCGAGCCGCAGGACATGGTCCAGCCCAGGGTGCCGTGGCCGGTGTTGATGTACAGGTTGCGCAGACCGGTGCGGCCGACGATGGGCGTGCCGTCCGGCGTCATCGGGCGCAGGCCGGTCCAGAAGCTGGCTTCGACGGTGTTGCCGGCGCCGGGGAACAGGTCGTTGACCACCATTTCCAGCGTTGCGCGGCGGCGCGGGTTGAGGGTCTTGTCGAAGCCGGCGATCTCGGCCATGCCGCCCACGCGGATGCGGTCGTCGAAGCGGGTGACGGCGATTTTGTAGGTTTCATCCAGAATGGTCGAGACCGGCGCGGCGTCGGCGTTCACGATCGGCACGGTGATGGAATAGCCTTTCAGCGGGTAGACCGGAATCTTCACCAGGTCTTTCAGCAGCGCGGTCGAGTAGGCGCCCATGGCCACCACATAGGATTCGGCGGTCACCAGTTCGTCGCCGCATTGCACACCTTTGATGGCGTCGCCTTCGGTGAGCAGGCCGGTGATGTCGACACCGTAGCGGAATTTCACGCCCAGCTGTTCCGCCATGGCGGTCAGGCGGGTGGTGAACAGCTGGCAGTCGCCGGTTTCATCGTTGGGCAGGCGCAGGCCGCCGACCAGCTTGTTGCGGGCCAGGCCGGGCTCGGCGGCGACCAGTTGTTCGCGGCTCAGCAGTTCGTAGGGCACGCCGGTTTCTTCCAGCACGCTGATGTCCTTGGCGGCGGCGTCCATCTGCTCCTCGGTGCGGAACAGCTGGGTCGTGCCTTGTTGGCGGCCTTCGTATTCGATGCCGGTGGAAGCGCGCAGGGCTTTGAAGCAGTCGCGGCTGTACTCGGCCAGGCGCACCATGCGTTCCTTGTTGACGGCGTAGCGTTCGGCATTGCAGTTCTGCAGCATCTGCCACATCCATTGCAGCTGGAACAGGGTGCCGTCGGGCGTGATGGAGAGCGGCGCGTGGCGCTGCAGCATCCATTTCATGGCTTTCAGCGGAATGCCGGGCGCGGCCCATGGCGAAGCGTAGCCGGGCGAGATCTGGCCGGCGTTGGCGAAACTGGTTTCCAGGGCGGGGCCGGGCTGGCGGTCCAGCACGGTGACGTCGTGGCCGGCCTTGGCCAGATAGTAGGCGCTGGTGACGCCAATCACACCGCTACCCAGGATCACTACACGCATACTTGCCCCCGATTATTTAACTGCATTGGATTCCGCTATGGTATTCTGGTTTTTGTAGTGTTTGTTACTGTATATATTCGATAAAACAGTGGATTTTCATGAGAATTCAGAAAGAATCGGTCCGCGGGCTGGACAAGCTGGACAGAAAGATATTGCAGATCCTGCAGGAAGACGGACGGATCTCGATGAAGGATCTGGGCGAGCAGGTCGGCTTGTCGACCACGCCGACCATTGAGCGGGTCAAGCGCATGGAGCGCGATGGCGTGATCACCGGCTACCATGCGCGCATCGATCCGCCGTCGCTGGGGGCCAAGCTGCTGGTGTTTGTGGAGATTACCCTGAACCAGAAGTCGGGGCCGGCGTTCGAGCAATTCCGGCGCGAGGTGCTGCGGATTCCGGAGGTGCAGGAGTGCCATCTGGTGTCGGGCGATTTCGACTACCTGATCAAGGCGCGCATTCACGAGATGGCCGAGTACCGCAAGCTGCTGGGCGAAATGCTGCTCAGCCTGCCCGGCGCGGCGCAGTCGAAAAGCTATGTCGTGATGGAGGAAATCAAGGAAACACTGATTTTGTCGACCGAGGTGGTGCAGGGCTGATCTGCGTCAAAGTGCGCGGCTTGCATTCCGGGGCGAGCGGCGCATACTGTTCCCATGAACTCCGTCGAATCCACCAAATACCGTAAAACTCTCGAAGAAGGCGGCGTGCCGCCCGCGCAGGCGTTGGCGCATGCCGATGCGCTGGGCGAAGTGTTGGAGAGTATCGCATCTAAAGACTGGGTAAGGACGGAACTCCAGCAGCAGTTGGGGGATTTGAAGTTCGACATGCTGAAATGGATGATTTCCCTGTTCGTCGCCCAGAGCAGCATCACCATTGGCGCCATCGTCGCGCTCATCCGCTACCTGCCTCACTGATCCCGCTTCGGTTACAATGCCATAATGGCATCACAACCAACTGGAGCAGGCGTGAATATCGTCGTGCGCTCGCTGGACGAGCATTTGTCTTCCGACCAGAGTTTCAGCTCCGCCTACGCGCGGGCGGTGGGCGCGATCGCCGGTAACGAGGGCAGCCTCACGCTCGCCCAGTTCGCCGCCGTCACCGACATCGCCGGCGACGGCCAATCGTCCGCCGTGTTCACCGCTCTTGTATTGAACGCCATCGAATCCGGCGTTGAGGTCGATTGGGCGCTGAATGCGCTCAGCCGCAGCTGCACCGGGATCGATCAGCACGCGCGCGAACAGGCGCTGAGCATGGTGATCCCGCTGCTGGCGCTGCATGGCGACGAGGCCCGCGCGCTGGCGCAGCGGCTGGCCAAAGCGTTGTCTGTGCGTCTGTCGCCGGAAGACCTGGAGCGCCTGCCGCCGGCCGAGGAACGCGGCATCCTTGCCAATCTTGGTGACCAGGCGCGCCGTCTGGTGCGCGGCCGTTCGCTGGCCGATGCGGTGGCGGACTTCGGCCGCACCGCCGGCCAGCAGGAACTCGTCACCCATGCCCGCCACTTCCAGTCCGGCGAAATCGACCAGGCCGCGCTGCGCGAACTGGTGAGTGCCACCACCGCCGCCATCACGCACGACATCAGCGCCTATCTGGAGCAGGCGCGCTTGCTGTCGGTGGGGGAGGCGGCCGCCACCTCTCTGGTCAGCGCCGCCAGCGATCTGAAAAATCAGGTCGCGCAGCGGCTGGTGCTGGTCGAGCAGCGCATTGCCCATGAGCGCGGCCTGATGGCGGAAGAAATCGACGACGCCGTGCACGACGCCGGCAACGCCATCGAACTGGCCATGACCGACCGCCTCAACACCGACAAATGGAAAGACGAAGACGTCTGGGCCAGCATGGGGCGCAACCAGTTCGGGCAGGAGATGGAGCGGCGGCTGGACCGCGTGGTGCGCCGCAAGGAGCAGGCCTTGCAATTGCTGCAGGAGGATTTGCGGCTGTTCCAGTCTGGGATGAAGCTGGGGCAGGCGACCGTGTTCCAGCGTCAGCACCACGCGGCGCTGGCCAAGCTGATGCCGCGCATGCGCATCGGCACGCGCATCGTCAACAGGCTCGATACGGCGGCCAATGTGACGCTGGTCAGCGGCGCGGCGGTGGCGGCCAGCACCGGCACGGCCGCGTATCTGATCGGCGCGGCGGTGGTGCTGCCGGTAGTGGCGCCGGTGGCGCCGTTCGTCGGCGGCGCGGTGCTGCTGGCGGGCGCCTTCAAATGGTTCACCGACGGTGGCAAGCGCAAACGCACGGAAATCCGCGACAAGCGCATCGCCTTCGAGGAGGAATTGCGCAAGCAGTTGTTGGCGGCCGAGCAGTCCTTCAACGCGCAGCTGGACCAGGTGGCGGAAGGCTTCCGCGATTCGGCGGTGCAGCTCTTGACGCCGATCCTGCTGGAAGCCGAAGCCGCCGGCCGCGTGCCCGGCATGCGTCAGCGCATCGCCGACCGCGTGATCACCCAGGCCCAAGCCGCCATCCGCCAGCTCGACGCCGAACTGCGCTAGCGAATTCGGGGTCAGAGCCGGCAATCGGACATTTGTCCGATTGCCGGCTCTGACCCCGAATTTTTAGAGGTTGCGGGCGATGATGGCGTCGGCCGCGCTGGCGGCTTGTTGCAGCGGTTGCGTCAGCGCCTGCGTGGTGTAGACCGGCGCTTGCGGCATGGCCGCGCCCAGCACCGGGCCATCGGTCTTGCTTACGTCGACCGATACGGTGGTCGACAGGCCGATGCGCAGCGGGTGTTCTTTCAGCTCTTTCGGATCCAGCGCGATGCGCACCGGCAGGCGCTGCACCACCTTGATCCAGTTGCCGCTGGCATTCTGCGCCGGCAGCAGCGAGAAGGCGCTGCCGGTGCCGGCCGACAGTCCCACCACGCGGCCGTGGAATGCCACTTTGCTGCCATACATATCCGCTTCCACTTTGGCCGGCTGGCCAACGCGGATGTTCTTCAGTTCCGATTCCTTGAAGTTGGCGTCCACCCACAGCTGGTCCAGCGGCACGATGGCCATCAACGAGGTGCCCGGCGTGGCGCGCGCGCCGATTTGCACGCTGCGCTTGGCCACGTAGCCCGATACCGGCGCCAGGATGGTGTTGCGGCGCGACGCCAGCCACGCTTGCACGTAGTCCGCTTTGGCCGCCTGCACCGCAGGGTGCTGCGCCACCGCCACGCCGCTGACGCCGGCCTTGGCCGCTTCTTCCTGTTTGACGGCGACTGCGATCGCCGCGCGCGCGTCGGCCACGGCCTGGCGCGCATGCTCGACTTCCTCGCCGGAGACGGTGTGGTCGTCCGCCAGCGGCTTGCGGCGCGCCAGATCGTCTTCGGCATTTTTGAGCTGCAGCTTGCGCAGCGCGACGGTGGCGTCGTACTGCTCCACGTCGGCGTAGCGCTGGCGCTGCTGGCGCACGGCGGCGCCCAGTTTCGCGTCGGCCTGCGCCAGCGCGATGTCGGCATCGGCCGCATCCAGCTGGATCAGCGGTGCGCCGGCTTGCACCATCTGTGTTTCATCGGCGCGGATTTCGGTCACATTGCCGGTCACTTGCGACGACAGGTTGACCAGATTCCCGCCCACATAGGCGTTGTCGGTCTCCTGTACTTTGGACAGCACAGCCTCGTAATAGACGGCATAGGCCGCGCCGGCGGCGATGAAGGCCAGCGTGATCGCCGCCAGCATGAACTTGCGTTTCTTCTCGTTTGGTTTGGTGATTTCAGTGCTCATGATGAGGTGATCCTTATTTGATGACGGTCGCCAGCGGCGCTTCTTCGTGATAGCCGCCGCCCAGCGCATTGGTCAGCGCGACTTCGGCCAGCAGTTGTACCTGTTGCAGATAGAGGTCGGCATCCTGCTGCTTGAGCAGGGCCAGGCGCGCATTCAGCACGGTGCTGTTGTTGGTCAGGCCGTGTTCGAGGCGCTTTTGCGCGGAGGCCAGCTGCGCGCGCGCCAGCGTGGTGGCCGCGGTCTGCTGCGCGATCTGTTGTTCGATGCCTTGCAACTGCGCGCCGCCTTGCGCCACTTCGCGCACGGCTTCGACGATGGTCTGGTTGTATTCGGCGATGCGTTCGTTGCGGCTGGTGCGGGCGCTGTCCAGTTGCGCATCGAGGCGCTTGGCGTCGAACAGCGGCAGCGATACGCTCGGCCCGATGTACAAGGTGCGGCTGGCGAGGCGCAGCAGGTCCTCGGCCTTGACGCTATCCAGGCCGATGGAACCGCTCAGGTTCACGTCCGGGTAGTACGCGGCCTTGGCAGCGTCGATCTTGCTGAGCGAGGCTTCCAGTTTCCAGCGTGCGGCTTGCAGGTCCGGACGGCGCGCCAGCAGTTCCATGCCGAGACGGGCGGGCAGGGCGTGTGGCGCGGCTGTCAGCGTGACTGGTTTCAGCTCGGCCAGCGCGGCGTTGTCGGCCCCGGCCAGCGCGCGCAAGGCTTCGCGTTCGTGTTCGATGTCGGCCTTGAGTGCGGCCTGCTGCTTTGCGGTCAGGCGCAGTTCCGCTTCGGCCGCGCGCTGCTCGTCGGCGCTGGCCAGGCCCTGGGCGATGCGTTTGGCCTTGTCCTGCACCAGCGCGGTTTGCGTGGCGGCCAGTTGATCGGTGTTGGCGAGGCGTGCCCACGCGCCTTGGAGGCGGAAGTAGCTTTGCGCGATGGCGGCGGCCAGCGCCTGTTCGGCTTCCGCATATTCGGCGCGGCCGGCATTCAGTTCGCCCACGGCGGCCGATACTTGCGCGCGGTTCTTACCCCACCAGTCGAAGTTGTAGCGCAGGTCGAGGCGCAGCGTCTCTTCGGTGAAGTACGCGCCGCCGATCGGCGCCGGGAACAGGCCGGTGCCCGAATAACGCTGGCGGTTGGCGTTGCCGTTCACCGCACCGGAGACGCCCAGATCGGCCACGCTGCGCGACAGCGAGGAGCGCGCGGTGCCGATCTGCGCCGCCGCCACTTCCAGCGACGGCCCGCTGGCCAAGGCCTGCCTGATGATGGCGTTCAGCTGTTCGTCATGGTAGGCGGTCCACCATTGCGCTTGCGGCCAGCCTTCCTTGGCCAGCTTGATGTTGGCCGACAGTTCTGCGCTGGCGATGTCGCGCCTGGTCTGTGCATGGCTGTCGGTCGGCACTTGCGCGCAGCCGCCGAGGGCCAGCGCGGCGGCCGCGGCCAGGGTTGATAGCGTGGTTTTCACTTGGTTTCTCCTCATTCCATTGCAGCGTGATCGACTGCGGCCGGTGCGGCTTTCGCCGGTGGTTTAATCAGCAGCAGCAACGGGATCACGCACAGCGTCGCGATCATCATCAGCCAGAAGTCGTCGACGTAGGCGATCATCGACGCCTGGCGGGTAATCTCGTTATTCAGCATGGCCGCCGCCTGCGGGGTGGCCAGGTTGTCCAGCAGCGCCGGGTTGGTGGTGGTGATGTGCTCCGTCAGCGATGCGTGCACGGTCTGCGTATTCCGCGCCAGCAGCGTTTGCACCAGCGCGATGCCGATCGAGCTGCCGATATTGCGTATCAGGCTGTAGATGGCCGTGCCCTCGGCGCGCATCTCCGGCGACAGGGTGGCAAAGGTGGCGGCGCTCAGCGGCACGAACACCAGTCCGAGGCCCAGGCCCTGGATCACGCCCGGCCAGACGATGTCGCTTTGCGACAGCACCAGCGTGTACTGGGTCATTTGCCATAGCGAGAAGGCAGTGATCAGGAAACCGGTGCCGAGCAGCAGGCGCAGGTCGAACTTGCCGACCAGCCGGCCCACCACCATCATCGCCACCATGGTGCCGATGCCGCTGGGCGCCGTCACCAGGCCGGCGATCCTGGCAGGGTAGCCCATCAGGCTTTGCAGCATCGACGGCGTGAGCGCGCGGGTCGCGTACAGCACCAGGCCGACGATGAAGATGAACAACAGCCCGCTGACGTAGTTGGAATTGCGCAGCAGGCGGTAATCGAAGAAGGATTTGCCGGCCGGGCGGGTGGCCGTGTGGGCGACAAAATAAGCAAAGCTCAGCGCCAGGATGATGGCTTCCACCCACGTTTCGGTGGCGCTGAACCAGTCATTCTGTTCACCGCGGTCGAGCAGCATTTGCAGCGCGCCGATGGCAAGGCTGAGGGTGGCGAAGCCGAAGGCGTCGAACTGCATTTTGCGCGGCGCTTCGGTCTTGCGGATATAGCGCCAGATGCCGTAGAACGCCATGGCGCCCACTGGCACGTTGATGAAGAACACCCAGCGCCAGTCATAGCTGTCGGTCAGCCAGCCGCCCAGCGTCGGGCCGAGAATCGGGCCGATCATCACGCCCATGCCCCACACGGCCATGGCCGAGCCGTGCTTCTCGCGCGGGTTGATGTCCAGCAGCGTGGCTTGCGACAGCGGCACCAGCGCCGCGCCAAAGATGCCCTGCAGCAGGCGCGCGATGACGATTTCGGTCAGCGAGCCGGACAGGCCGCACAGCACCGAGGCTACGGTAAAGCCGGCCACCGAGGCCAGGAAGATGTTTTTCTGGCCGAAGCGGTCGCACAGCCAGCCGGTCAGCGGCGTTGCAATCGCGGCAGCCACGATGAAGGAGGTCAGCACCCAGGTGATCTGGTCCTGCGAGGCCGACAGGCTGCCCTGCATGTGCGGCAGGGCGACGTTGGCGATGGTGCCGTCCAGTGCCTGGATGATGGTGGCCAGCATGATCGAGAGGGTGATCATGCGGCGGTTAAGGCCGTCGGTGGTCATGGCAGGGATTCGATGTTGGCCTGGAGGGCTTCAAGAAAGGTGGTGACGGTGCGCAGCGTGTCCGGATCGACATTGCCCAGCAGTTCGCGGCGCAGGGCGTCGGCTTCCTTCCATACGCTGGCGTAGATGTCCTGTCCGGCTGGCGTCAGGCTCAGCAGTTTGACGCGGCGGTCGGTGGCGGACGGCGTGCGCACCATGTAGCCGGCTTTGACCAGGCGGTCGACGGTGGCCACCATGGTCGGGTCTTCCACGCCGGCGCGCGCGGCCAGCCGGGTTTGCGACGGCGGTTCGGCTTCCTTGGCGGTCAGGGCAATCGCCATCCAGCTGGCCTGGCTCAGGTTCAGGTGCTTGAGGCGGCGGTCGATGGCCAGGCGCCAGACACGGGCCGAATTGTGCAGCGCCGCCGAAAAGCGTTCTTCTATAGAAGGCATATGATTGCAAATCTAATGGTTAGGTATCGAACGATTAGTTTAGCATAGGAAATTTATGTTCGCTAGCGCACGGAAACTTCGGCCCGCAGCGACTATCATAAGAAGTGAGCACTTTCGCTCAGATTAAAAACAGAGACTTATCATGAAAGCCAAGTTACTCGCCGCCAGCCTGCTGGCCTTGTCTGCCTCCGCCTTTGCCTCCGATGTGGCGATGTCCATCAGCGTCGGCCAACCCGGTTTTTATGGACGCATCGATATCGGCGACTATCCGGCGCCGCAACTGGTGTACAGCCAGCCGGTGATCATCGAGCGTCCGGTGCCCTATGTCGAGACCGCGCCGATCTACCTGCGCGTGCCGCCGGGCCATGCCAAGAACTGGGCCAAGCACTGCCGCCACTACAATGCCTGCGGCCAGCGCGTGTACTTCGTGCAAGACAATTGGTACAACAACACCTACGTGCCGCGCTACCGCGAACGCCATGGCGGCCCGGACCGCTACGATGACCGCCGCGATGACCGTCGCGACTATCGCGACGAGCGCCGCGACGACCGCCGCGATGACGAGGGCCCGGGGCGCGGTCATGGCAAAGGCCATGGCAACGGCAACGGTCACGGCCACGGTCGCGACTAAGGCCGCCGTCCAGCCCCGCCGCCGACACAAGGAGAATGGCCTTGCAGAGTAAATTCGTGATCGTCGGCGGCGGGGCGGGCGGGCTGGAACTGGCCTGCAAGCTGGGTCGCAAGCTGGGGCCGGCTCAGGTCATGCTGGTCGATAGCAGGCTGTTCCATATCTGGAAGCCGTCGCTGCACGAAGTGGCGGCCGGCACGCTGGACGTGCATCAGGAAGGCTTGTCCTACCAGATGCTGGCGCATGACAACGGCTTCACCTTTGTCTACGGTCCGCTGCAGGCGCTCGATGCCTCGCAGCGCCTGCTCACCGTGGGCGCCATCCGTGCCGATGGCGAGGAAGTTTTCCCCGAGCGCCAGATCCGCTACGACCAGGCGGTGATCGCGGTTGGCAGCACCTCCAATTATTTCGGCGTGCCCGGCGCCGCCGAGCACACCATTTCCCTGAACGCCACCGAGGACGCGGAACGCTTCCGCCTGACCTTGCTCAAGCGCCTGACCTTGGCCGAGCTGAACAAGGAGGCGGGCGTGGACGTGGTCATCATCGGCGGCGGCGCCACCGGCGTCGAACTGGCGGCCGAGCTGCGCGAGGCCAGCGGCGTGTATGCCGCATACGGCTTCCGCCAGCTGCAGGCCGAGCGCGACGTCCGCATCACCCTGCTGGAAGGCGAGCCGCGCATTCTGGCGCCGCTGCCGGAAAAAGTGTCCAATGCGGCGCTGGCGCTGCTGCGGGAGCGCGCCGTGACGGTGGTGACCGGCACCCGCGTGACCGCCATCGACGCCAGCAGTGTCACCGCCGGCGAGACCGTTTATCCAGCCCACATCGTGGTGTGGGCGGCAGGCATCAAGGCGCCGGATTTCCTCAAAACGCTGGGTTTGCCGACCGTCAAATCCGGTCAGCTCGATGTCGACGGCACGCTGGCCGTCAAAGGTGTGGCAGGCCTGTACGCGCTGGGCGATTGCGCCGCTTGCGCCGGGCCGGACGGCAAGCTGGTGCCGCCGCGCGCGCAAGCGGCCCATCAGCAGGCCGATTATCTGCTGGAGACCTTCCTGCGCCAGCACAACAACCGGCCGCCGCAAGACCGGCCGTATGTCTACCGCGATTACGGCTCGCTGGTATCGTTTGGCCAGACCACCTCGGTCGGCAGTCTGATGGGATCGCTGAAAGGCTTAAGCTGGTTCGTCGAGGGCTTCGTGGCGCGCATGATGTACGCCAGCCTGCACCTGCTGCACCACAAGGCGGTGCTGGGCACGGTGCGCACCGCGGTGCTGGCGCTGGCACGCTTCCTGATCAAGCGCACCACGCCGCTGGTCAAGCTGCATTAGATCGCTGCGGCCGCCGGTTTCGGCAGCACCATGGTGAGCGTGACGCCGCGCTCGGCGCCGGCCGACAGGGTCAGCGTGCCACCCAGATAAGCGGCGCGTTCGCGCGCCATGCGCAGGCCGAACTTGCCGGACGATTGGTCGCGCATGGCGGGCACCGGGCCGCTCAGGCCGACGCCGTTGTCCTTGACCGTCAGCATGACCTCGTCTTCATTGTCGTCGACGATGACGTCGACCTCGGTGGCCTGGGCGTGGGCAACGATGTTGCGCAGCGCTTCCTCCAGCGTGTGCAGCAGCACGATGCCATGGCTGCGCGGACAGTTCAGTTCCTCCTCCGGCAGGCTGCAGCGGGCGGTGATGCCGCGCTGCTCGCCAAACTGGGCGACCACTTCATCCAGGGCGACGCGCACGCCCAGAAACTCCAGCTTGTCGTTCCACAGCCGGAGCTGCATCTGGCGGTTGGTTTCGACGATTTGTCCCAGCAGCTTTTTCATGTGGCCGGCGCGCTCCAGCAGCGCCGGCTCGGGCGGCAGCTTTTGCATCAGCAGGCCGAGATGCATGGTGAGCGCCGTCAGCGACGAGCCCAGGCTGTCATGCAGCTGGCGCGACAGCGAGCGCCGTTCATTGTCCCAGCAGGTGTGGACATGGCCCAGAAGCTCGCTCAGGTCCGCGCTGCGCAGGGCGTCTTGCTGTGGGGATGGTTGGTCTTGCGAGGCCGGTACGGACATGTTGTTCTCGGTGAAGTCGGGCGGACTAAGGTTAATGCCGATCATACCCGAGCTTTGCAAGTCGGGGCGCACGGCTATGGCTTGAGCGCGACCGGCGCGCGGGCGCAGCTGTCGATCGCTTCCATCAACTGGTCGATGTCGACCGGCTTGACCAGATGGCGGTCGAAACCGGCTTCCATCACGCGCCGCAAGTCTTCGGCCTGGCCGTAGCCGGTGAGGGCGATCAGGCGGATGTCGCGGGTGGTGGTGGCGGCGCGCAGGCGGCGCGCCACTTCGTAGCCGTCGATGCCGGGCAGGCCGATGTCGACCAGCGCCAGGTCGGGCGGGCATTGCTGGGCCGCGGCCAGGCCGTGCGGGCCGTCGGCCGCCGATTGCACCTCGTAGCCGTAGGCGCCCAGCATCATGGCCATCATTTCGCGGCCGTCGTCATTGTCTTCGATCAGCAGCACGCGTGGCTTGCGGTGCGCGCTGTGCGCCGGCGCGGCCGGCGGCGCCGCCGCCTGGTGCGCGATGCGCGGCAGGCGCAAGGTAAAGGTGCTGCCGCGGTTGGTGCCGGCGCTGTCGGCGGCAATACTGCCGCCATGCAGCTCGGCCAGGCGGCGCACCAGCGACAGGCCGATGCCGAGCCCGCCCTGCGAGCGGTCCAGCGTGCTGCTGCCTTGCACGAACACGTCAAACACATGCGGCAGCAGGTCCGGCGGGATGCCGACACCGGTGTCGCGCACGGTCAGCACCACCTCGTCGTGTTCGGTCCTGGTGCGCACCTCGATGCGGCCGCCGGGCTGGGTGTATTTCAGGGCGTTGTCGATCAGATTGCTGGTGATTTGCTCCAGCCGCGTGCTGTCGCCGTCCACCCAGCCCGGCGCCAGGTCCTGGTCCAGCTCATAGTCGGTGCTGCGGCCGGTGGCGCGGTAGGTTTCCAGCGCCTGGCCCACCAGCGCGGCCAGGTCGAGCGGCGCGCGCGTGAGCAGGATCTTGCCCGACATGGCGCGCGACAGGTCGAGCAAGTCGTCGACGATGCGGCCCAGGTGCTGGCTCTGGCGCTGGATGATTTTCTTGGCGCGCTGCACGCCGTCCACCGATACGCCGGGCAGGCCGATCAGCGAGGCGGCGCTGCTGATGGCGCTGAGCGGATTGCGCAGCTCGTGGCCCAGCATGGCCAGGAATTCATCCTTGGCATGGTTTTGCCGCTCCACCGTTTGCCGCTCCGCGATCTCGCGTGTCAGGCGCTGGTTGGTGGCGGTCAGCTCGGTGGTGCGCTGGCTGAGCTGGCGCGCCTGCTTTTTCAATTCCTCGTTCTTCATGGCCAGCGCCACGAACACGGAAATCTTGGCGTACAGGATTTGCGGGATCACCGGCGTGAACAGGAAGTCCACGGCGCCGTGCTGATAAGCCTTGAGGCGGTCCAGTTCGTCCGCGAGGAAGGCCGTGATGAAGATGATGGGAATGTCGGCCGAGCGTGCTCGCGCGTGGATGGCGGCGGCGGTTTCAAAGCCGTCCATGCCGGGCATGTTGACGTCCAGCAGGATCACGGCAAAGTCGTGCATCAGCACCTGGCGCAGGGCGTCTTGCCCGGAACGCGCGTCCAGCACCTCGTAACCCTCCTGCTCGGCCCATTGGGCGAGCAGGCTGGTCAGCGCGAACAGGCTGTTGGCGTCGTCATTGACGACCAGGATCTTGGGATTGTCGGTTTTGGGCACGGCTGTCTCTGCCATAAAAGCATCGATTGATCATAACAAGCACCTAAATGAATGTCAAAACGGCACATTCAATCGGACGCAACAGGCGGGAAGTTCGCTTCCGCACAGACCCGGGGCGCCGGCGCTGGCACCCTCCGAAGGGTGAGACAACTGAAAGGACGCCATCATGAATATCGATACCGTGGTAGACAAAGAGTACGTGGGCCAGAGCTTCCGCGCCCTGGCCGACGCCCCGACCAGCGCCTTGCGCGGCGTCAGCGCCAAGGATGCGCGGGCGCTGGCGCAGGCCTTCAATGTGCACACCGTGCGCGAGCTGGCCAACCTGGAATGCGTCAAGTGGGCGGCCGCCATCACCACCCTGGCCGCTGTCGAGCAGGAAACGCCGGAGGAGCAGGCGCGCGAAACCCTGCTCGACAGCGGCGTTGAAATGACTTTCCCGGCCAGCGATCCGGTGTCGGTGGATGCCGGCATCACCCGTATCGAAGTGGCGCCGGAAACGGTGGATGCGCACGGCGACCACCAGCACGCCGGCAAGGTGGAGCAGAGCACCGAGCGCGGCTTGCAGAAGGAGGAGGCGGCGCACTAGCGGCACCCCGCACACCGCCGGCGCCAGGGTCTGACCCCGACGGGGGCGGACCCTTCCGTTCATGGGGACTCAGGCCAGCGTGGCCGACATGGTGTGGCGCTGGGCCGGCGGCTGGTGCATGGTCTGGGCCGTGCAGCAGCGGTTCTTGCCGGCGCGCTTGGCTTCGTACAGGGCGCCGTCGGCGGCGGCGATCAGGGCCGCCACTTCCTGCGCATCGTCCGGGAAAACGCCGACGCCGATGCTGGTCGACAGCCGCAGCGTATGGCCGTTGACCACATATGGCTGCGAGACCGCCTCGATCAGCTTGTTGCACGGCTCCTGGGTGTCGGCCACGTTGGCGATATTGCCCATCACGATAACGAATTCGTCGCCGCCGACGCGGGCCACCGTGTCTTCCTTGCGCGAGCAGCCGAGCAGGCGCTGCGCCACCTGCTTGAGGATTTCGTCGCCGTAGGCATGGCCGTGGGTGTCGTTGATGGCCTTGAAGCCGTCGAGGTCGAGATACATGACGGCCGCCTTGTTCTGCTGGCGTGCAGCATGCTGCAGCACGGTGGCAATGCGGTCTTCCAGCAGGCGGCGGTTGGGCAGGCCGGTGAGCGGATCGTGCAGCGCCAATTCCTGCTGCTGGCGGCTGTATTGCGCCAGTTCGCGGTAGAGCAGGCGTACTTCCAGCATGTTGTGGATGCGCTTGTGCACTTCCAGCAGGTCGAAGGGCTTGCTGATGAAGTCGCGCGCGCCCGCTTCCAGCGCCGCGATCTTGAAGCTGGGCTGGGCGGTCAGGGCCAGCACCGGCAGGTAGCCGCCTTGTTCGATTTCCTTGAGCCCTTTCATGACCTGGAAGCCATTCAGGCCCGGCATTTGCAGGTCGAGCAGGATCAGGTCGTAGCAATGCTGGCGGTGCAGCGGGCACACCTGCTCCGGCAGCATGGTGGAGGACACATTGGTATAGCCGGCCTCGCGCAGGATTTCCAACATCAGGTCGACGTTGTCTGCGCTGTCATCCACCACCAGGATCTTGGCGTTCAGGATTTCGTCTCGGCTCGGCATAATGGTGTTCTCGTTGGTCTCGGGTACTTGGTGCGAATTCGATAATAACCCAGGCCTTGGTGCTGCGGCGCACACAAGTGCAGGAATTTCCACATGGAAACTATTGTACACCTATTTTTAGGTTATCGTAGTGTATCAAGTGTTTCGCCAATTGCTTGTAGGACATCGCCGCGTCTGCAGGTAGGAATGAAACAATTGCAGCAAGGAAATTATACTCACGCGCGGTGGGCCGCGCTGGTGGCCGCCACTTTGGCGATCAGCTCGTTCGGCTCGACCGGCTTGGCGATGTGCGCCAGGAAGCCGCTGGCCAGCGCCTTGACCCGGTCTTCCGAGCGTGCAAAAGCGGTCAGGGCGATGGCCGGCAAGTTGCCGCCGCGCGCGGGGCCGAGCGCGCGGATGCGGTCGAGCAAGCCGTAGCCGTCCACCTCGGGCATGCCGAGATCGCTGACCATGAGGTCGGGCCGTTCGTGCTGCAGCAAATTCAAGGCTTCGGTGGCGGTGGCGGCGGTCAGCACCTCGGCGTTGCAATCGCTGAGGATGCGCTTGATCAGTTCGCGGGCGTCGTCTTCATCGTCCACCACCAGCACTTGCAGGCCGCTCAGGTCGTGCGCCGCGGCCGGCGCCGGCGCGAAACCGGCCGCCGCCGGCGCCTGCGCCGGCGCATTGTTGCGCGGCAGCCGCAGGGTGAAACTGGCGCCCTGGTTGGCGCCCGCGCTGGCGACGCTGATGGTGCCGCCATGCTGTTCCACCAGATGCTTGACGATGGCCAGTCCCAGCCCCAGCCCGCCGTGCTGGCGGGTGGTGGTGGCGTCGGCCTGGCGGAAGCGCTCGAACACATGATCGAGGAAGTCGGGCGCGATGCCGATGCCGCTGTCGCTCACGCTGATGGCGACGTATTCGCCGTCGCGCCGCACGCCCACCCGCACAGTGCCGCCGCGTGGCGTGAACTTGATGGCGTTGGTCAACAGATTCCACAGGATTTGCTGCAGGCGGTTGGCGTCGCCGGCCACCATGCCGGGCAGGTGTTCGAAGTCTTTTTCCAAATGGATGTGCTTGGCTTCGGCGGCCGGGCGTACCGACTCGATGGCGGCGGCGGCCAGCGCGGCCGGCGCCAGCGGCTGCATCGCCAGCCGCACCTTGCCGGAAGCGATGCTGCTCATGTCCAGCAAGTCTTCGATCAGCTGGGCCTGGGCGCGGGCGTTGCGCTCGATGGTTTGCAGGCCGCGCTGCAGGTCGGCCTGGTCGCGGCTGCCGCGACGCAGCACTTGCGCCCAGCCGAGGATGGCCGTCAGCGGCGTGCGTAATTCGTGCGACAGGGTGGCCAGGAATTCATCCTTGAGCTGGCTGGTGCGCTCGGCTTCGGCGCGCGCCAGGCGTTCGCTGTCGAGCAGTTGCTTGCGCTCTTCGGCGGCCTGCTGCGCCGCTTCGTACAGGCGCGCGTTGTCGATCGCCACCGCGGCCTGGGAAGCGATGCCGACGATGATGCGCTCGGTCCGTTCGGTAAAAATGCCGGGTTGCGGATGGCCGAAGAACAGGCAGCCGATCACGGCGCCGCTGCGCAGGGCCACCGGCACCGCCAGATAGCTGCGCACCGGCGGATGGCCGGACGGCATGCCGTGGTGCGGGCTGTGCTTGCCGTAGCGCGGATCGGCGAGCACGTCGTCGCAGCGCACCGTGCCGTCGCCGCGCAGGCTGGGGCCGAACAGGGCGGTGGCGCGCGGCTGGCCGAATTGCGCAAACGCGGCCGGCGCCCCGCTCGACAAGGTATGCAGCACCAGCGCTTCGCCCGCCTGGTTGGTGCTGTGGTAGAAGAAGGCGCCAAAGCGGGCGCCGCTGATGCTGGTGGCGGCGTCGGTCACGTCCTGCAGCAGCGGTTGCAGGTCGCGCTGCGAGGCCAGCATGGCGCCGGTGCGGTTGAGCAGTTCCAGCACCGCGGTTTCATCGCGCAGGGCTTCCTGCGCGCGCTTGACCTGGTCGACATCGGTGCTGGTGCCAAACCAGCGCAGCACGCTGCCGTCGCTGTGGTGCACCGGGTTGGCGCGCATGAGAAACCAGCGGAATTCGCCGCTGGCGCTGCGGATCGGCACTTCCAGCTCGAACGGCGTGCCGGTGCGGCGTGAATATTCCCAGTGTGAAATCAGCGCGTTTAGGCAGTCGGGCGCGTACACGCGTTGCCAGCCATCGCCGGCCATTTGCTCGGGCGTGGTGCCGGTGTAGTCATACCAGCGCTGGTTGTACCAGACCATGGCGCCGTCCTGCTCGGCAATCCAGGCCAGTTGCGGCATGGAGTTGGCCAGCGCGCGCAGTTCCTGCTGGCTTTGGCGCAAGGCTTCCCTGGCGCGCAGCAATTCTTCGTGCGCGTCCGGCGCGACAGGCGCATGGGCGAGGGACTGAATCGGCATCATGGGATTATTTTAACGCCAACCCAAGCGGCCGCTTCGCACAGTTGACCTGCGGAATGTGCGGGAAAAATCAGCGTTGGCGCAGCTTGGCGGCGATCTGATCGAGCGCGGCTTGCAATTGCTCGATGTCGTAAGGTTTTTGCAGGGTACGGGCAGGGAATTCCAGCCGGCGGGTCAGCTCGTCGCCGTAGCCGGAGGCAAACAGTACGGCCAGCTGCGGCGCCTGGCGTAGCGCCCGGCGCGCCAGATCGACGCCGGAGATGCCGGGCAGGCTGACGTCGGTAAACAGCACGTCAAACGCTTGCGCGGCCAGCAGCGGCAGGGCGTCTTCGCCGCTGGCCACGGCGTGCACCTCGTGGCCCAGGGCGCGCAGGGTTTCGCACACCAGATAGCGGGCATCGGTATTGTCTTCCACCACCAGCAGACGCAGCGGTGCGCCGTTGTCGGCCAGCGGCGCGATGGCGGCCGGCACCAGTGTGCACAGCACGCCGGCCACCTGCCGATCCTGGCGGATGGGCGTGTAATACAAGTCGAGCGGCTGCGGCTCCGGGCGGCCATTGCGCCACAGCGGCAGGCTGCAGCCGCGAAAACTGAGGCTGCGGCCGCTGCGCACCTCGGCCAGCGCGGCGCTGTTCCAGCTCCACGCGGCCGGCTGCATGGTAGGCACGTGGCCGCCAGGCGCCCGCAAGCTGGGCAAGCTGACCAGCTCGGCATACGCCTGGTTGTAGACCATGATCTGCTCCGCTCCCCACATCAGCAACATGGCTTGCGGCGAGTTCAGCATGATGTCGACGGTCAGCCGCAGGCTGGGTGGCCAGCCGGCGGTATCGCCGAGAGCGGTAGTCGACCAGTCGGGGGCTGGCGGCGTGACGGCGGTGGGTGCATTCATGCGGTGCGCGCGTTCTCTGTGTTATCTGTCTGATAAAGAAGGTGTGGCAGAGTGCATCGTACACGCTAAAAAAAAAGCCCGCTACAGGAGCGGGCTAAATCTATTTCCTTGGAGGAGAATAGAGGAGACAGGTGAATGATGCTGCATCGCGCAAACTAAAGCCAATTTATATTGGTAATGTGCGTGATCACTAGCATGAATGAAGCGGGCGAGGGGCGGCCGTGCGACAGAGTGCTGGACAAGCCTCGGGAGTATCCCTATAATGCTGCTTCTTTCGAACGGCACGCTGCTTGAAAGAATGCAGCAAAGCAGTTTTGCAGGGCGGTTGATTCGGCATTTCGTATGCTTGACCAACTAAACGATAGAAAATATCCAACCTTGCAAAATAAAATTAATGCTTTATAATGCTTGCACAGTGCGGCTGTAGCTCAGCTGGATAGAGTACTTGGCTACGAACCAAGGGGTCGTGGGTTCGATTCCTGCCAGCCGCACCATCTGTTGTACCGGAAGAGTTGGAAGATTCTTCTGTTTTCTACAAGAAATTGCTGTTATAATCTTCTTGTTTTGCGCGGCTGTAGCTCAGCTGGATAGAGTACTTGGCTACGAACCAAGGGGTCGTGGGTTCGATTCCTGCCAGCCGCACCAGATTTAAAGTTGAACAGACTGTCGAGTCTGTTTGATAGCAGCGACGTTGTAAAAGTTAAGCGGCTGTAGCTCAGCTGGATAGAGTACTTGGCTACGAACCAAGGGGTCGTGGGTTCGATTCCTGCCAGCCGCACCAAATATGTAGAAGGGCCTGATGAGCAATCGTCGGGCCCTTTTGCTTTGTACTGCCGCAAACGCCGCCTCAGGCATGCACGATAGACTGCCTCTCTTGACCGGGAGGCTATCATGGCGAATGATCAAAGTCTGGAATTGCGCGTCTCGCTGCTGGAGTATCAGATGGAAACCCTGGTGGAAATCGTGAGCGAAATACGCGAGAACTACGTCACCAAAGAATATCTGGACGAGCGGCTATCGCACTTTGCCACCAAAGAAGACCTGGAACGGGTCAAGCAGGATATGCGCAATTGGGTGATTACGGTCGGCATCTCCCTCGCCGGACTGCAGTTCGCCATGCAATATGCCTTCTTTCAACTCTACCTGCACGTCCGCTGAGCGCACATCCCTATTGGCATTTTCTTAAAAATGCCCGATGATCTGGCGATCATTGTTATCGGGGAGCGCGGGCATGACCATCATCACCAACATTGAAGACCTGCGCCTGCTGGCCAAGAAACGCGTGCCGCGCATGTTTTACGATTACGCTGATGCCGGCTCCTGGACCGAATCCACCTACCGCGCCAACCACCAAGACTTCGCCAACATCAAATTCCGCCAGCGCGTGGCGGTCAACCTGGAAAACCGCTCGCTGGCCAGCACCATGATCGGCCAGGACGTCGCCATGCCGGTCGCGCTTGCGCCCACCGGCCTGACCGGCATGCAGCACGCCGACGGCGAAATCCTGGCCGCCAGGGCGGCGGAAAAATTCGGCGTGCCGTTCACCTTGTCGACCATGAGCATCTGCTCGATCGAAGACATCGCCGCCCATACCAGCAAGCCGTTCTGGTTCCAGCTGTACGTGATGAAGGACCGCGATTTCATCAATCGCCTGATCGACCGCGCCAAGGCCGCGCGCTGCTCGGCGCTGGTGCTGACGCTGGACTTGCAGGTGCTGGGCCAGCGCCACAAGGATTTGCGCAACGGCCTGTCGGCGCCGCCCCGGCTGACCATTCCTAACCTGATCAATCTTGCCACCAAGCCGCGCTGGTGCCTGGGCATGCTGGGCACCAAGCGTCGTACCTTCGGCAACATCGTCGGCCATGCGACTTCGGTGTCGGATATGTCCTCGCTGTCGTCCTGGACCTCGCAACAGTTCGACCTCAGCCTGTCGTGGAAGGATGTGGAGTGGATCAAGCAACGCTGGGGCGGCAAGCTGATCATCAAAGGCATCATGGATGCGGAAGATGCGCGCCTGTGCGTGGCCAGCGGCGCCGATGCGCTGATCGTCTCCAATCACGGCGGCCGCCAGCTCGACGGCGCCGAGTCCTCGATCGGCGCGCTGCCCGGCATTGTGGACGCGGTGGGCAAGCAGATCGAAGTGCACATGGATGGTGGCATCCGCTCGGGCCAGGACGTGATCAAGGCGCTGGCGCTGGGCGCGCAAGGCGTCTACATCGGCCGGCCTTTCCTGTATGGGCTGGGCGCGCTGGGCGAGCAGGGCGTCAGCAAATGCCTGGACATCATCCGCAACGAACTGGACCTGACCATGGCCTTCTGCGGCCTGCGCGACGTGCGCCAGGTCGATAAAAATATTTTATTGAAGGGGAGTTTTTAATGCTGGATCAAGCGGTGGGCCACACCTATATTTTTGCCGAGACGCTGGCGCCGAGCCAGCGCATGCACATGGTGCTGCTGGGGGTGAACGACGTGGCGCGGGCGGCGGGATTTTACGAGGGGCTGGGCTGGAAGCGTTCGCCGACCAGCAGCGACGGCTTCGTCAAATTCAATATGGGCGGCTACGCCATCTGCCTGATCAACCGCGCCGACTTCGCCAAAGATGCGCTGGAACCGGCCGCCGACAAGCACGGCTTCTCCGGCGTGGCGCTGATCCACGTGGCACGCAAGCCGGAAGACGTGCCGCGCATTCTGGCCAAGGCGGAACAGGCGGGCGGCGTCATCGTCAAGCACGCCACCCGCACTCACTGGGGCATTGCCGGCTATTTCAAGGATCCCGATGGCCACCTGTTCGAGGTCGACTACGAAGACGTCTGGGTACTCGACCAGGATAACCATCTGGTGGTGGACCGCATCAATTAGCCGGCCGCCGGCTCAGGCCATTTCCTTCGGCTTTTCCTCGGCCGGCGTTTCCGAGACCGTGGCCTCGGTGGTCAGGATCAGCGCGGCGATCGACGCGGCGTTTTGCAGCGCCGTGCGGGTGACCTTGGTCGGATCGATCACGCCGCTTTCGACCAGGTCGCCGTACTGGCCGGTGGCGGCGTTGTAGCCGAAGTTGCCTTCGCCCTCGATCACCCTGGCCACCACCACCGACGGTTCATCGCCGGCGTTGGCGGTGATCACGCGCAGCGGTTCTTCCAGCGCACGCAGCACGATCTGGATGCCGGCATGTTGGTCGGCATTGGCCCCCTGCAGCCGGGCGATGGCCTTGCGTGCGCGCAGCAGCGCCACGCCGCCGCCCGGCACGATGCCTTCTTCCACGGCGGCGCGGGTCGCATGCAGCGCGTCGTCCACGCGGTCGCGCTTCTCTTTCATCTCGACTTCGGTGGCCGCGCCGATCTTGATGACGGCCACGCCGCCAGCCAGCTTGGCCACGCGCTCCTGCAGCTTTTCCTTGTCGTAGTCGCTGGTGGCTTGTTCGATCTGCGACTGGATGGCCGCCACGCGCGCATCGATGCGTTTCTGCTCGCCGGCGCCGTCGATGATGGTGGTGGACTCTTTCAGCACCTCGATGCGCTTGGCGCCGCCCAGCTGTTCCAGTGTGGCTTTTTCCAGCGTCAGTCCGGTTTCCTCGGAAATCACGGTGGCGCCGGTCAGCACGGCAATATCTTCCAGCATGGCCTTGCGGCGGTCGCCGAAGCCCGGCGCCTTGACGGCGGCCACTTTCAGGATGCCGCGCACCGAATTCACCACCAGCGTGGCCAGCGCTTCGCCTTCCACTTCCTCCGCCACGATGAACAGCGGCTTGCCGGCCTTGGCGGAAATCTCCAGCACCGGCAGCAGTTCGCGGATGTTGGCGATCTTTTTATCGTACAGCAGCACCAGCGGGTCTTCCAGCCGCGCCAGCTGTTTGTCCGGGTCGTTGATGAAGTAGGGGCTCAGGTAGCCGCGGTCGAACTGCATGCCTTCCACCACATCCAGTTCGTTGTCCAGCGACTTGCCATCTTCCACGGTGATCACGCCTTCCTTGCCCACGCGCTCCATGGCCTGGGCGATGATGTCGCCGATGGCGCCGTCGGAGTTGGCCGAGATCGAACCCACCTGGGCGATTTCCTTGTTGGTGCTGATCGGCCGCGAGATTTTTTTCAGTTCCGCGATGGCCGCGCTCACGGCCTGGTCGATGCCGCGCTTGAGATCCATCGGATTCATGCCGGCGGCCACGTACTTCATGCCTTCCTGCACGATGGACTGCGCCAGCACGGTGGCCGTGGTGGTGCCGTCGCCGGCCACGTCGGCGGTTTTCGACGCCACTTGCTTCACCACTTGCGCGCCCATGTTTTCCAGGCGGTCCTTGAGTTCGATTTCCTTGGCGACCGAGACGCCATCCTTGGTGATGGTCGGGGCGCCGAAGCTGCGGTCGATCACCACATTGCGGCCTTTCGGACCCAGCGTTACTTTCACGGCATTGGCCAGCACGTTCACGCCTTTCACGATGCGGGCGCGTGCGTCGTCATGGAATTGGACTTCTTTTGCAGTCATTTTTTTCTCCGTATGGTCAGACAGGGTTAAGCAGCGGCTTTCACAGCAGCCGAAGATGGCTCGATCACGCCGAGGATGTCCTCCTCGCGCATCACCAGCACTTCCTCACCATCCAGCTTGACGGTTTGACCGGCGTACTTGCCGAACAATACGGAATCGCCGACCTTGACCGCCACCGCGCGCAGCGTGCCGTCGGGCAGCGCCCGGCCATGACCCACTGCCAGCACCTCGCCTTGTTCAGGCTTTTCTGCTGCAGAATCGGGAATCACGATGCCGGATGCGGTTTGGCGTTGTTGCTCAATTCGCTTAACAATAACCCGGTCGTAAAGGGGACGAATTTTCATCATTTCTATCTCCAATGGTTACAGATCATTCCAAAGTGAACCGGCCCGGACTCGGCCGGACCTGACTTCAGCGAGGCGAAAATATGTTGCCGTTTTTTTGTTTTCAAGACCCCGTGCCTCGGCGGGTTTGTAACAAAATGTATCAGGGCAGGAGCAGCCGATCGATGCGGCCCATCTGGTAGACGGTTCTGGCGGCCGGCCCCGCCGGCGCAGGGCGGACCGGGCAGTCCGACTGGCGGCCGCCATCGGCGTCGAGGCTGTCGTCGGCGGGGCCGATGCCGGACCAGATGCCGCCCTTGGTGGGCTGGAACAGCCAGCGCGCGTAGCCTTTGCGCGCTGCCAGCTGCATCAGCTCATGGCGTAGCGGGGCGTCGGCGCCGAGCACGGTCTCATCGGGATAATCGGCGGCGTTGTCGCCGAAAGCCAGACGGCAGTCGAATGCCTCATGGGCCGGGGCGGAGACGTCGCTGCAGGCCCGCCGCTGCATGCGCTCGACGTTCCAGGCGCCCAGCCGCCAGGCGGCGTCGAGCACCTCCTGCTCGGCGTCCGGGCCGTCGAATTGCAGGGCGGAGCTGGGCACGGCGCGCGGCGGCAGCTCCACTCCCGGCAACTGCAGCGGCGTGGCGCGGCGGAAGCCATGCCAGTGAAGGAACAGGAGGGTGGGCGTGTCGTGCAGGTTGACGCGCGTTGCGGAGACCGCATACAGAGGCAGGCCAACGGCCGCCATGTGGGTGGAGACGATATCAAAAATGTGCATAGGAAAACTCCCCATTCATACACGATGACGGGGAAATTCTAGCCCAGCCTGCGGAATTATTGGGCGCCTATCGCTTGCAGTACTGCCGCGCCGATGGCGGCAGGCTCTGCCTGCGCCACCTCGGCCACCTTGATCTCGCCCCACGGTTTGCGCGCCTTGCGCAGCTGGTCGGCACTGGTTTCAAGACTGTCCAGCTCGGATGCGCGGGCGCGCCAGTAAGTAAGCTTGCCGACCTGCGCGGCTTGCGCCGCCGCCAGCGCGAGACCGATGTCGCCGTTGATGCTGCTTGGGGCATAGCCGCAACCGGCGCCGGCGTTGCCTTGCTCCGCTGCGCCCAGGCAGGCCAGCACGGCGTCGAGGCGGGCCGAGCGGTCGGCGGGCAGGGCGTCTTCATGCCACGGCGCGACCAGCACCAGCGCGGCCACATTGGCGCCGCGCGAGCGCAGCGCAAAGTGCTGTGCCACCATGGCGCCATAACCCGCGCCGACCAGGACGAACGGCCCTTCCATGCGGGCGTTCTTGATCAGGAAGTTCAAGTCCTTGCTGGCATTGGCCACCGTCGACGCGCGGATGATGGGATCGCTCGACCCCAGGCCCGCGCGGTCATATACGCAGGCGCGCGTGTGTTTTGCCACGTCCGGCAGCACTGCTGACCAGTCCCATCCGGCACGTCCGGCGTCGGCCTCGAACAGCACCGTCGGTGTACCTTTGCCGGTGCAATACATATTCAGCTTGCGTCCGCCGACGTCCACTTTGGTTTGCGGGCCGGCCAGCGCATCCTGTCCGGCCGGCGGGGCGGCATGCGCGGCGCCTGCCAGCAGGGTTGCGATCAGGACGAAGCGCTTCATGCCGTCACCACATGGCGCGGTGCGCCGGCCACCCAGGCTTCGATGTTGTCGATCAGTTGATCGACCAGCGTTTGCATGGCTTGCGAGCTGGCCCATGCCGAGTGCGGCGTGAGAATGAAGTTGGGCAGGCGCAGGTTGAGCAGGACGTTGTCGGCCGGCGGCGGCTCGGTGATCAGGACGTCGAAGCCGGCGCCGGCGATGACGCCGGTGCGCAGCGCGTCGGCCAGCGCCACCTCATCCACCAGCCCGCCGCGCGCGGTGTTAATCAGCAGGGCGTTGCGCTTCATGCGTATCAGTTCCTTGGCGCTGATCATATTGCGGGTCTTGTCGGTCAGCGGCAGGTGCAGGCTGATGATGTCCGACGTCTCCAGTACTTCATCGAAGCCGGCTTCGCGCACACCGTCGGCCGCCGCGTCCGGCAGCGGCGAGCGATTATGCACGATGACCTCCATGCCGAACGCGCGCGCAATCCGCGCCGTGGCCTTGCCCAGCGCGCCATAGCCGAACAAGCCCAGGCGACTGCCCGCGAGGTCCGAAACCGGATGGCCGAACAGGCAGAAACGCTCGGACTTCTGCCACAAGCCCGCCTCGATATCGGCGCGGTACGCCACCAGTTGCCGGCGCAGCGCCAGGATCAGCGCAAACGTATGCTCGGGCAGCGTATGCACCGCGTAATTGCGGATGTTGGACACCACGATGCCGCGCTGCGCTGCCGCCGCCAGGTCGATAATGTTGGTGCCGGTGGCTGCCACCGCAATCATTTTCAGATCCGGCAGTTGCGCCAGATCGTCCGCCGACAACGGTACTTTGTTGGTGATGGCGATGGTGGCGCGCGCATCGCGCAGGCGCTGCACCGCCTCGCCCGCGCGGGTGGCCGGATATTCGGTCCATTCATGCGCAAACGATGGTTTGCGCACATTGGCGATCACGCTGTCGCGATCGAGAAAAACAATGCGTTGGGTCATATGGTGATCTCCATCGATGGCATGCGCGCCGGCCCTTTCGGCAGGCGCATCGCCGGGTGATTCGAAAACAGTTCGGCTATCCACTCGACAAACACGCGCACCTTGGCCGACAGGTGGCGGTTCTGCGGATACACGACGTGCACCGGCAGTGCGTCGCTGATCCAGTCGTCGAGTATCGTTTCAAAGCGGCCGTCTTTAATCATGGGCTCCATCAGGAAGTTCGGCATCTGCACGATGCCCAGTCCCGCCAGCCCCGCCGCCGTGTACGAGTTGGTGTCGTTCACCGCAATCAGGCCGGGCAGGGCGACTTGCACCCGCTCGCCGTTGCGCGTGAAATCCCAGTCGAAGATTTTACCGGTACGCGAGGAAAAATAGTTCACGCAGCGATGGCGCAGCAGGTCATTCGGATGCGCGGGCCTGCCGAAGCGTTGCAGATAGCCGGGCGTTGCGCACGTCACGAAATGCAGGATGCCGACCCGGCGCGCGATCAGGCTGGAGTCGCCCAGTTGGCCGCCGCGCACCGCGCAGTCCACGCCTTCCTCGACCAGGTCGACGGTGCGGTCGCTGGCGCCCAGCTCCAACTGGATATCCGGATAGCGCTCGAAAAAATCGGGTAGGGCCGGCACGATCACTTCGCTTGCCAGGCCGGTCGGCGCATCCACGCGCAGCCGGCCGGAGGGGCTGAGCCGGGTGCGCGACAGGGATTCCTCGGCCTCGCGCACGTCCGACAAAATCCGCAGACAGCGCTCATAATAGGCGGCGCCGTCGGCCGTCACGCTCACGTGGCGCGTGGTCCGATGCAATAACTTGGCTGCCAGAGACGTCTCCAGAGACTGGATCAGCGTCGAGACGGTGGCCTTGGGCAGCTTCATGTTTTCCGCCGCGCGCGTGAAGCCGCCGGCGTCCACCACCTGCACAAACACTTCCATCGCTTGAAGTTTATTCATCTTTCACCTTCATTGTTCGGAATCCTGAACAATCAATTCAACTTTGCCTTATTTATCGGATTGTAGATCAAGTTTAAGATTGCTGTACTGCACAAAGCAAAAGACGAAGAAAGGAGGACTTATCATGAAATATCGGGATGCAATTTTTGCAACGATAGCACTGGCGGCGACGTCGGTCGCACTGGCAGGCGTGGTATATACCGACGCCTATTCCCACACCGCGCAGGTCGAAGTTCACGGCGTGCGTGCCCTTACTCTGATGGCCAGTGGCGACGAGGCGGTCTGCGATCCTGCTACCATGTTGTCCTCCAACGAATCGGGCACGGTGCAACAATGAACAATCCAGTAGAGAAGCTGCCGACATTGTCGGACCAATTGAAAGTCCGCAGTCTTGAAGTCAAAGGTGCGGAAGGTCCCCTGGCGGCGCGTCTCTACACCTGCGGTGAAGCGGGCCTCAAGCGCGATGCGCTGCTGGTCTTCTTCCACGCCGGCGGTTTTGTCGGCGGCGATCTGGAAGATGCGGATATCTTCCTGCGCCATTTGGCAGACGACAGCCCGCATGTCGCTGTGCTAGCCTCTGCCTACACGCTGGCCACTGAAAAGCCATTCCCGGCGGCGGTGGAAGATGCCTACGCGGTGCTGCTGTGGGCCAAGAAGAACAAGGCCAAGTTGGGCTGGACCGGCAAGCAATTGCTGGTGGCAGGGATAGAAGCAGGCGCCAATCTGGCGGCGGTGGTGGCATTGATGTCGCGCGACCGCGGCGGCCCGGCGCTGACCGGCCAGGTGCTGATCATGCCGATGCTGGACCCGGGGCTCACCACCTGCTCGATGCGCGAAATGCAGGCGGCGCCGGAGCTGCTGGACGTGGCCGACGCTTGCGCGAAAGCCTACCGCGGCTATCTGCCGAATGCCGCCGACCGCACGCACCCATATGCTTCGCCGCTGCAATCGAGCCGTTTGAAAAACCTGCCGCAGGCATTGATCCTGTCGACCGAAGACGACCCGCTACGCGACGAAGCGGAACAATATGGCGCCAAGCTGATTTCGTGCGGCGTCAAGACCACTGTCCGGCGTATGCAGCCGGCGCCCCTGAATGATGTGGGGGCACGTAATGAATGTGCCTGTCGTTGCCAGGCGCTGGGAGAGATCGCCGGTTTCATCGCCGGCCTGGAGCGGTCCGAGACGCCCCCAGCCGCATAGGATCCCCCTAACCTTTGCAGTAATGAGTCACGTCCCCACTGGCTTGCCAGCGGGGCGCTAGTACCGTGTTTTCTCGATTTTCGTTGAGACCGCCCGGTGCCGCCTTTTCTATTAATTATTTTCATACAAAAAGGATTTAAAATGAAAAACATTAAATCAATGACCGCTGTAGCCCGGCCGCTGGCCGCCGCTATGGCGCTGGCGGGCCTGGCCGCAATTTCCCTCTCCGGCTGCGGCGATGCCACCGGCAAAGCAGCGGAAGCACCGGCAGGTGCGGGCGGTCCTCCTATCTCGGCTGCGGCCGTGGTCGAGAAAAACATCATTGAAACCCAGGAGTTCTCGGGCCGTCTGGAAGCTATCGAGCAGGTGCAGATCCGCCCGCGCGTAAGCGGCTTCATCACCGCCATCAACTTCAAGCCGGGTTCGCAGGTGAAGAAGGGCGAAGTGCTGTTCGTGATCGATCCGCGGCCATACCAGGCCGAAGCCAACCGCGCCGAAGCCGCCGCCAACTCGGCGCGCGCCAAGGCCGATCTGGCCAAGGTGGAACTGGTGCGTTCGGAAAAACTGCTGGCCGATAAAGCCATCGCCCAGCGCGAGTACGACGCGTCGGCATCGGCCTACAAGCAGCTGGATGCCGACGCCCGCGCCGCGCAAGCGCAGTACGAAGCCGCCAAGCTGAACCTGAGCTACACCCAGGTGACCTCGCCGATCAACGGCCGCGTGTCGAAAGCCGAAATCACCCTCGGCAACCTGGTGGACGCATCGGCCGTGCTGACTTCCGTGGTGTCGCTGGACCAGATCTACGCTTCCTTCGACGGTGACGAAGACACCTACCTGCGCGTCGGCGCCGCCGCCCATCAGGGCAAACCAGCCACCGTGAAGATCGGCCTGGCCAACGAAACCGGCTTCCCGCATGAGGGCAAGCTGGAATTCGTCGACAACCAGCTGGATGTGCGCAGCGGTTCGGTGCGCATGCGCGCCACTCTGGCCAACGCCGACGGCGCGCTGGTTCCCGGCCTGTTTGCCCGCGTGCAGCTGGCTGGCAGCACCGGCGCCAAGCAAGCCATCCTGATCAACGATCGCGCCGTCAACACGGATCAGAACCGCAAGTTCGTGTTCGTGGTCGACAAGGACAACAAGGCTGAATACCGTCCGGTCACGCTGGGCCAGCAAATCGATGGCCTGCGTGTGGTGCGCGATGGTCTGAAGCCGGGCGAGAAGATCGTCGTCAACGGCCTGCAACGCGTGAAGCCAGGTTCGCCGCTGACCCCGACCGTGGTGCCGATGGATTCCGATCCGCTGGCAGCCAACGTGGCCAAGAAAGAAGAGAAAGTCGCCGCAGTCGATACCAAAAAGACCGGCACCTCCAAGGAATAATTAAAAATGAATATCTCTCGATTTTTCGTCGACAAGCCGATCTTCGCGGCGGTGCTGTCGATCGTTATCTTCGTCGCCGGCTTGATATCCATCTTCAAGCTGCCGATCTCGGAGTACCCGGACGTGGTGCCGCCATCGGTGGTGGTGCGCGCGCAGTATCCGGGCGCGAATCCGAAGATCATCGCTGAAACCGTGGCCGCGCCGTTGGAAGAACAGATCAACGGCGTCGAGAACATGCTGTACATGTCCTCGCAAAACACCTCGGATGGCGCGCTGGCGCTGACCGTCACCTTCAAGATCGGCACCAACGTCGAGCAGGCCGAAACGCAAGTGCAGAACCGCGTTCAACGCGCGCTGCCACGCCTGCCGGAAGAGGTGCGCCAGATCGGCGTGACGACCGTCAAGTCGTCGCCTAACCTGACCATGGTGGTCCACCTGAATTCGCCGAACGGCCGTTACGACGACCTGTATCTGCGCAATTACGCGGTGCTGAACATCAAGGACCAACTGGCACGCCTGCCCGGCATGGGCGAGGTACAGCTGTTTGGTTCGGGCGACTACGCCATGCGTGTCTGGCTCGATCCGCAGAAAGTGGCGCAGCGCGGCCTGACCGCAGGTGACGTGGTCAACGCCATCCGCGAGCAGAACGTGCAGGTCGCTGCCGGTGTGATCGGCCAAGGCCCGAGCAAGAACGCGGACTTCCAGCTGACCGTGAACACGCAAGGCCGTCTGCAGTCGGAAGAAGAATTCGGCAACATCATCCTGAAGACCAACAACGACGGCGCGGTCACGCTGCTGAAGGACGTGGCTCGTCTGGAGATGGGCTCGAATTCCTACGCTCTGCGTTCGCTGCTGAACAACAAATCGGCTGTGGCGATCCCCATTTTCGAAGCACCGAACGCCAACGCGCTGCAACTGTCGGCTGACGTGCGCTCGACCATGGCTCGCCTGTCGAAAGATTTCCCGGAAGGCGTCGAATACAGCATTGTGTACGACCCGACCCAATTCGTGCGTGAATCGATCCGCTCCGTGATCCACACCCTGGTTGAGGCGATCATCCTGGTGGCGCTGGTGGTGATCGTATTCCTGCAAACCTGGCGCGCATCGGTGATCCCGCTGCTGGCCGTCCCTGTTTCGGTGGTGGGTACTTTCGCCGTGATGCTGGGCTTTGGCTTCTCGATCAATACGCTGTCGCTGTTCGGCCTTGTGCTGGCCATCGGTATCGTGGTCGACGATGCGATCGTGGTGGTGGAAAACGTCGAACGTAATATTCACGACGGCTTGAATCCACGCGAAGCGACCATTCAGGCCATGAAAGAGGTGAGCGGTCCGATTATCGCGATTGCGCTGGTGCTGTGCGCCGTGTTCGTGCCGATCGCTTTCGTCTCCGGTCTGTCGGGCCAGTTCTACAAGCAGTTCGCCCTGACCATCGCGATTTCGACCGTGATTTCGGCATTCAGCTCGCTGACCCTGGCGCCTGCGCTGGCTGCATCGCTGCTGAAACCAGCCAACGCACCGAAAGATGCGCTGACCCGCGTGATGGACAAGATCTTCGGCGGCTTCTTCGGCTGGTTCAACCGCTTCTTCAACCGCGCTTCGCACAGCTATGAAACCGGCGTGACCGGCGTGTTGAAACGCAAAGGCTCGTCGCTGATCGTGTACGCCGTGCTGGCCGTGGCCGCAGGCTTCATGTTCAAGCTGGTGCCACCGGGTTTCGTGCCGGCGCAGGACAAGCAGTATCTGATCGGCTTCGCACAGCTGCCTGACGCGGCCTCGCTGGACCGTACCGACGCCGTGATCCGCAAGATGTCGGACATCGCCAAGGAAATCCCGGGCGTGGAGAACTCGATCTCCTTCCCAGGCCTGTCGATCAACGGCTTCACCAACGCGCCTAACGCCGGCATCGTGTTCACTGGCCTGAAGCCATTCGACCAGCGTACCAAGAAGAGCGAGTCGGCTGAAGCGATTGCCGCTGAAATCAACAAGCGCATGGGCGCGATTGAAGGCGCGTTCGTGATGGTGCTGCCTCCGCCGCCAGTCAATGGCCTGGGCACCACCGGCGGCTTCAAGCTGATGGTGGAAGACCGCGACAACCTTGGTTACGACGCGCTGTACAAAGCCGTGCAAGCGGTGCAGATGAAAGCGTGGCAAAACCCGAAACTGGCCGGCGTGTTCTCCAGCTACCAGATCAATGTGCCGCAGCTGTTCGCCGACATCGACCGCGCCAAGGCCAAGCAGCTGGGCGTGCCGCTGAATACGATCTACCAGACCTTGCAGATCAATCTGGGCTCGCTGTATGTGAACGACTTCAATCAGTTCGGCCGTACCTATCAGGTGCGCGTGCAGGCTGACCAGCAATTCCGCTCGCACGCAGAAGACATCGCCCAGCTGAAAGTCCGCAACGACAAGGGCGAGATGATTCCGCTGTCCTCGCTGATGCGCGTGAAAGACAGCTATGGCCCGGATCGCGTACAGCGTTACAACGCCTACGTCGCGGCTGAGATCAACGGCGCACCGGCTCCTGGCGTATCGTCGGGCGAAGCGCAGGCCGAGATGACCAAGATCGTCAACGAGGTTCTGCCGAAGGGTATCGGCTACGAATGGACGGAACTGGTGTATCAGGACATCCTGTCGGGTAACACCATGATCTACGTGTTCCCACTGTGCGTGCTGCTGGTGTTCCTGGTGCTGGCTGCGCAGTACGAAAGCTGGACCCTGCCGCTGGCGGTGATCCTGATCGTGCCGATGTCGATCCTGTGCGCGCTGATTGGCGTGAAGCTGACCCACGGCGACAACAACGTCTTCACCCAGATTGCGCTGTTCGTGCTGGTTGGCCTGGCGTCGAAGAATGCGATTCTGATCGTGGAGTTTGCACGGGAGCTGGAGCACCATGGCCGTTCGATCGTGGAAGCCGCGCTGGAAGCATGCCGTCTGCGTCTGCGTCCGATTCTGATGACGTCGATCGCATTCATCATGGGCGTGCTGCCGCTGGTGTTTTCGCACGGTGCGGGTTCGGAAATGCGTCATGCGATGGGTGTGGCGGTGTTTGCCGGCATGCTGGGCGTGACCTTCTTCGGCCTGTTCCTGACGCCGGTGTTCTACGTCCTGCTGCGTACCCTCGCTGTGCGTCTGGAAAAGAATAAACCAGCCGTGGCGGCCGATGCCGCCCCGGCCAAACTGGAAGGGACCCATTAATATGAACAAGCTGCATATGATCGCCAAGGGTGTCGCGCCGATTCTGGCTGCCTTGCTGATGACCGCGTGCGCCGCACCGGAATTCAAGCAGCCTGCGATCGAAGTGCCGACCGCCTTCAAGGAGTCGCAAGCGCCGGCGGAAGTGAAGACCGCCGCCGACGGCAGCACCTGGAAACAGGCGCAACCCGCCGAAACGCAGCCGCGCGGCGAGTGGTGGCTGGCTTTCAACGATCCGGCTTTGAATGAGCTGATCAACGAAGCCACCCGCGCCAACGCCAACCTGGCGGTGGCAGCGGCCCGCGTCAAGCAGGCGCGCGCCATTGCCGGCATCGCGGAAGCGGACCGCATCCCGCAAGTCGGCGTCAACGCCGGTGCGCAGCGCCTGCGCCAGTCGCCGGCGGAGGCCGGCCTGCCTGCCGGTACGCCTGTCGATCCGGCCAAGATGTTCAACGCCAGCCTGACGGCCAGCTACGAGGTCGACCTGTTCGGCCGCGTATCGTCGAATGTGGCGGCGGCGCGCGGTGACGCCGCTTCGGTGGAAGCCAACTACCGCTCGGTGCTGCTGGCCGTGCAGGCCGACGTGGCGCAGACTTACTTCCGTCTGCGTTCCACCGACGCCGAACTGGAAACGCTGAACCGCACGGTGCAGACGCGTGAAGAAAACGTCAAAGTCAACCAGCGCCGTTTCGATCTGGGCGACATTGGCGAGTTCGATCTGTCGCGCGCCAAGACCGAGCTGGCGACGGCTCGCGCCGAAGCCATCGGCCTGCAGCGTCAGCGTGTGACCACCGAGCACGCGCTGGCGGTCTTGCTGGGCAAGCCGGCGGCCAGCTATACGGCGGGTAACAGCCCGCTGCTGGACAGCACGCTGCTGCCGGTGATTCCTGCCGGTTTGCCGTCGTCGCTGCTGGAGCGTCGTCCCGATATCGCCGCTGCACAGCGCACGATGGAAGCGGCGAATGCGCGCATCGGCGTGGCGCGTTCGGCCATGTTCCCATCGCTGGTGCTGAACGCGAATGCCGGCGGTGTTTCGGGCAATACCGTGGCGGATGTATTCAAGTGGAGCAGCCGTTCTTGGCTGCTGGGCGCGGCGCTGTCGATGCCGTTGATCGATGGTGGCCGTAACAAGTCCAACATTCAGCGTAGCGAAGCGGCGCTGGAAGAATCGGTTGGTACGTATCGTCAGAGTGTGCTGACCGCGTTTGCGGAAGTGGAAGACAACCTGGCGGGCCTGCGTATCCTGGCTGGCCAGACTGCGCAGATTGAAGATGCCGTGGTGTCGGCACGCCGTTCGGCGGATCTGGCGCAGAAGCTGTACACGGCTGGCCGTTCGAGCTACCTTGATCTGCTGGATGCGCAGCGCAACCTGGCGTCGGTGGAGCGCAGCGCGGTGCAGTTGCGCGGCAATCGCGCCGTCACCACGGTGGCGCTGATCCGCGCGCTGGGCGGTGGCTGGGGCGATGCACCGCCAGCCACGCTGGCGCAGAAGTAAAAAAAGCCCGCCTGCCTGAACGCGCTCAAGATCGCGCTCAGTGCGGGCGGGCTTTTTACACGTAGTTTTTACTTGGTCACGACTGGAGCAGGAGTGGTTTCTGCTTTTTCTGCCTTGGCGTGAGCTTTGGTTTTGGTGGCTTTGGCGTGAGCGTCGGCCTTGTCGGCTTTTTCTTCGGCCTTGGCGACGGCGACGTCTTTCTTGGCGTCGGCTTCTACCTTGGCGGTCTTGGCTTCTGCCTTGATATCGGCCTTGGTTTCTTTGGCTTCTGCTTTAGCGGCGGCTTTGGTTTCCTTGGCTTCGGCCTTGGCGGCAGCAGGAGTGGCTGGCGTAGCAGGGGCTGGAGTCTGTGCGAATGCTGCGGTAGCGAACAGGCCGGCGATCAGGGTAGCGATTACTTTAGTCATGATTCAATCCTTTAGTTTTCAGGTTTCGGGCCCGGGACAATTCCCGCGTCTCTGAGCAAAAAACGCGGCCTCAAACCGTATCGTTGACGGTCTTTACAATCGCTTACATGTTCGCTATCGCACGGTGTGTGCGCTGGATCGGGCATAGGCTGGTCGTATGAAAGGCTCACTCAAAACCTACAAGGCCAAGCGCAACTTCGCTATCACGCCGGAACCGCCGGAAGGCGGCGAGGAGGGCGCTGGTACGCTGACGTTCGTCATCCAGAAGCACTGGGCCACGCGCTTGCACTACGACTTCCGCCTGGAGCTCGACGGTGTGATGATGAGTTGGGCCGTGCCCAAAGGGCCGAGCTATGACACGCACGACAAGCGCATGGCGGTGCATGTGGAAGATCATCCGATTTCGTACAACGATTTTGAAGGCACGATACCGCCGAAGCAGTACGGCGCGGGCAAGGTGATCATCTGGGACAAGGGCACATGGAAGCCGCTGGATGATCCACACAAGGCGCTTAAAGCGGGCAATATGAAGTTCGAGATGTACGGCCATAAGATGCACGGCCGCTGGGTGCTGGTGCGTATGAAGGGCAAGGGTGAAAAGCAGGAGCCCTGGTTGCTCATCAAGGAGCATGACGAATACGCGCGCTCCTCCGAAGAGTTCAGCGTGATCGACGAGATGCCCGACAGCGTCAAATCCCTGCCCATGCCCGCCGCGTCGCCAGCCGCGCCCGCAGCCGACGCCGCGGGATCGGCGCGCGCCGCGCCGAAGGCGGAGATGCCGGAGACGCTGTCGCCGCAACTGGCCACGCTGGTCGATGCGCCGCCGGCGTCGGCGGAGGACTGGCTGTTCGAGGTCAAGTTTGATGGCTATAGATTACTGGCGCGCGTGGAGGGCAAGGACATCCGCCTCATCACCCGCAACGGCAACGACTGGACCCACAAACTCCAGCCGCTACGCGCCGAACTGGCAAAACTCAAGCTGCCATCCGGCTGGTACGACGGCGAAATCGTGGTCCACGACGACAACGGCCGCCCTGACTTCGGCCTCTTGCAAAACGCCTTCGACGAAGACCATCCCGGCGACATCGTCTACTTCCTGTTTGACCTGCCATTCCACAACGGCCGCGATTTGCGCGATGTGCCGCTTGAGCAGCGTCGCGCCCTGCTTGAAGCGGTCCTGAAAGAGCGCGCCAACGACACCATACGCTTTAGCACCGCGCTCAACGCACCGCCGCAAGACATGATCGCCGCCGCCTGCCAGATGGGCCTCGAAGGCATCATCGGCAAACGCAAGGACTCGCCTTACACCGCGCGCCGTAGCGGCACCTGGATCAAACTCAAATGCGGCCAACGCCAGGAGTTCGTTATCGGCGGCTATACCGATCCACAAGGCTCGCGCAGCGGCTTCGGCTCGCTCCTGCTGGGCACCTACGATGAAAACGGCAAACTCCAGTATGCCGGCAACGTCGGCAGCGGCTTCAACGCCACCTCGCTGGCCGGACTCAAAGCGCAGATGGACAGGCACGCCGCCGACAAAAGCCCGTTCGCGCCCAGCCGGGACATAGCCAAAAAAGCCCACTGGCTCAAGCCTGTGCTGGTGGCGGAAGTCCGCTTCGGCGAATGGACTCATTCCGGTTCGATCCGCCACGCCGTGTTCGAAGGACTGCGCAAGGACAAGCGCGCGACCAGCATCGTGCGCGAAAAGCCCGCGCATCTCAAAGAGGAGCAACCCACCATGCAATCCGCGCTCGCCTCAATGAAGATTACCAATCCAGACCGCGTCATCGACAAACAAAGCGGCGCCACCAAGATCGCGTTGATACGCTATTACGCGCTGGTGGCCGACCTGATGATCCCGCACCTAAAAGGCCGCCCGGTATCGCTGGTGCGCGCGCCGGAAGGCGTGGGCGGCGAACTATTTTTCCAGAAGCATGCTGAAATCAGCCGCATGCCCGGCGTGAAGCAGTTCAAGCAGTCGCTCGATCCGGATCACCCGCCGATGCTGGAGGTGCCAACCGAAGAAGCCTTGCTCTCAGCCGCGCAGATGAACGTGGTCGAGCTGCATACGCAAAACGCCAACGGCAGCAGTTACGAAAAACCCAACCGCATGATCTTCGACCTCGACCCCGGCAAGAACGTCAGTTGGGACCAGGTCAAGGAAGCCGCTCACCTGATGCGCGCCTTCCTCACCGAGCTTGAACTGCCGGCCTTCCTCAAGACCAGTGGTGGCAAGGGCCTGCACGTGGTGGTGCCGATCAAGCCCGGCTACGGTTGGGATGATGTGAAGTCCTTCTCGCAAGCGATCGTCGCGCATATGGCCCAGACCATTCCGGATCGCTTCGTGGTGAAAAGCGGTCCGCGCAACCGCGTCGGCAAAATCTTCATCGACTATTTGCGCAATGGGCGCGGCGCCACCACCGTCAGCGCGTGGTCGGCGCGCACGCGGCCGGGCCTGGGCATCTCCGTGCCGATCACCTGGGATGAACTGGATGGCTTGCAGAGTGCGGATCAGTGGAACGTCTCCAACATCCACGATCGCCTCGACGTCGGCAACGCGCCATGGGACGATTACGCCAAATCCGCCAAAGGATTGGCTCCGGCGATGAAGCTGATGAAGTTCAAGCCGGGGCAGGGCTAGGCGGCTTTGCGGCTGGCCGCGGGCTTGCGTTTGGCTGCGGCGGCGTGGCTTGTGGACTTCGCGGTGGACTTGGTGCCGCTCTTGGCGCGCGAGGTCGGCGTGCTGCGGCGCGTGGCACTGGCGCCACTGGACTTGCTGCTGCGTGCCTTCGGCTTGGCTTCTTCCTCTTCGTCCTCGTCCGCCTCCTCGGCGGGGGCCGGTCTGGCTTTGGCCGCAGCACCCTTGCCGCCACGCTTGCCCAGACTATCCTGCAGCAACGCTACCAGGTCGACCACGTTGGACGCTTTGGGCGCAGCCGCTTCCTTGTCCGGCGCGGTGATGGTCTTGGTCTGGCCGGCCTTGATCTTCTTCTTGATCAGGGCCATCACATCTTCCTTGTAAGTGTCGTGATACTGCTCCGGTTTCCATTCGTCGCTCATGCCTTCCACCAGCGACAGCGCCATTTGCAGTTCCTTGTCGCTGATGCCGGCCGCCTTCAGGGTGGCCGGCGGCAGCTTCAATTCCTCCGCACTGCGGATCTCGGTGGCGTAGCGCAGCGTATTCAGCACGATCTTGTCTTCCACGCACACCAGCGCGCACAGGTGCTGCTTGGTGCGCATCACCACCGTGGCAATGCCGATCTTGCCGGCCTTGCGCAAGGTTTCGCGCAGCAGCGCATAGACTTTGCCGCCGCCGCGCGCCGGCGCGAGATAGTAGGGCGTTTCGTAGTAAGTGAGCGGCACCTCGGCCGCATCCACAAAGGCGACGATGTCGATGGTCTGCGTGGCTTCCACGTTGGCGCGCCGGAGATCCTCGTCGGACAGGACCACGTACTCGTCGTCCTCGTACTCATAGCCCTTGACGATATCGCCCCACGTTACCTCCTTGCCGGTGTTCTTGTTATAGCGCTTGTAGCCGACCGGCGAAAAGTCGCGCCGGTCCAGCATGGTCAGATCCAGGTCGTGCTCCTGCACGGCCGTGTACATCTCGACCGGAATGTAGACCAGCCCAAAGCTGATCGCCCCTTTCCACAAAGCGCGTGCAGCCATGATCAGGCTCCCACCGAACCGGTCACCGGCAGCACGATGCCGGTGATATAGCTGGAGCAGCAGGGCGCAGCCAGGAACACATATGCAGGCGACAGTTCCTGCGGCTGCGCGGGGCGCTTCATGTCGGTATCCGCGCCAAACTTTGCCACCTTCTCCGGCGGCGCATCGGCTGGATTGAGCGGCGTCCACACCGGTCCCGGCGCCACCGCGTTCACGCGGATGCCTTGCTCCAGCAGGTTGGACGCCAGCGATTTGGTGAACGCATGGATCGCGCCCTTGGTGGTGGAATAGTCGAGCAGATGGCTGGAGCCTTCCAGCCCGGTCACGGAACCGGTGTTGATGATGGACGCGCCGCGCTTCAGATAAGGCAGCACGGCCTTGGCCATGTGGAAGTAACCGTAGACGTTGGTCTTCATGGTCAGGTCGAACCGGTCCTCGGTGAGGTCCGTCAGTTTTTCAGCGTGCTCCTGAAACGCGGCGTTGTTGACCAAAATGTCGAGCCGCCCAAAGCGCTCGTGCGCCTGATGCGCTGCGTCGCGGCAGAACGAAGGATCCCGCACATCGCCGCGCAACAGCAGGCAGGTCTGTCCCTCAGCCTCCACATAGCGCTTGGTATCTTCCGCATCCTGATCCTCCTCCAGGTAGACGATGGCGATGTCCGCGCCTTCGCGCGCGTACAGCACCGCCACCGCGCGGCCGATGCCGGAATCGCCGCCGGTGATCAGCGCCGCCATGCCGGCCAGCTTGCCGCTGCCGGCGTAGTCGGGCGCCAGGAACTCCGGTTTCTGCTGCAGATCGGCTTCCAGCCCCGGCTTGTCCAGGTGCTGGGCCGGCAGCGGCGTGCCGGGGTAGTCGTGCTCCGTGGTCTGCACCGCCTTCTTGCTCTTGGCGACGCTGGCGCGCGGTCCTTGCTGGTCGATCTGGTCCTGGCGCTGCTGGACTTCGCGTTGCAAGCTGGCGGCGCCAGGATCGGCCTTGTTCTCCGAATTTGCCATGGTGTGCTCCCTTGATCTCGAAAGAACAGTATTGGCGCCGCCCGCCAGCATGACGGTGCGCTCTTTCACATATGCAGGCAAACCACGTCCGGCAACAAAAAACTGATCTTTAATGCAAAAAATATTGCTATTTATGAACTTTATGGCACACTAGCAGGAGAGACATTTTCATAATTAGATTCAAAGCAGGGGAGCATCATGAATAGCACGGGCGTTTTTTTCAATCCCAGCAGCGAGCGCCGGGCGGCGTTCCAGGCGTCTTGCGCGGAGATGTTTTCACAGCTGATGCTGTGCGAAAACGTGGACGCCACCGGCGCGGCGCTGGTCAAGCGCGCGGCCGACCTGCTGATCCTCGACCTGAACGGTTTCCATCATCTGAATGAACTGGCCGGCGTGGGCGCGCTGATCCGCAGCCGGGCGGGCGGCGCCATCCTGGTGTTGTGCGCCTACGAGCACAGTGCCTGGCTGCCGGAACTGATGGCCTACGGCACCTTCGATTACCGTATCTGCCCGATGCTGGACGATGAGCTGCAGGAAGCCGTCAGGCAGGCGCTGAGCGTGCCGGCCGACCCGGCCGCCGCCATGCAGCAGGAGCTGCTGGACAAGGAGAAAGAGCTGCGCGACCTGCTGGGCGTGCAGCGCAGCCTGCAGCGCGCGCTGAGCGGCATCGACAACATCGCCACCATGTCCTCGCAAATCTGCCTGGCCCTGTGTAACTTCCCGGGCGTGCGCCATACCTCGCTGCTGCATATGAAATCGCGCGGCGACCTGCAACTGGTGGCGCAGGAGGCGCGCAACCACCTTGACCTCGGCCGCCTGCTGCAACGGCGCGACCGCCTGCTGCAATCGCCGTTGCGCGATGTGTTCCCGCCGCTGATGGCGGTGTCGCGCGGCGAGATGGTGTTGCTGGATGCGCCGGAAAAGGCGGGCGATCCGGAACTGGCCATGCAGCTGCACGACCGCAATGTGCGCATGGCGCTGGCGCTGCCGCTGCGCGCCGAACCGGGCGGCCCTGAAATGGGGGCCATCTGCCTGATGTTCGACCGCCACATCACCTTCTCGCGCGAGCAGTTTGCCTGCTTCGCCAGCCTGGCGCAGTTTGTCAGCTTTGGCCTGGGCATGAGCGAATTGAAGCACCAGAACGACGCCTTGTCCGGCCAGCTGTCGCAGATGAGCACTGTTGACGCGGTCACCGGCGCCGCCAACCGCCGCGCCGGCGAAGATACGCTGGACAATGAAATCCGCCGCGCGCGCCGCTACGGCCTGCCGCTGGCGGTACTGAGCTTTGATGTCGGCAGCTTCCGTTCCGTAAACGATTTATACGGTTCCGCCGTGGGCGATCCTGCCCTGCGCAAGATCGCCGAAACGGTGAGCGGCCGCCTGCGCACTTCGGACACGCTGGCGCGCATGCGCGGCGAGGAGTTCATCATCATCGCCACCCACACCACCTCGGTGGACGCCGTGCGGCTGGCGGAAAAACTGCGCACCGCCATCACCGAAGCGGACCTGCCGGGCGCCGGTTCCGGCGCCACGGTCAGCATCAGCCTCAGTGTGACGCAGGTGAACGCGGACGAGGGCAGCGCCACGGTGCTGGACCGGCTCGACACGGCGCTGCACCGCGCCAAGCGCGCGGGCCGCAATTGCATCGAGCTGGCGACGGTTTAAAGCTTTTCCAGAATGGTGGCGATGCCCTGGCCGCCGCCGATGCACTGGGCGGCCAGCGCATAGCGGCCGCCGGTGCGTTTCAACAGCGCCGCCGCCTTGCCGGTGATGCGCGCGCCGGTGGCGCCCAGCGGATGGCCGATGGCCATGCCGCCGCCGTCGATATTCAACACCTCCGGCCTGATCCTCAGTTCGCGCACGCAGGCCAGTGCCTGCGAGGCGAAGGCCTCGTTAATCTCCGCCACATCGATATCCTCCGCCTGCAGGCCCGCCAGCTTGAGGGCTTTTTGCGTGGCCGGAATCGGGCCTATGCCCATCAACGCCGGATCGCAGCCAACCGCCGCCATCGAGACGATGCGCGCGCTCGGCTGCAGGCCGTGCTTGCGGGCGAATGCCTCGGTGGTCACCAGCACGGCGGAGGCGCCATCGGTCAGCGGCGACGAGGTGCCGGCCGTGACCACGCCGTGTTCGGGATCGAAGACCGGCTTTAACGACGCCAGCGCTTCCAGCGTGGTGCCGGGGCGGATGCAGCCGTCTTCGGCGATCACCTCGCCGCTGGCAGTGACGATGGGGACGATTTCATCTTTGAGCAAACCGGCGGCGCGCGCGGCGGCGGCCTTCTGGTGCGATTGCAGCGCCAGCACTTCCTGGTCGGCGCGCGCCACCTCGTATTTGCGGGCGACGTTTTCGGCGGTGTCGCCCATGCTGATGTAGGTGTCGGTCTCGGCCAGCAATTGCGGGTTGGGTGAGAAGTTAAAGCCGCCCTGCGGCACCATGGTCATCGACTCCACGCCCACGCACAGGTAAGCCTCGCCCAGTCCCGCTTCGATATTGGCGGCGGCGATATGCACTGCCGACATGGAGGAACCGCAGAAGCGGTTGATGGTCATGGCGCTGACCTCGTGCGGAAAACCGGCCAGCAGCGAGACGATGCGCGCCAGGTTGTTGCCCTGCGCCGATTCCGGATAGGCGCAGCCGAGGATGACGTCGTCCAGCAGGCGCGGATCGATGCCGGTGCGTTCGATCAGTCCCTTTACCACTTGCGCGCCGAGGTCGTCCGGACGCACCTCCGCCAGCTTGCCTTTGCGGGCGAAATGAAAGGGCGAACGCGCGTAGGCGGTGATGACTGCTTTCATGATGACGCTCCTTAAATGATGGTCGTAATGTTTGATATATTACGCTCGTAATGTATAATGTCAATGGGGTTGAAGCAGGAGACGGACATGAAAGTCAGCAGGGAACAAATGGCGCTCAACCGCGAGCGCATCATCGAAACGGCCGCGCGGCTGTTCCGCGAAAAAGGGTATGACGGCATCGGCGTGGCCGATCTGATGAAAGGCGCGGGCCTGACCCACGGCGGCTTCTACGGCCATTTCGAGTCCAAGGAGGACTTGCTGGCGGAAGCGGCCGCGCATGCGCTGAAAAAATCGGTGGAGCGCTGGCAAGGCTATTTGGCCGGGGACCCGGCGACCGCGCTGGAAAAGATCTGCGATGGCTACCTGACCAGGCAGCACCGCGACCATCCAGAAAAAGGCTGTTCCGTCACCGCGCTGGGCGCCGACATCGCGCGCCTCGGGCCGAAAGCGCGCCACGCCGTCACCGAGGGCGCCAGCGGCCAAATGGCTGTGCTAGCCCAGCTGATGCCCGGCGAGGACGACGCCGAAAAACGCAAGCGAGCCCTGACCACCTACGCCGCCATGGTGGGCGCCATCGTCATTTCGCGTGCTGTCGACAACGAGGCGCTGTCGATGGAGGTGCTGCAAGCAGTCAAAGACTCCCTGCAACGGTAAATGATGACGAGAGGCATGATGTTTGTGTTCTGGCTGATCAATCGCAAAGCCCTCGCGGAAAGCCGTCCCTAAAATCCCATGCTAGTCGTAGGCACTGGAACAGAAGCCTGACGTCCCAGCGATGTCAACTTCGGTTATCATTTCATAAATTGCGTATGGGCAATAGTGGGAGGGATTGTGAAAAGCAAAATCGTCAGCAATGTCAGCAGCGCGGTCCAGGAAACCAGCGAATTACTAAAGCAGAGTGGGCCGCTGCCTAAGGGTATCGGACTGGCTAGCGGGGTGCTGGCGCTAACGCTGGCGATTTTGAGCTTGCTAGGCGTGGCGGCGTTCCATTACCCGCAGTACTTGACCACGCCAGAACTCAGGCGCGCCTACTCGCCGGACCTGATACGCCACATCCTGTTCGGCGCGCTGGTACTGGCCGGGTCGATCAGCCTGCTCAACGTGCTGTTCAATCGCAGGCGTAGTCTTAACGCGGTTGCCGGTGTGCTGGTGTTGATCAGTGTCGCCGCCGGCGGTTCGCACGTGCCGGTCGCCGACTTCCCTGATCATACGCCGTACTTGGGGCTGGACTGGTTCATCCTGGATTTGCTGGGTTCCACCATCATTTTTGCCGCGCTGGAGAAAATCTTCCCGCTCTACAAAGGCCAACTGCTGTTCCGCAAAGAGTGGCAGACCGACATGGTTCACTTTGCGGTCAACCATTTCCTGGTGGGGCTGGCACTGCTGACAGTGAACTTCGCCATCCACCACCTATTCGGCTGGATGCTGAACGATAGCGTGCACGATGCGGTACAAGCTATCCCATTCCTGCCGCAGCTCCTGCTGTGCATACTGGTGGCCGATCTGGTGCAGTACTGGTTCCACCGCAGCTATCACGAGATACCATTCCTGTGGCGATTCCACGCGGTGCATCACTCGGCAAAAACCATGGATTGGCTGGCCGGCTCGCGCCAGCACATGCTGGAGCTGATCTGCACCCGCGTAGGCGTGCTCGGCGGGCTGTACGTCCTCGGCTTTGAAAAAAGCGTGATGGATGTCTACATTATCATTGTCGGCTTCCAGGCGGTGTTCAACCATGCCAACGTACACCTGCCGTGGGGACCGTTGAAGTACGTGATCGTCACGCCAGATTTCCATCACTGGCACCATTCCTCGGATGACATCGCGATCGACCGCAACTACGCGGCGCACTATGCTTTCCTGGACCACCTGTTCGGCACCGCGATCAAGGGGCAGAAGGGCTTTCCAGAAAAATACGGCGTGCAGGGCGACTATATGCCGGATGGCTTCTTGAAGCAGCTAAAGTTCCCGTTCCAATCGCAAAAATAGCCGTGGATATACAATTTTGTGCCCGGCTTGGTGAATTTCGTAATTGAGGCGCGCCACCAGTGCGCGCAGAATGTGGCGCATGAAAACGACACGCCGCAATTTTATGATTTCGGCCGGACTGGCGATGGCCTTTCCGGGTTTGGCACGCGCCGCCGTGCAAGCTACCACGCGCGGGGCGCAGGAAAGCCTGTCACTGTGGTATCAGCAGGCCGCCGGGCCGTGGGTGGAGGCGCTGCCGGTCGGGAATGGCCGTCTTGGCGCCATGTGCTTCGGCCGCATTGCGCAGGAGCGCATCCAGCTCAATGAGGACACGCTGTTTGCCGGCGGCCCGTATGATCCCAACAATCCGAAGTCGGCGGCGGCGCTGCCGCAGGTTCGGGCGCTGATCGATGCTGGCAAGTTCAAGGAAGCTGCGGACCTGATTTCCTCATCCATGATGGGCATGCCGGCGACGCAGATGCCTTACGGCGCGGCGGGCGATCTGCTGCTGGATTTTGCCGGCCTGGCCGAAGGCACGGCCTACCGCCGCTGGCTCGATCTCGATACCGCCATCTGCTCGACGCGCTTCAATAACGGCGCCGTCCAGTACAAGCGCGAAGTCTTCTCCAGCGCGCCGGATCAGGTGGTTGTGGTGCGCCTGAGCGCCACCGGCGGCGTGATGAACTTCGACCTCGGCTACCGCCATCCGATGGAAGCCAGCTACGGCGTCACCAATTACAACGGCACCAAAACGGCTGCTACGGCTACGCCCATGCCGTGGGACCATCGCGAGCCGCTGCACGCCGCCGCGCGGCCGGCATCGCTGTCCGTGAGGGGCGATGGCGCCGATGCCTTGCTGATCGAGGGCCGCAATGTAGCCGCCGCCGGCATTCCATCCGCCTTGCGCTACGCGGTGCGGGTGCAGGTGCTGGGCGATGGCGTCATCACGCCGCGCGAGGACCGTATCGAAGTGCGCGGCGCCACTACCGTTACGCTGCTGGTGGCCGCCGCCACCAGTTACGTCAACTACGCCGATGTGAGCGGCGACCCGGTCAAAACCGTGCGCGAGCAAACCGCAGCCGCGGCGGCCAAGCCGTATGCGCGCTTGCGCAGCGGCCATGTGCATGCGCATCAGATGCTGTTCCGCCGCCTGTCCTTGCGGATCGGCTCCGGTGCGGTCGATCCGCGTCCGACCAACCAGCGCATTGCGGTGGCCGAGCAGCAGCCGGATGCCGGTCTGGCGGCGCTGTATGTGCAGTATGGGCGCTACCTGCTGCTGTCGTCGTCGCGGCCGGGCAGCCAGCCGGCCAATCTGCAGGGCCTGTGGAACGAGGGCACCAATCCGCCGTGGGGCAGCAAGTACACCATCAACATCAACACCCAGATGAATTACTGGCCGGCGCAATCCTCCAACCTGCGCGAGTGCGTAGAGCCCTTGCTGCGCATGGTGGAAGACCTGAGCGTGACTGGCGCTGTCGCTGCCCGCAAAGGCTATGGCGCGCGCGGCTGGATGGCGCATCACAACACCGACTTGTGGCGTGCCGCCGCACCTATCGACGGTCCGCTGTGGGGCATGTGGCCGTGCGGCGGCGCGTGGTTGTGCCAAGCCTTGTGGGATCACTACGAATACAACCTCGATGAGGCCTGGCTGCGCCGCATCTATCCGCTGTTGAAAGGCGCATCGCTGTTCTTCATCGATACGCTGGTGGAAGACCCGCAGGGCAGGGGACTAGTGACATCACCGTCCATCTCGCCGGAGAACGAGCATCACAAGGGCGTGGCCACGTGCGCCGGCCCGGCCATGGACCGGCAAATCATCCGCGACCTGTTTGGCTGGACGCTGCAGGCGCACGCGCTGCTGAAGGAAAGCGACTCCGACTTTGCCGCCGAATTGGAAGCCAAGCGTGCGCGCCTGCCGGCCGACCGCGTCGGCGCGCAGGGCCAGTTGCAGGAATGGCTGGAGGACTGGGATGCGGGCGCGCCGGAACAGCAGCACCGGCATGTGTCGCACCTGTATGGCATCTACCCGAGCGAGCAAATCAACGTGCGCGACACGCCGGCGCTGATCGCCGCCGCCAAGACCACGCTCAACACGCGCGGCGACAAATCGACGGGATGGGCCACCGCGTGGCGGTTGGCTTTGTGGACGCGCATGGGCGAGGGCGAGCGCGCCTACTCGATTCTGCAAGGCCTGCTCGGTCCCGATCGTACCTACCCGAATATGTTCGACGCCCACCCGCCATTCCAGATCGACGGCAATTTCGGCGGCACGGCGGCGATCCTGGAAATGCTGGTGCAATCATGGGGCGGCGAAATCCGCCTGCTGGCGGCTTTGCCCAAGGCCTGGCCCGAAGGTTCGGTGCGCGGCGTGCGTGCCCGTGGCGGTGTCGAGCTGGATCTCGACTGGACTGAAGGACGTCTGCAGCAACTACAAGTACGCGGCAGGCCACACCAAAGACTACAAATCCGCCAAGGTGATCGCCTGACCATAGTCACCCTCGACTCCAAAGGTCGTGCCACGATGCGTGGTTAGATGATGCGGACCCCGTACGGGGTCCGATCCCAACCTTTTGGGTTGGCTGTATAGCTCGATCGACCGGCAGCGATTCCTATTGCGAACGGCGGCTATTGGCCGACAGCAGTGGCGTTTTCTACTCTAGCAGTTTCCATGATTCAACGAACGTATTTAGATCAAGCGGCCGATCATGTGGCTGCCCTACCTTGAAAAGGCCGGTGTGAGCAATGTCTTGTATCGCAGCAGTAAAACCGGAACCGAACTTGAATCCCCAAGGTCGCTCGACTGTTGCAATTAGTCGAGCATCGACCATTTCGGCTATTAACCGGACAACTTCATCCACTTTTTGAAGTGTTGATGGCGACAAATCCTTAGCTACCGCCATAAATATTCGTGGGTTAAATTGCACCGAAGGGTGCCTGGGAATGTATGCCTCGTTACTTACGACAACAAAAAAATCTGGAGGGGTATCGTCGCGCGAACAAGCTGGAAGCGAAGGAGCGGCAGCCTCAACAAAAAAGAAACCCCAGTCTTTTGATGATTCCGTCGTTAAAGGAGAGGAATGTGTCTGACCTGCTACCCTAAATTAGTACGGTGCTAAGCTAGAGTCTGCCAACTGGGAGGCAGGCATGAAAAAGCGATTCACGGAAGAGCAGATCATTGCGGTACTCAAGGAGGCCGAAGCCGGCACCAAG
>Ga0102587_1000141_pt1 | contig 98027 bp, 97 predicted proteins | sample AraplaF_Col_mTSA_FD_76853 | JGI IMG/M metagenome (GOLD analysis project Ga0102587, IMG submission 76853) | Arabidopsis root microbial communities from the University of North Carolina, USA - plate scrape MF_Col_mTSA (SPADES assembly) (version 2) | ecosystem: Host-associated > Plants > Roots >...
GGCCCAGGCGCTGCGCATGGTAGGCCACACCCTGGGCATGGTTACCCGCGCTCATGGCGATCACGCCGCGGCGCCGTTCGTCGGCTGACAGTTGCGCGAGCTTGTTACAAGCGCCACGCTCCTTGAAGGATGCGGTGTACTGGAGGTTTTCGAACTTCAGGAAAATCTGCGCGCCCGTCAGCTGCGACAGCGTCCGGGATTCCACGCAGGGCGTGTCCAGCAAATGGCCCTGCAGGCGCTGGGCGGCCTGTTCGATGTCGGTAAGGCTGAGCATGATGTCCTCTGTGGCGATGGTGGGATTGTGCCGTGTGATTGTCCGCGTGTAACGGTAGCGATTCTGTGGCGCATTTCACACGACGGGGTTCAAGTAGCGTCTTCCATGATGCTTCAAGCTGCGTTATGGTGGAGTCTCGTTGAACCCCGTGGCGCCTAGGCGCTCATAGCCAGGGTAGTGCATCCAGTCAATCAGGCAAGGTCCAGAGGCATGTCAACCAGCGGTGTCGTTGCATCAGGTGCAATCAGTGCAATAGGGAGGTTTGTCCATGAGCAAGCGTTCCGTTAGCGAGCAGCAGCAGTGGCTGCTGTCCCCCGGGCTGAAGGAGGCGCCGGTGCTGGACCTGATGTGTTCGCATTTCGTGCTGACGCTGGCGGCGCGCCAGGGCGCCAAGTTCAACGTCAGGCGCGACCTCAACAGCCTGCTCTCGCTGTCCGGCCGGCACCTGGTCTGGCCGCTGCCCGCGCTGCAGCGCCTGCGTGAATTCCTGGTGCGCCGCTGCAAGGACAACGAATTCTGGCGCGGCCACGAAAGCCTGACCGACGCCGAGTTCATGGCGCGCCACGGTGCCTGGCGCGGCCCCTACGAAGAGGGCACGCTGTTCTTCTACCTCGACGAACACGCCAAGGACCAGCCCAGGGATTTGCTCTCGGTGCTGGCCGCTACCGGCGACTGGCTCACGCACGCGCTCAAGAAACAATCCACCCTGGTTGAAAAAAACATCGATGCACTGGCCAACCTGCTGCAGCTCAACCGCGCCGAGCGCGCGCTGCTGCTCTACGGCACGCTGGCGCGCTACCAGCGCGACCTGCGCTCCCTGCTGGTGGAGTTCAAGGTCAACAACGCGCCCGAGGCCTATGCCGCCATCGCCGACGTGGCCGGCGTCAAGGCGCCTGAGGTCGCCGAGGCCTTGCGCGCGGGTTCGCGCCTGGAGCGCATAGGCATGGTCGAGAACCTGATCTCCGAGCACAACATCACCGACCTGGCCGACCTCATGAAGGTCAGCGAAAAACTGCCGCCCGTGCTGATGCGCGAATACCGCGACCAGAACGAACTCATGGCCGTCTTCACCCGGCCCGCCGCGCACAGCAGCCTGGGCCTGGCCGATTTCGCCTTTGTGCAGGAAGACGCGCAGGTGCTGGTGTCCCTGCTGCGCAATGCCGTGGCCACCAAGGAGCAGGGTGTCAACGTGCTGCTTTACGGCCCGCCCGGCACCGGCAAGACCGAACTCGCCAAGGTTGTGTCGCAGGCCGCCGGGCTGGACCTGTTTGAAGTTGAATACGCCGACCGCGACGGCAACTCGCTGAGCGGGCGCGACCGCTACCGCTCGCTGCAGATCGCGCAGGTCTTCCTCAAGGGCAGCACCCATTCGGCTTTGCTGTTCGATGAAGTCGAAGACGTGTTCCCGCCCATCTCCAGCGAAGCCGCGCAGCTCATGGCGCGCTCCGAACAGCTGCCGGTGCCGGCCAGCGGCTCGGTCAGCGGCAAGGCCTGGGTCAACCAGATCCTGGAGTCCAACACCGTGCCCACGTTGTGGGTCACCAACCGCATCGAACAGATAGACCCGGCCTTCCGCCGCCGCTTCGCCTACCACCTCGAGCTGCGCTCGCCGCCGCCCGGCGCGCGCGAGGGCGTGGTGCGCAAGACGCTGGAAGGCGTGCAGGTCAGCGACGCCTTTGTGGCCAAGCTCACTGCGCGCAAGGGCCTCACGCCCGCGCAGATACGCACGGCCGTTCGTTTTGCCCGCCTGGCCAGCGCGCCCGAGGAAAAAATCGACGCGCAGGTGGACGCCGAAGCCATGCAGGCCATTCTGGCCGGCGGCCGGCCGCTGCTGATGGAGTCGCTGATAGAGCGGCAGCTCAAGAACGCCGACGTGGCCCTGGGCAACAAATCGGAGGCGGCGGGGCGGCGCAGCGTCACCACCTATGACCTGTCCATGCTCCATGTCGAGTCGCGTTTTGAAGTGCCGCGCATCGTCGAGGCCCTCAAAAGCCGCGGCCACGGCAGCCTGTGTTTTTACGGCCCGCCCGGCACCGGCAAGACCGCGCTGGCTGAACACATCGCCAAGGCGCTGGACCTGCCCCTGATCATCAAGCAGGCCAGCGACCTCATGAGCAAGTACGTCGGCGAGACCGAACAGAACATGGCCGCCATGTTCCGCGAGGCCGAGTCCGAAAAAGCCGTGCTGCTGCTCGACGAGGCCGACAGCTTTTTGCAGGACAGGCGCGGCGCCCAGCGCACTTACGAGGTGACCGAGGTCAACGAAATGCTGCAGGGCATGGAGCGCCACGCCGGCATCTTCATTTGCACCACCAACCTGTTCGACAGCCTGGACCAGGCGGCGCTGCGCCGCTTCACCTTCAAGATCCGCTTCATGCCGCTGACGCGCGAGCAGCGCGAAACCATGTTTGTGGTCGAGGCGCTGGCCGGCGATACAGCCTTGCTGACCGGCGAGCTGCGCGAGCGCCTGGGCAAGCTCACCCAGCTGTGCCCCGGCGACTTCGCGGCCGTCAAGCGCCAGGTGGATATCCTCGCGGCCGAATTTTCCGCAGAGGAATTCCTCTCGCAGCTGGAAGCCGAGCACCGCATCAAACCCGAGGTGCGTGAAGGCCGCAGCATGGGCTTCCTGCAGTAAGGCTGCCCGCCGCTCCCTGCCGGTTCCGGTTCGCCGCGAAACCTGTCAATTCCAACTATCTTTAACCGGAAAGCTTCGTTCGCAAGCCGACCGGGCCTGCCTAGAGTTGCCCCTGGCGCCTCCGCTGTTTTGAAAAGCGGCTGCCGCCCATGCGCAACTTCAGGAGCAGGCAATGGGAACACGGGATTGGGATCTTGAGCGGCTGTCGAACGCGGCAGGCGCGCTGCGGCACGAGGTCGATGTGCTGGTCATAGGCGGCGGCCCCGCCGGCGCCTGGGCCACCATCAGCGCGGCGGCCACCGGCGCTTCGGTGCTGCTGGCCGACAAAGGCTATTGCGGTACCTCGGGCGCCACCGCGCCTTCGGGCACTGGGCTCTGGCATGTCTCGCCCGACGGCGCCGCGCGCGAAGAGGCCAAGGCCAGCCGCCTGGCCATGGGCGGGCATCTGGCCGAACACGCCTGGATGGACCGCGTGCTGGCGCAAACCTGGGCCAACGTGGACCTGCTCACCGAATGGGGCTACCCGTTTCCCGTGGATGCCGACGGCCAGCTGCGGCGCACCTCGCTGCAAGGCCCCGAATACATGCGATTGATGCGCAAACAGGCCAAGGCGGCCGGCGCCCGCATCATCGACCACAGCCCCGCGCTGGAACTGTTGGTCGATGACAGCGGCACGGTGTGCGGCGCCACCGGCGTCAACCGCCAGAGCGGCGAAACCTGGGTGGCGCGCGCCGGCGCGGTGGTCATCGCCACCGGTGGCTGCGCCTTCCTGAGCCGCGCGCTAGGCTGCAATGTGTTGACCGGTGACGGCCTGCTGATGGCGGCCGAGGCCGGCGCCGAACTGTCGGGCATGGAGTTTTCCAATGCCTACGGCTTGGGCCCGGCGTTTTCGTCGGTCACCAAATCGCTGTTCTACAACTGGGCGACGTTTTACTACCAGGACGGCTCGCCGATTGAAGGCGCGGGCTCCGCGCGCGGGCGCAGCGTGATCGCGCAGACCCTGCAAACCCAGCCGGTCTACGCCTGCCTGGACCGCGCCGATGCCGACATACGCGCCTGGATGCGCACGGCCCAGCCCAACTTTTTTGTCTCCTTCGACCGGCAGGGCATCAACCCCTTCACCCAGCACTTCCCGGTGACCTTGCGGCTGGAGGGCACGGTGCGCGGCACCGGCGGCCTGCACCTGGTGAACGAGCACTGCGCGACCACCGTGCCCGGCCTTTACGCCGCGGGCGACGCCGCCACGCGCGAGTTGATCTGCGGCGGCTTCACCGGCGGCGGCAGCCACAACGCGGCCTGGGCCCTGTCCTCGGGCTTCTGGGCCGGCGCGGGCGCGGCCGATTTCGGCCGCGGCGCGCGCGGCTCGGCGCAGCGTGCGGCCCTGCGCGTGGGTGGTGTCGGCCTGCAAGGCCGGGGCAGCCAGGCGCCCGACAGCGCTGAAGTCATACGCGCGGTGCAGGCCGAGGTATTTCCTTATGAACGCAACTGGTACCGGCGCGGCGACCTGCTGGAGGATTCCCTGCAGCGGCTGGACGCCTTGTGGCATCGCCTGCGCGCGGGCGCGCCCGCGGCCAATGCGCAGGAAGCGGTGCGCGCGCGTGAAGCCGCGGCCATGCTGGCCACCTCGCGCTGGATGTACCGCAGCGCACTGCAGCGCACCGAGACGCGCGGGATGCATAGGCGCAAGGAGCACACGGCCAGCGACCCGCTGCAGCACCACCGGCTGCTCAGCGGCGGGCTCGACGAGGTCTGGGTGCGCAAACATGCGGTGGACGGCGCGCCGTCGGTGCGGGCTGCACAGGAGGTGGCCGCATGATTGAAATTGTCAGCGCCAGCCGCTGCACCGCCTGCAACATCTGCGTGCATGCCTGTCCCACCAATGTGTTTGACATCGTGCCCGGCGGCCCGCCCGTGATCGCGCGCCAGGCCGACTGCCAGACCTGCTTTATGTGCGAGCTCTACTGCCCCGAGGACGCGCTCTACGTCGCGCCGATTGCCGACCATGCCGCCTCCATCAACGAACACGCGCCCGGCACACAGGCCCTGATGGGCAGCTACCGCAGCGCCATAGGCTGGGGCAAGGGGCGCAAGTCCACCGCCGCGGCTGACGCGAGTTATGAACTTTTACAGCGCGCGCATTGACGCGGCGATTCGACATGACTGACCTGAAAAACACATCCCCTACCGCTGCTCGCCGCCGCTTGCTGGGCGCGGCGCTGGCGGCAACGGCTTCACTGGCCTTGCCCGGCCTGGCGCGCAGCCAGGCCGCATCCGCCCGTGCGCTGCGCCTTGGTTTTATCGGTCCCGGCAAAAAGCCCGCCTCGGCCACGGGCTGGGCCCTGCAGCAGGGCCAATTGCAGCGCGAACTCGCGCCGCTGGGTTTCGGCGAGGTGGTGACGCGGGTATTTCCCAACGGTCCCGACCTCAACGAGGCTTTTGTGTCCGGCAACCTCGACGTCGGCATCTACGGCGATACACCCGCCGTCGTCGCGCGCGCCCAGGGTTTTGAAGGGCGGCTGCTGGGCTTTGACAACGTGGGCATGAATGTCTGGCTGCTCACGCCGCGTGGCGGCGTGAAAACCGTGAGGGAACTGGAAGGCAAAACCGTGGGCGTCGCACTGGGCTCCTATATGCACCGCTATGTGCTGGGCCTGCTCAAGGAGGCAAAGCTCCTGAAAGCCGTCAAGGTGGTGCACATGCTGCCGCGCGACGGCGAGCCCGCGCTGGAGCGTGGCGCCGTGGCGGCCTTTGCCGCGCCCATCAACACCGGCCCGCTGCTGGCATCGCGCGGCTACCCGGTGATCGACGAGGCCGAAAGACACCCAACACTACGCGGCACCTCGGTCATCGTCGCCTCACCCCAGTTGCTGGCCGCTGCGCCCGGCCTGCCCGCCGCCTGGGGCCGCGCGCGCACGGTGGCCCTGCAGGACATACGCCGTGACAACGCGGCCTATTACGCCTTTCATGCCGAAGCCAGCGGCTTTCCGGTGGCGGCCGTGAAAGACTCTTATCCGCTCTCGCATTTCCCCGACACGGCCTATCCGGCCGAAGGGCTCAGGCTCATCGAGGAAGTGAAACGGTTTTTGCTGGCCGAGAATTTGATACGGCGGGACTTTTCCGTCGCGCAGTGGACGGTGGCGGGGGCTGACTAGGGCGGCTTATACGCAGGCCAGGCTGGCGGCGTGTTTCTGCCGAATGGCTTCGCTGACCTCCAGCTGCGCCTGCCGCACGATGCGGCCGTCTTCCATCCACAGCAGCTGGCCCGGCTGCATCTGCTGCCAGTTTTCGTTGCGCGTGAGCGGCTGGGTGGCGACCACGCAGAGCCGGTCTTCCGGGTTGTTGGTCTGCGCAAAATCCATGCTGAGGTCGGCATCGACCAGGCTGGCATTCGAGAAAGGCCATTCGCGCACCAGGTACCACAGCCGCGTCGAGCAGTGCGCGAAAAGCGACTGGCCGTTGGACAGCAGGTAGTTGAAGACACCGAACTCGGCCGTGCGCTCGCTCATGGCGCATAGCGTGTCGAACACGAGGTCGGCCGAGCAGGGCTCGCGCGGGCTGATGCGCTTGAGTTCTTCCATCAGCGCGCAGAAAGCCCGTTCGCTGTCGGTGGTGCCCACGGGCTGGTAGTTGCCGGCAGACTCCGGCTGGTAGTCGATCAGGTCGCCGTTGTGGGCGAACAGCCAGTGCCGGCCCCAGAGTTCGCGCGTGAAGGGATGGCAGTTTTCCAGCCGCATCGGGTCGCCCTGCGTGGCCTTGCGGATGTGCGAGACCACGTTGCGCGACTTGATGGCGTAATGCTTGAGCATTTCGGCCACCGGCGAGGTCGCCGCCGGCTGGGCGTCGACGAACAGGCGGCAGGCCTTGTCCTCAAAAAACCCGATGCCGAAGCCGTCCGCATGGTGGTCGGTCAGGCCGCCGCGCGCGGCGAAACCCGTCAGCGAGAACCTAAGGTCCGCCGGCTTGGCCGAATTCATTCCCAATAACTGGCACATGGGCGCTAGTTTAATGCCCCAGAATTTTGGACAGGAAATCCTTGGCCCGGTCGGTCTGCGGATGGTTGAAGAACTCGGTGGGCGTGTTCTCTTCGACGATCTGGCCCTGGTCCATGAAGATCACGCGATCGGCCACCGCCTTGGCGAAGCCCATTTCGTGCGTCACGCACAGCATGGTCATGCCCTGGTTGGCCAACTCCATCATCACATCCAGCACTTCCTTGATCATTTCCGGGTCCAGCGCCGAGGTGGGCTCGTCGAACAGCATGATCTTGGGCGTCAGGCACAGCGCCCGGGCAATCGCCACGCGCTGTTGCTGGCCGCCCGAGAGCTGCAGCGGGTATTTCTGCGCCTGCTCGGCGATGCGCACGCGTTCGAGCTGGTGCATGGCGCGCTCGATCGCGTCTTTCTTGGACAGGCCCGCCACCCAGGTTGGCGAGAGCGTGAGATTTTCGAGCACCGTCAGGTGCGGGAACAGGTTGAACTGCTGGAACACCATGCCGACCTGGCGGCGCACCGCGTCAATCGCCTTGATGTCGTCGCCCAGCAGCGAGCCCGCGACGGTGAGCTTGCCTTCCTGGTAGTCCTCCAGCGCGTTGATGCAGCGGATCATGGTGGACTTGCCCGAGCCCGAAGGCCCGCAGATCACCAGGCGCTCGCCCGGCCTGACCTCAAGGTCTATGTCGCGCAACACGTGGAAATTGTTGCCATACCATTTGTTGACCTTGTCGAAGTGGATGGTGGGTTCACTCATTTTTTATTCCTGTTCAACGGGCTTTGCCCACGGCGAGCCGGCGTTCAATCCACAGGCTGTAGCGCGACATGGCAAAGCAGCAGGTGAAATAAATCGCGGCGATGAAAATATAGGCCTCGATCTTGAAGGGCCGCCAGTTCGGGTCCGAGCCCACCGCCAGCGACAGCGCGCCGGTGAGTTCGTACAGCGACACAATGGTCACCAGCGAGGTGTCCTTGAAGAGCGAGATGAAGTTGTTCATGATGCTGGGCACCACCGTGCCCAGGGCCTGCGGCAGCACGATCTTGACCTGCGTCTGCCAGTAGCCCAGGCCCAGGCTGGCCGCCGCCTCGGTCTGGCCCTTGGAGAGCGACTGCAGGCCGCCGCGCACGATCTCGGCCATATAGGCCGCCGCGAACAGCGTGATGCCGACGATGACGCGCACCAGCACGTCCGGCGACTGGCCTATGGGCATGAACAGCGGGAACATGAAGCTGGCCATGAACAGCACCGAGATCAGCGGCACGCCGCGTATCAGCTCCACATAGATGACGCACAGCGTGCGTATCGCCGGCATGTTGGCGCGGCGCCCGAGCGCCACCATCACGGCGATGGGGAAGGCGATGGTCATGGAGATCACCGTCAGCATCACCGTCAGCGGCAGGCCGCCCCACTGGTCGGTCGTCACCTTGGCCAGGCCCAGGACGCCGCCGCTCATCAGCGTGAAGAAGGCGGCCAGAACCACCACCCACAGCAGCGCCAGCCAGGGCTTCCAGAACCAGCGTATGCAGCTGGCCACCACCAGGCCCAGCAGCAGCAGGGTCGCGAGTTCGGCGCGCCAGTGCTCGGGCTGCGGGTAGCGGCCCAGCAGGATGATGCGGCCTTTTTCGCGGATCACACCCCAGCAGGCGCCCACGCCGCGCGCGGCCTGGCAGGCGTCCGGCTCCGCCGCGGTGACGGCATGGATGATGCCCCACTGCGCGATGCCTGAAGCGGCCCACAGCAGCAGCGCCAGCACGATGAGGGACACCAGCGAGTTACCGACGCTGGAAAACAGGTTGCTCCGCAGCCAGGGGATAAAGCCCTCCATCTTGATGGGGGCGGGGCGGGCTGCGATCGGGACAAAAGTCTTGCTCATCGCTCAGCGCTCCTTGATGGCGGCACGGCTGTTGAACCAGTTCATCAGGCCGGACGTCGCCAGCGAGGTGCTCAGGTAGATCAGCATGATGATGGCGATGCACTCCACGGCCCGGCCGGTCTGGTTCAGCGAGGTGTTGGCGATGGAAACCAGGTCGGGATAACCCACGGCCACGGCCAGCGAGGAGTTCTTGGTCAGGTTGAGGTACTGGTTGGTCAGCGGCGGGATGATGACCCGCAGCGCCTGCGGCAGCACCACCAGCCGCATCGAGTGGCCGCGCGACAGGCCCAGCGAGGCGCTGGCCTCATGCTGGCCCAGCGACACCGAGGCGATGCCGGCACGCACCACCTCGGCCACAAAGGCGGAGGTGTAAAGCACCAGGCCCAGCAGCACCGCGAGGTATTCAGGCGAGAGCGCGCCGCCGCCTTCGACCTGCGATTCGGTCAGCAGCGGCATATTCCATTCCATGGGCGCGCCGCCGGCCAGCCAGCCGGCCAATGCGCCGCCAATGACCAGCGCCAGCGACACCCACAGCACAGGCCGCGGTTTGCCGGTCAGGTCGAACTGCCGGCGCGCGCGCCGCGCATACAGCACGCTGGCCACCACGCCCGCCAGCGCCCCGACGAGTGCCAGCGTCTGGCCCAGCCCCCACACCGGCGACGGGTAGGAGATGCCGTTCTTGCTGACGTAAACCCATTTGCCGATGTGCAGGGCCTGGTCGACGGCCGGCAGGTATTCGGTGAACAGCAGGTACCACATCAGCAGCTGCAGCAGCACCGGAATGTTGCGGAAGGTCTCGACATAGCCGTAGCACAGCGCCCGCACCAGGGCGTTGCGCGAAAAGCGCCCCACGCCCAGCAGGGTGCCCAGGATGGAGGTCAGCACGATGCCGACCACCGCCACGCGCAACGTGTTGACCAGCCCGACCAGGAAGGCCTTCCAGTAGGGGTCTATGGAGTCGTAGCTGAGCCAGCCTTCGCCGATGTCGAAGCCGGCCGGCTGCATCAGGAAGTCGAAGCCGCTCTGGATGCCGCGGGTCTTCATATTGGCCATGGTGTTGCTGACCAGCAGCCAGATCAGGAAGACGATCAGGCTGACGGCCAGCACCTGGTAGACGATGGCGCGCGCCTGCTTGCTGCGCCAGGAAAAAACCTTGCGCCGCAAGGCGGGTGCCGGGCGCGGTGGGATCAGGGAGTGCTCGGACATAAACGGTGTACCCAAAAAAAAGCGGGCCGCTCGACAACGGAGAGTTGCGAGCGGCCCGCTTGCGTTCAACGCATCGGAATCAGCTGATCAAAAGGCGATCAGCGCACCGGCATGGCGTACATCTGGCCGCCCTTGTTCCATTGGTTGTTCTGGCCGCGCGGCAGCGCCAGAGGTGTCTTGGGACCGACGTTGCGCTCGAAGATTTCGCCGTAGTTGCCGACGGCCTTGACGGCGCGCACCAGCCATTCCTTGTCCAGGCCCAGCAGCTTGCCGGTGTCTTCGCCGCTGCCGGTCAGGCGCATGACCACGGGGTCCTTGCTGTCCTTGGTCATGGCGTCGACGTTGGCCTGGGTCACGCCGTACTCTTCGGCTTCGATCAGGCCGTACACCACCCACTTGACGATGGCGAACCATTCGTCGTCACCGCGGCGCACCATGGGGCCCAGCGGCTCCTTGGAGATCAGCTCGGGCAGGATCAGGTGGTCGGCCGGGACCTTGGCTTCCTTGTTGCGCACGGAGGCCAGGCCCGAGGCGTCCGTGGTGTAGGCCTGGCAGCGGCCCGAGAAGTAGGCAGCGTTGACGGCCTCCTGCTTTTCAAACACCACCGGCTTCATGTTCAGGTTGTTGGCCTTGGAGAAGTCGGTCAGGTTTTTCTCGGTCGTGGTGCCGGACTGCACGCAGACCGTGGCGTTCTTCAGTGCCTTGGCGCTCTTGACCTTGCTCTTCACGGGAACCATGAAACCCTGGCCGTCATAGTAGGTCACGGCCGTCATGTGCAGGCCCAGCGAAGCGTCGCGGGTCAGCGAGAAGGTGGTGTTGCGCGCGAGCACGTCGACTTCGCCGGACTGCAGCGCGGTGAAACGCTGCTGCGCGTTCAGGGGAACCCATTTGACCTTGTTCGCATCGCCCAGCACGCTGGCGGCGATGGCCTTGCAGGTGTCCACGTCCAGGCCGGTCCAGGCGCCATTGCTGTCAGCGGAGGAAAACCCCGCCAGGCCGACGTTGACGCCGCAAATCACCTGGCCGCGCGACTTGATGGTGTCCAGTGTCTTGCCGGCGTGGGCGGGCGCCATCGCTGCGAGGGTGAGGCCGGCGGCAGCCAGCGTGGCAAGTCCATGTTTTTTGGCGAGTTTGATCACGGGGGTTCTCCAGTCAGTAAAACTTATAAAACTTATGAGATCCAGCACGATGCGTGCCAGCGCCGAAATGCTACTCCAAGCATTGCGCGCGCCAAGCGGGTGTGAGGGCCTATTCGCTCGGGATAAACCCTTGCGAAAAATCCGTCATGAGCTTAACGATGGGTTGGTATGCAGGCCCGGCATGGCGTGGGCAGCGAGCAGAGAATTTCTTGCGCCGTGGCATGGCGCTCCGGGCTTGCTTGCCCCAAAACCGGGCGAGCTATGCCCCTTAAACTGCCATGCGCGCAAATCCTGGCGGCCCCTCGGCCAGCAAGGGATAACCCTGATGGGTGGTAAAAGCGCTTAGCTCGCCGCGGCGCACACCCTGAGTACCTCGGCGCCGTAGGCCTCGCGTTTTTTCACGCCTATGCCGCTAATGCCGTCCAGGTCGTCCAGGCTTTGCGGCGCCCGCTCGGCGATGGCGCGCAGCGTCGCATCGTGGAAGATCACGAAGGCCGGCAGGTTGTGCTCGCGGGCGACTTCGGCGCGCCAGGCTTTCAGGCGCGCCAGGCGTTCCAGCGCGCCGGCGTTGAGCGCGGCCTCGGCCAGGCCTTTGACCGAGGTTTTGGTCACGCGCTTGCCGCGGCCGGCCTTGGCGCCCGCCACCTGTTCGCGCAGCACCACACTGACCTCGCCCTTGAGCACCTGGCGCGCGTCGGGCAAAAGCTGCAAGGTGCTGAAGGCCTCGGCATCCACGCGAACCATGTTGCGCGCGATCAGCTGGCGCAGCACGCCGCGCCACTGCGGCTCGGCCAGGTCGGCGCCTATGCCGAAGGTGCTGAGCTTGTCGTGCCCGTACTGGGTCATTTTTTCGGTCATCTTGCCGCGCAGGATGTCCATGATGTGGCCGGCGCCGAAGCTGATGCCGCTGGCCTGCTGCACGCGGTAGATGCAGCTGAGCATCTTGCGCGCGGCCTCGGTGGCATCCCACACCGCGGGCGGGTTCAGGCAGTTGTCGCAATTGCCGCAGGGCTGGCTCTCCTCACCGAAATAGCCCAGCAGGCTGACACGGCGGCAGCGCGTGTCCTCGGCCAGCGTCAGCAGCGCATCGAGCTTGCCGCGCATCACCTGCTTGAACTCCTCGCTGGCGGCCTCGCTGGTATCTATCATGCGGCGCTGGTTCACCACGTCTTGCAGGCCGTAGACCATCCAGGCATCGGCGCTCTGGCCGTCGCGGCCCGCGCGGCCGGTCTCCTGGTAATAGCCTTCGATGTTCTTGGGCATGTCCAGGTGGGCGACAAAACGCACATCGGGCTTGTCGATGCCCATGCCGAAGGCGATCGTCGCCACCATGACAATGCCGTCCTCGCGCAGGAACCGGTCCTGTCGCTGCTGGCGCAGGACTGCGTCAAGGCCCGCGTGGTAGGCCAGCGCCTTCAGCCCCGCATCCTGAAGCTGCCCGGCGACTTCCTCCACGCGTTTACGCGACTGGCAGTAGACGATGCCGGCCTCGCCTTCGTGTTCGGTCTCGATGAAGCGCAGCAGTTGCCGCATCGGGTCGGTCTTCTCAACGATGGTGTAGCGGATGTTGGGGCGGTCAAAGCTGCTGACGAACTGGCGCGCGTCCTCGAGCTTGAGGCGCTCGATCATGTCCTGGCGCGTCAGCGCATCGGCCGTGGCCGTCAGCGCGATGCGCGGCACATCGGGAAAGGTCTCGTGCAGCAGGCTCAGCGAGCGGTACTCGGGCCGGAAGTCGTGGCCCCACTGGCTCACGCAGTGCGCCTCGTCGATGGCGAACAGGCTCAACAGCCCGCGCTCATGCAGCGAGGCCAGCAGGCCCTTCATGCGCGGCGTGTTGATGCGTTCAGGCGCGGCGTAGAGCAGCGTCAGCTCGTTGCGCAGCAGCTGCTTTTCAAGCTGGCTGCTTTCGTCATAGCTTTGCGTCGAATTGAGGAAGGCCGCGGACACGCCGGCCTCGTGCAGCGCGCCGACCTGGTCGTGCATCAGCGCGATCAGCGGCGAGATCACCACCGTCACGCCGTGGCCCGCCTGCTGCCGGACGATGGCCGGGATCTGGTAGCACAGCGACTTACCGCCGCCCGTAGGCATCAGCACCAGCGCGTCGCCCCCGCGCACCACATGGTCCACGATGGCTGCCTGCGGCCCGCGGAAGCTGTCATAGCCGAACACTTCCGCCAGCACGTGCAGCGGGGTGGGAAGGGAAGAGACGGGGAGTGAGGACAAGGTCGGAAGGGGAGTGAAACCGGTTGCGCGGATGCCGGGATTGGCCGGGAGAACGGCGGCAAAAGAGCTACATCTGCTCCCAGGGCAGGCCGTCAAAGCGCCAGCCCGAGAGCGTGGAGCGCTGGAAGCGCTCGTCGAGCTCGCCCTCGAAACCGTGCACCACATGCTGCACGTCGGTAAAGCCAGCCGCCTCCAGCGCCTGGCCCGCGTCCAGCGTGCGCTTGCCCGAGCGGCAGATCAGCAGCACCGGCTGCGCCTTGCCGCTGGCCTCGCGCGCCACGGCCTCGGCGAATTTCACCGGGTCGGGCTGCAGGTCGGGGTACTCGTACCAGGGCACGTTGACCACGCCCGGCGGGCGGCCCACATACAGCGACTCGATCTCCATGCGCACGTCCACGAACAGCGCATCGGGATGGGCTTGCAGCCAGGTCCAGGCTTCTTTGGGTTGAAAGTTTTTCATAGTCAGCGCAATAACCCTATTGTCGGGGAAAGTCCACCGCAAAACGGAGCCCACCTTAAAATCAGAGGCATGAAGCCCATCACCTACACCCGCGGCCAGCAGTTGCCGGCCATCCTGGCGCAGCGCATCGCCATCCTTGACGGCGCCATGGGCACCATGATCCAGCGCTTCAAGCTCAGCGAAGCCCAGTACCGCGGCGAGCGCTTCAAGGGCTTCCACAAGGATGTCAAAGGCAACAGCGAGCTGCTGAGCCTCACCCGCCCCGACGTGATCCGGGACATCCACGAGAGTTACCTGGCCGCCGGCGCGGACATGATCGAAACCAACACCTTCGGCGCGACCACGGTAGCGCAGGCCGACTACGACATGGCCGACCTGGCCGTCGAGATGAATTACGAGTCGGCCCGCATCGCGCGCGCCGCCTGCGACAAGTTTTCCACCCCCGACAAGCCGCGATTTGTGATCGGTGCCCTGGGCCCCACGCCCAAGACGGCCAGCATCAGCCCTGACGTCAACGATCCCGGCGCCCGCAACATCGGCTTTGAAGAGTTGCGCAAGGCTTATTACGAGCAGACCGAGGCCCTGGTCAAGGGCGGCAGCGATGTGCTGCTGGTCGAGACCGTCTTCGACACGCTCAATGCCAAGGCTGCGCTGTTCGCCATCGACGAATACTTCGACAACTCCGGCGAACGCCTGCCCCTGATCATCAGCGGCACCGTGACCGACGCGTCGGGCCGCATCCTGAGCGGGCAGACCGTGACGGCCTTCTGGCACAGCGTGCGCCATGCCGCGCCGCTGGCCGTAGGCCTCAATTGCGCGCTGGGCGCCACCCTGATGCGCCCCTACATCCAGGAACTGGCCCGCGTGGCCGGCGACACCTTCATCAGCTGCCACCCGAATGCCGGCCTGCCCAACCCCATGAGCGACACCGGCTTTGACGAGACGCCCGACGTCACCTCGCGCCTGCTGCGCGAGTTCGCCGATGAAGGCCTGGTCAACATCGTGGGCGGCTGCTGCGGCACCACGCCGGACCACATAGGCGCCATCGCGCACGCCGTCGCCCCGGTTGCCGCACGCTCGCTGCAGCGCGGCTCCTTCTACAAGGAAGCCGCCTGAGCGAGTTGAGCGGCCATTACCGCCGTTAAAAGCAGTCCAGCGGACGTGCCCACGGCGCGTCATGTTTAGCGGCTATAGTCGGGGCCCGTTTGTCAGGCCCCGCTTTTCCCCATTCCCGGCGCTGCGTCCCGCAGCCGCCCGCGGCCGACATACGCATCATCACAAAGGAAACCCTGAACGTGCGTTCACTCTTCAAGATCGCCGCGGCATTCGCCGTGGCTGCCGCAACCCTGACCGCCCAGGCGCAACTGGCGCCGCAAAAATCCGTCACCATCGTCGTTCCCTATCCCGCCGGCGGCCCGCTGGACAATGCCGCGCACATCCTGGCCGACAAGCTGCGCCCCCTGCTCAAGACCGAAGTGCTGGTCGACAACCGCCCCGGCTCGGGCGGCAATGTGGGTGCCGCGCTGGTCGCCAAGGCGCCGGCCGACGGCCATACCCTGGTGATGGGCGCGGTGGCCACCCATGCCATCAATCCCTGGCTGTATCCCAACATGCCCTATGACGCGCTCAAGGACTTCACGCCCATCACCCTGGTGGCCCGCGTGCCCAATGTGCTGGTCATGAATGCCGAGACGGCCAAGCGGCTCAACATCAAGGACACCAAGGATCTGATCGCCTACGCACGCAAGAATCCCGGCCGGCTGACCTATGCTTCGGGCGGCAACGGCAGCGCCGGCCACCTGGCGGGTGAGCTGTTCAAGAGCCTGGCCAAAATCAGCGTGGTGCACCTGCCTTCCGCCGGCTCGGCCCAGGCGCAGACCGGCCTGCTTTCCGGCCAGTCCGACCTGATGTTCGACAACCTGGCGTCGGCCAGCGCCAACATCAAGTCGGGCAAGCTGGTGGCTTTCGGCGTGACCACCATCAACCGCTCCAGCAGCTTCACCGAGATCCCCACCATCAACGACGTGCTGCCCGGTTTCCACATCAGCACCTGGTTCGGCATCTTCGGCCCGGCCAACCTGCCCAAGGCCACGACGGACCAGCTGCAAAAGGCCTTTGCCGCGGCGCTCAACACGCCTGATACAGCCGAAAAGTTCGCGCGCATGAGCGCCACGCCCAGCCCCATGACCTCGGCCGACTTCGCCTACATGGTGATGAAGGAGCATGCCGACTATGGGCGCCTCATCAAAGTGGCCAAGATCAAGCTGGATTAAGCAGACACCTCATTTCCCGGGGCATTCGCGCCGGGAAATGGCACAACAGGGCGTCAGCGCTTAAAATACCGGCTACCCAAGGAGCGTTGCAGCGGACCTCAGCGTCCGTCAGGCTTGGGTGACAAGCCGCCCACCGCGGCCTTTTGCAACGACGCTCACCTTAGCCCCAAGGTGAGTCCGTGTCCGAAACCGAAAATTCCATCGCTGTCCCCCCCATGAAGCTCTCCGGCCTGGAGCCGGTCGACATAGGCGCGGGCACCCTGTTCGTCAACATCGGCGAGCGCACCAACGTCACGGGCTCCAAGGCCTTTGCCCGCATGATCCTCAACGGCGAATACGAGCAGGCACTGGCGGTGGCCCGCCAGCAGGTGGAAAACGGCGCGCAGATCATCGACGTCAACATGGACGAGGCCATGCTGGACAGCCAGGCCGCCATGGTGCGCTTCCTGAACCTGATCGCCAGCGAGCCCGACATCGCCCGGGTGCCCATCATGATCGACAGCTCCAAGTGGAGCGTCATCGAGGCCGGCCTGCGCTGCATCCAGGGCAAGGGCATCGTCAATTCGATCTCGATGAAAGAGGGCCTGGAGCCCTTCAAGCAGCAGGCCAAGCTGCTCAAGCGCTATGGCGCGGCGGCCGTGGTGATGGCCTTCGATGAAAAAGGCCAGGCCGACACTTACGAGCGCAAGATCGAGATCTGCGAACGCGCCTACCGCGTGCTGGTCGACGAACTCGACTTCCCGCCCGAAGACATCATCTTCGACCCCAACATCTTCGCTATCGCCACCGGCATCGAGGAGCACAACAACTACGCGGTCGACTTCATCAACGCCACGCGCTGGATCAAGCAGAACCTGCCCGGCGCCAAGGTTTCGGGCGGCGTGTCCAACGTGTCCTTCAGCTTTCGCGGCAACGACCCGGTGCGCGAAGCCATCCACACCGTGTTCCTCTACCACGCGATCCAGGCCGGCATGGACATGGGCATCGTCAACGCCGGCATGGTCGGCGTCTACGACGACCTGGATCCGGTGCTGCGCGAGCGCGTCGAGGATGTGGTGCTCAACCGCACGCCCGTCTACAAACCCGGCGAGCCAGAGCTCACGCCCAGCGAGCGTCTGATCGAAGTGGCCGAAACCGCGAAAAGCGGCGCCAAGGACGACAGCAAGAAAAACGAATGGCGCGCCCTGCCGGTGCGCCAGCGCCTGTCGCATGCGCTGGTCCACGGCATGAACGAGTTCATCACCGAAGACACTGAGGAGATGTACCGCGAAATCCTCGCCGGCGGCGGCCGGCCGCTGCACGTCATCGAAGGCCCGCTGATGGACGGCATGAACGTCGTCGGCGACCTGTTCGGCCAGGGCAAGATGTTCCTGCCCCAGGTGGTCAAAAGCGCCCGCGTGATGAAACAGGCCGTGGCCCACCTGCTGCCCTACATCGAGGCTGAAAAGCTGCAGCTCGAAGCCGCCGGCGGCGACGTCAAGACCAAGGGCAAGATCATCATCGCCACCGTCAAGGGCGACGTGCACGACATCGGCAAGAACATCGTCACGGTGGTCCTGCAGTGCAACAACTTCGAGGTCGTCAACATGGGCGTGATGGTGCCCTGCCACGAGATCCTGGCGCGCGCCAAGGTCGAGGGTGCCGACATCGTCGGGTTGTCCGGCCTGATCACGCCCAGCCTGGAGGAAATGCAGTACGTGGCCGCCGAAATGCAGAAGGACGAGCATTTCCGCATCAAGAAAATCCCGCTGCTGATAGGCGGCGCCACCACCAGCCGGGTGCACACGGCCGTCAAGATCTCGCCGCACTACGAAGGCCCGGTGGTCTATGTGCCCGACGCCTCGCGCAGCGTCAGCGTGGCGCAAAGCCTGTTGTCCGACCAGGCGGCCAAATACATCGACGAGCTCTACGCCGACTACGACAAGGTGCGCACCCAGCACGCCAACAAAAAACAGGTGCCGATGTGGCCGCTGGCCAAGGCGCGCGCCAATGCCACGCCCATGGACTGGGCCGGCTACACGCCGCCGGTGCCCAAGTTCATAGGCCGGCGCGTGTTCAAGAACTTCGACCTGGCCGAGCTCGCGCACTACATCGACTGGGGCCCCTTCTTCCAGACCTGGGACCTGGCCGGCCCTTTCCCGGCCATCCTGAAAGACGAGGTGGTGGGCACCGAGGCCGTGCGTGTGTACGGCGACGCGCAGCGCATGCTCAAGCGCCTCATCGAAGGCCGCTGGCTGACTGCCAACGGCGTGATGGCGCTCTACCCGGCCAACAGCGTGGGCGACGACATCGAGATATACACCGACGAGACGCGCAGTGAAGTGGCCATGACCTGGTACGGCCTGCGCCAGCAGACCGAAAAAACCGCGATTGAGGGCGTGATGCGGCCCAGCCGCTGCCTGGCCGATTTTGTCGCGCCCAAGGGTGTTTCCGACTACATCGGCGTCTTCGCCGTGACCGCCGGCATAGGCGCCGAGAAGAAGGAAAAATACTTCCTCGACGACCACGACGACTATTCGTCCATCATGCTCAAGGCGCTGGCCGACCGCCTGGCCGAGGCCTTTGCCGAAAGCCTGCACCAGCGCGTGCGCAAGGACTTGTGGGGCTATGTGCCCGGTGAATCGCTGGACGGCGAGGCGCTGATCGCAGAAAAGTACCAGGGCATACGCCCGGCACCCGGCTACCCGGCCTGCCCGGACCACAGCGTCAAGAAAGAGATGTTCGAGCTGCTCAAGGCCGGCGAGATCGGCATGGCCTTGACCGAAAGCCTGGCCATGACGCCGGCGGCCAGCGTCAGTGGTTTTTATCTGAGCCACCCGCAAAGCACCTACTTCAACGTCGGCAAGATAGGCGACGACCAGCTGCAGGACCTGGCGCAGCGGCGCGGCCTCAAGGCGGATGAACTGCAGCGCCTGCTCGCACCGAACCTTTGAGAACCACCCAGAACCCTCCTGGAATGGCAGCTTCCAGGATGGCCGCGGCCATTCGCGTTTACGGCGACTTTGCCGCAGAATAAGCAGCGTTTACATAAATACACAGCCGCTTGCCAAAGCGTGTTTACTTTCACGGCATGGGAAACGTTAAACAAGCGATCTGATCTCAATAGAGGGAATTGCCATGAACACATCCACTGAAAACCTCCAGCCCGGCCAGCAAGCCTCGTCGGCCAGCAAGCCCTTGTGGGCCGCCGTCGGCATTCTGGGCGTTGCCGTCCTGGCCATGGGCGGCACCATGATTTACCAGATGCGCAACCCGGCCGGCGCCACGCCGCCGGTGGCCCTGGCCACCCCGCAGGCAACGCCGCAAGCGGTCGCCCCTCTGGCCGCGGCCAGCAGCAGCGCCAGCGCCGCGGACGACCTGGCCGAAAAACCGGCCGCAGCCCCCGCCAAACCCGCACCCGTTCCCGCCAAGAAGGTGGCCAAGCCCACGCCCAAGCCGGCGCCCGCGCCCAGCTACGCCGGTATTTCGCCCGCGCCCGGCCCCACGCCCGCACCGGTGGCCGTGGCCGCGGTTTGCCATGTGTGCGGCGCCGTTGAATCGGTCACGCCCGTTGAACGCTCCACCAAACCTGCCGGTGTCGGCGCGGGCGCCGTCGCCGGTGGCGTGCTGGGCGCCGTGCTCGGCAACCAGATCGGCCATGGCGGCGGCCGCACCGCGGCCACCATCCTGGGCGCGGTCGGCGGAGGTTTTGCCGGCAATGCGATCGAAGGCCATATGCGCAAGGAAACCGTCTACCAGGTCGGCGTGCGCATGGAAGACGGTTCGCAGCGCATGGTGGAAGTGGCGCGCGCCCCCAGCGTGGGCAGCCGCGTGACGGTGGAAGGCAATGTGCTGCGCACCAATGACGGCGCCGTTTATGGTCCCAAGCCGCCGCCCGCGCCCGTGGCCGCGCAGCCGGCGGAGCCCGCTCCTTACTACAGCCGCTGATCCATCCACAGCAAAGCCCCGCAGCACCCCTGTTGCGGGGCTTTTTTACGTCCGCTCTCCAGGGGCTTGGCGCTATGATGACCCGGCCCATCACAAGGAGGATCGCATGCGGCGTTTTTTCATGCTCCTGCTGGCCCCGCTCCTGTTTGCCGGCAATTTTCAGGCGATGGCGGCCGGGCCCAAGGCGGGCCTGGACCAGCTCGAATTCGCGGGCGCGCGCGACCAGAACACCCCTGTGCTGCTCAGTGCCGCCTCGCGCCCCGTGCCGTTTCTAGGCGCCGACGGGCGCGTGCACATCGATTACGAGCTGCAGGTGATCAACGCGCGGGCCGTGCCGGTCAAGCTGGTGTCGCTGGAGGTGCTGGACGCCGGCTCCGGCAAGGTGCTGGCCGGCGTATCCGGCGCCGACGTGGCGCGCACCTTCTCCCTGCTGGGCGGCGCCGCCACCGACAGCATGGACGCGGCGCAGGCCGGTTTTTTCTGGGTCGACGTGGTGCTGGAGCCCGGCCAGCCCTTGCCGAAAGCGCTGTCGCACCGCGTGGTGACGGCCGGCGCCGAGGTCAAGCTCACGGCCGCCGTCAAACCCGCAAGCGAAGGCACGGTCCAGACCACGCAGACCGGCGGCAACGTGGCCCTCAGCACCCGGCCGGCACCGCTGATAGGCCCGCCGCTGGAGGGAACGGGCTGGGTGGCTTTTAACGGCTGCTGCAAGGAGGTCCCGCACCGGCGCGCCGGTATTCCCGTCAACGGCGTGCTGTATGTGAGCCAGCGCTTTGCCATCGACTGGATCAAGCTGGACGCGAACTCGCAGCAAAGCAACGGCGACAGCAACAAGAACGAAAACTGGCCCACCTACGGGCAAAAAGCCATTGCCGTGGCGGATGCCAAGGTGGTGTCCGTGCTTGACGGCCTGCCCGAACGCGTGCCCAATGCCTTGCCGCCCGACACCACCATGCAGAACGTCACCGGCAACCACGTGGTCCTGGACCTGGGCCGCGGCTACTACGCCTTTTACGCCCACCTGCAGCCCGGCTCGCTCAAGGTGCGCATCGGCGACCGCGTCAAGCGCGGCCAGGTGCTGGCGCTGCTGGGCAATTCGGGCAACACCACGGCGCCGCACCTGCATTTCCATGTGTCGGACGGCATGGGCCCGCTGTCGTCCCAGGGCCTGCCTTATGTGATCGACGCTTTTGTCGTCAAGGGGCTGGCCACCGATGCCACGGAGCAGGGCAAGGTGGTCGTTCAGCCGCTGCCCCAGCAGGGCCCTCAGCGCGCGGCCTTGCCCATGGATGCCTATGTGGTGGATTTCCCGGCCTTGAAGTGAAGCCCGGCCTTGCCGGCCGCCCTGGGGCGCCGGCGCGGCGGCAAAGCAGAAGAAGAATATGTTCAGACTTGCGTTGATTCTTTTTGGCGGCGATGCGCTGGTCAAGCGCTGGAAAATTTTCATGGCGGCGGGTGTGCTGACCGCCATCTTGGGCATCCTGCTCCTGGTTGATTTGGTCGATGGCGTGGCCGATGTGGCCACCTGGGTCCTGGGCGCGGTGTTGCTGGCCCAGGGGGTGGTCGAGCTGGTGGTGGGCGCCACCCACGCGCGGGAGCGGCGCCGTTTTGAGATGCTGCGCGGCGCGGCCATGGTGGTGTTCGCCTGCCTGGTGCTCGATTTCCCCTGGGACAACTCGATTGCCGCCGGCATTCTGTTCGGCGCGGCTTTCACTTTCAACGGCCTGATCCGCATTGCCTCCAGCTGGCTGATCCGCTACCCGAGCTGGCGCAAGTCCAACCTGATAGGCTGGGCCTACCTGGTCTTGGCGCTGCTGCTGCTGACCAACTGGCCGGTGCCCTCGAGCATGAATGTCTCGCTGTGTACGGGCCTGGCGCTTATCGCGGGCGGCCACATCCTGATGCGCGGCGCCTGGCGGCTCAGGCGCCTGCCGCGCGGCTCCCGGCTGGCGGCCGTCGAGCTTTACAGCGGCACCCGGGTGCTTCAACCAGATGCGGCGCCGGCCACGGCCGAAACGCTGGCCGCAAATGCCGCCGCCGGCCACATGATCGTGCATGTCTGGACGGCGGTCGATGCGGTGGACGACGACAAGGACCGCATACGCCTTCCGCTGATCGAGCGCTACATCGCCTCCATGACAAAGAAGGGCCGTGTTTCAACCGGCCATGTGGCGCTTGAGTGCGAGGACGGCCTGTACATCAGCCACCACCCGCGGGTTCGCCTGGCCATTACGCAGGCCAACCTGGTCGACCACTTGCGCGCCACCTCCGGCAACGACCATCCCGGCGTCTGGCTGCCCTCTTATGCCGAAGAGGCCGCTGCGACTCGTCCTTCCACGCACAAGCTGCATTTCCGCGTCTACAACCGCAGCTACCTCCAGGCCTTCTGGGACGTGTATCGCCAGGACGACACCTACAACCTCACCCATCGCAACTGCTCCGTTGTGGTCACGCAGGCCGTGGACGCGGCCATGGAAGGCGTCTTTGCGGACAAGCCCTTCTGGCGGACCCTGCTGCGGCTTGCCTTGCATCCCGACGTCTGGATGGCCGGCAGCGCCCGGGTGCGCGCCGAGTCCATGGCCTGGACGCCGGGGCTGGCGCTTGACTACGTGAGCGCGATCCGGCGCATCACCCACCCGCGCCACGACCTGAAGGTGCATCTTTCGCGCTGGTGGAAGACCCGCAAGGCGCGCAGGCTGCGCGTGGATTGAAGAACCAGGACCTCACGGGGCGGCCTTGAGCGCCCGGCGGTACTGCACCGCCTCCGCAACATGGACCGTCTGCACCACCTGCGCGCCGGCCAGGTCGGCAATCGTCCTGGCGACTTTCAGGCAGCGATGGATGCTGCGCCCCGACCAGCCCAGGCGGGCGGCCGCGGTGTTGAGGAATTTCGCGGCCGTGTCATCGAGCTGGCATTGCGCGTCTATGGCCTGGCCTGCCAGCGCCTGGTTGGTGCTACCTTGCCGGGCCAGGGCGCGCTCGCGCGCCGCGACCACCCGGCGCCGGATATCGGCCGTGGCCTCGCCGGGCGGCGTGTTCACGAGTTCATCGGCTGCCAGGGCGCCGACTTCCACATGCAGGTCTATGCGGTCCAGCAGCGGGCCGCTGAGTTTGCCCTGGTAGCGCGAGACCTGCTCGGGCGAGCAGCGGCAGGCCCGCAGACTGGAGCCCAGGTAGCCGCAGGGGCAGGGGTTCATGGCTGCGACCAGCTGGAAGCGGGCCGGAAACTCGGCGCGCTGGGCGGCCCGCGAGATGGTGATGCTGCCGGACTCCAGAGGCTCGCGCAGCGCCTCCAGCGCCGCGCGCGGAAACTCGGGCAGCTCGTCAAGAAACAGCACGCCGCGGTGCGCCAGCGAGATCTCGCCGGGCCGCGGCGGCGAGCCGCCGCCGACCAGGGCCACGGCACTGGCGGTATGGTGGGGTGCGCAGGTCGGGCGCAGCGCCCATTTATCCAGCGAAAAGCGGCCGCCCAGGGAGGCCACCGCCGCGCTTTCCAGCGCCTCTTCGGTGCTCATGGCCGGCAGCAGGCCGGCAAAACGCTGCGCCAGCATGGATTTGCCGGAGCCGGGCGCGCCCATCATCAGTACGCTGTGGCCGCCGGCGGCCGCGATTTCCAGGGCGCGCCGGGCTGCGGCCTGGCCTTTCACGTCGGCCAGGTCCGGGTAGGCCGACTGCGGGGGCGGCGCTGCCGGCTTCACCCGCGACCAGCCGTCCAGCGCCTCCACGGGGGCATCCCCCGGCAAAAACTGCCTGACCACGTCGAGTAAATGCAGCGCCCGGAAGATTTCCGCGCCGGGCACCAGGGCCGCCTCCTGGGCGCTGGCGTCCGGCAGCACCAATTTGGGCAGTTTTTCGGCGCCGGCGGTGTCACGCCCGGGGCGGGCCAGCGCCAGGCTCATGGCCAGCGCGCCGCGCACGGGCCGCAGGTCGCCGCCCAGGGACAGTTCGCCGGCGAACTCATAGCCTTCAAGCTTGCGGGCGTCGACCTGGCCGCTGGCCGCCAGGATGCCCAGGGCGATCGGCAGGTCGAAGCGGCCGGAATCCTTGGGCAGGTCGGCCGGCGCCAGGTTGACGGTGATCCTCTTGTTGGCGGGAAACTCCAGGCCGGTGTTCTGGATGGCGGAGCGCACGCGTTCGCGGGCCTCCTTGACCTCGGTTTCGGCCAGGCCGACCAGCGTGAAGCTGGGCAGGCCGTTGGCCAGGTGGACCTCGACGCGGACGGGCCGCGCTTCCAGCCCCAGCAAGGCGCGGCTGTGCACTAAAGACAGGCTCATGAACTAACTCCCTGGTGATGCTCCAAAGTTGTGCGTTGTAAACGCCCCAATCTGGTGCTTATCGTGTTTTTTTGGATTCCCGTGTTCAACGTGGCAAGCGCGAAGCGGGTGGACCGCGCCCGGTCAAGGGGCTTGCTTTGGCACGGTACGTGCTACGAAGACTTCGTGGAATCCGGGAATAGGACCCTTTCCGCAACCGTCGAAATCCCTGAATCAGAGCGCCTGACCTTTACGCTCAGAAAAACCGTAAAGCAGCTGGAGTGGCGCACCGAGGGGCCGCTTCTTTATTCATCCTTGGAGGAAACCTGAACATGAAACTCGTAACGGCCATCATCAAACCGTTCAAGCTGGACGAAGTGCGGGAAGCGCTGTCCGGTATTGGCGTGCAAGGCATCACGGTCACTGAAGTCAAGGGCTTCGGCCGCCAGAAAGGCCACACCGAGCTGTACCGCGGTGCTGAATATGTCGTCGACTTCCTGCCCAAGGTCAAGATCGAGGCGGCTGTCTCCGACGACCTGGTGGACCGCGTGATCGAAGCGGTCGAGGGCGCGGCCCGTACCGGCAAGATCGGCGACGGCAAGGTCTTTGTCTACAACCTCGAGCAGGTCGTGCGCATCCGCACCGGTGAAACCGGCAAGGAAGCGCTGTAAGGCTCAATCCACACAAAAAGAGAACATCGACATGAAAAAAATACTTGCTTCCCTTGTATTGGGACTGAGCCTGCTGACAACAGGCGCCGTCATGGCGCAAGCCCCGGCCGCCGCGCCCGCCGCTTCCGCAGCCGAAGCCAAACCGGCTGAAGCGGCCGCTTCCGCCGCAGCGCCCGCAGCCTCGGCTGCCGCCGCCCCGGCCGCCGCCGCAGCGGCTTCCGCACCCGCAGCGGCCGCTTCCGCAGCGCCCGCGCCTGTTCCCAACAAGGGCGACACCGCCTGGATGATGGTTTCCACGCTGCTGGTCATCATGATGACCGTGCCCGGCCTGGCGCTGTTCTACGGCGGCCTGGTGCGCAGCAAGAACATGCTGTCGGTGCTGATGCAGGTCATGGTCACCTTCTCGATGATCGTGGTGCTGTGGTTCATTTACGGCTACAGCCTGGCCTTCACCGAGGGTAACGCCTTCTTCGGCGGCTTCGACCGGCTCTTCATGAAGGGCATCTGGGACAACGTTGCGGGCACCTTCGCCAACGGCGCGACCTTCAGCAAGGGTGTCGTGATCCCCGAGATCGTGTTCGCCGCCTTCCAGGCCACCTTCGCCGGCATCACCTGCGCGCTGATCGTCGGCGCCTTCGCCGAACGCATCAAGTTCTCCGCCGTGCTGCTGTTCATGGCCATCTGGTTCACCTTCAGCTATGCGCCTATTGCCCACATGGTCTGGTTCTGGATGGGCCCCGATGCCTACACCGGCAAGGAAGTGGTCGACGCGATGAACGGCAAGGGCGGTTACATCTGGCAAATGGGTGCCCTGGACTTCGCGGGCGGTACCGTGGTCCACATCAACGCCGCCGTCGCCGGCCTGGTTGGTGCCTTCTGCATCGGCAAACGCATCGGCTACGGCAAGGAAGCCATGGCACCTCACAGCCTGACCCTGACCATGGTCGGCGCCGCGCTGCTGTGGGTGGGCTGGTTCGGCTTCAATGCCGGCTCCGCCCTGGAAGCCAACGGTTTCGCCGCCCTGGCCTTCATCAACACCCTGGGTGCCACGGCAGCCGCCGTGCTGGCCTGGTGCGTCGGTGAAGCGCTGATGCGCGGCAAGGCCTCCATGCTGGGTGCCGCCTCCGGCGCCGTCGCCGGCCTGGTGGCCATCACTCCCGCAGCCGGTAACGTCGGCATTGGCGGCGGCCTGGTTATCGGCCTGATCGCCGGTTTCGCCTGCCTCTGGGGTGTGAACGGCCTGAAGAAGCTGCTGGGCGCCGACGACTCGCTGGACGTGTTCGGCGTGCACGGCGTGGGCGGTATCCTGGGCGCATTGCTCACTGGTGTGTTCAACTCGCCCGCCCTCGGCGGCCCGAGCTTCGTGGGTGACTGGGTGACCGCCACGGCCGTGACGCCCGACGCCTACACCATCGCCGGCCAGGTCTGGATCCAGGCCAAGGCCGTGCTGATCACCATCGTCTGGTCCGGCGTGGTCTCCTTCATCGCCTACAAGGTGGTGGACCTGACCATAGGCCTGCGTGTCAGCGAAGAAGACGAGCGCGAAGGCCTGGACATCACGTCCCACGGCGAAACCGCTTACAACCGCTGATACAGCGGACGGGCCGCCCTGGAGGCGGTCCGGTCCTGCCAAATATTTATTTACTGAGAGTCTCCTTTGGATGTTCAGCCCGCCGGTGCAAACCGGTGGGCTGTTTTTTTTGGGGGGCGTTACAGTGGCGGCTGTCCACACACAAACAAAGGTAGCGTGATGACCTGGCAAACCCTTGCTGCACCGCCCAGCGGACTCGGCGAATCGCCGTTCTGGCACCCCGACGAGCAGATGCTGTACTGGATAGACATTCCCGGCCGGCAGCTGCACCGCTGCAACGTCTTTATGGGCACGGTCCAGAGCTGGGCCATGCCCTCCGAGCCCGGCAGCATCGCGCCGGCGCGCAGCGGGGGCCTGGTGATCGCGCTGCGCGATGGCATCTACCGCGCCGGGCAATGGGGCGGTGAACTGCGCCAACTTATGCGGGCCGACCACGACACGGCGACCACACGCTTTAACGACGGCAAGGCCGACCCGCTGGGGCGCTTCTGGGCCGGCACCATGTACGAGCCGCGCGACAAGTCCACGGCCCAACTGTTTTCGCTGGACTGCCGCGGCGGCCGCGCCCCTGTGGTCGAGCGCAAGGCGGGCGATGCCATCATCGCCAACGGCCTGGCCTGGTCGCCCGATGCGGCCACGGTCTACTGGTCCGACACGCCGCGCCACATCATCCGCGCCTGGAGCTGGGACGCCGAGCGCAACACCATGACCGAGCCTCGCGTGTTCGCGCAGTGGCCCGGCAAGCCCGAGGGGTGGTTGCCCGGCATGGCCGGCTACGGCGGGCGGCCCGACGGCGCCGCGGTGGACCGCGAGGGCAACTACTACGTCGCGATGTTTGAGGGCGGGCGCATGCTCAAGCTCTCGCCGGCCGGTACGCTGCTGGCCGAGTTCGCCGTGCCGGCGCGTTGCCCCACCATGCCCTGCTTCGGCGGCGACGACCTCAAGACCCTGTACCTCACGACCGCGCGCTACAACCGGCCCGCGCAGGAATTGCAGCACTATCCCGATTCGGGTTGCGTGTTTTCCATGCAGGTCGAGGTGCCCGGCCTGCCGGTGAACTTCTTCCAGGACTGACCTTGCAGTTGGCGGCCTCAAAAAACCGAACAAGCCGCGTTCAAAAAAATCAAACCGGCACGGGCGGGCGCCGCTTACCATGGCGGCAATGACTCCAGATACCGACATCAGCGCCGCGCTGGCCGAGCGCGTGCGCGCTGCCGCCGCTGCGCATACGCCGCTGCGCCTGCGCGGAGGCGGCAGCAAGGACTTCTACGGGCAGGCCTTGGTGGGCGAGACCCTGGACATCCGGCCGCACCGCGGCATCACGAGTTACGAGCCCAGCGAACTGGTGGTGACCGCGCGCGCCGGTACGCCGCTGGCCGAACTCGAAGCGCTGCTGGCCGCGCAAGGCCAGTGCTTGCCTTTTGAGCCGCCGCATTTTGCCGCAAACGACGCAAACGACGCGATAGGCGCCCAGGCCACCGTGGGCGGCATGGTGGCCAGCGGCCTGAGCGGCCCGGCCCGCGCCAGCGTGGGCGCCGTGCGCGACTACATGCTGGGCGTGGTGCTGCTCAACGGCAAGGGTGAGCGCCTGGTCTTCGGCGGCCAGGTCATGAAAAATGTGGCGGGCTACGACGTCTCGCGCCTGATGGCCGGTTCGCTGGGCACGCTGGGCGTGCTGCTGGAGGTCTCACTCAAGGTCTTGCCGGTCGCGCCGCAAGAGGCCACGCTGGTGTTTGAGCTCGACGAAGCCGCCGCCCTGCGGCAGCTCAACCGCTGGGGTGCCATGCCCTTGCCCGTCAATGCCTCCTGCTGGCGGGAAGGCCGCCTGTGGGTGCGCCTGCGCGGCGCGAAAGCCGCCGTCGCCGCCGCGCAAAAATCCATGGGTGGAGAAGCTTTGGACAGCGACGCGGCGCGCTATTGGACTGCGCTGCGCGAGCAAGCCCAGCCCTTCTTTGCCTTGCAGGGCGATGAATCGCTGTGGCGGCTCAGCCTGCCCGACACGGCGCCGCCGCTTGGGCTGGGCGAGACGCTGGTGGAGTGGGGTGGCGCGCAGCGTTGGGTCAAGCGGCCTGACGGTGACGCGGCGCTGGTACGCGAAGCGGCGGCCGGTGCCCGTGGCCATGCCACGCTATTCCGCTCGGCCGGCAAATCCGTGCCGGTGTTCTCCGCGCTCAAGCCGCCGCTGGACCGCATACACCGCGAACTCAAACAGCAGTTCGACCCGGCCGGCGTGTTCAACCCGGGCCGACTCTACGCGGACTGGTAAACAAGCCATGCGACGCCTTCGCCACCTGACCGGGCAGCACCGCACGCCCTATATGAACCGCCTGCTGGGCGGCTTGCTGGCGTTCAACGCCGGCGCCATCAATGCCGGCGGTTTTCTGGTGGTCGGCATGTACACCTCGCACATGACGGGCTTCGCCTCCCTGCTAGCCGACAACCTGGTCCTGGGCCACATGGCGCTGGTGCTGGGTGCCGTCGGGGCGCTGCTGACCTTTACCACCGGCGCCGCCGTGACCGCCGTGCTGGTGAACTGGGCGCGCCAGAACCACCTGCGCAGCGAATACGCGCTGCCCCTGCTGCTGGAGGCCGTGCTGATGCTGCTGTTCGGGCTGCTGGGCGCGACGCTGAACCGCCAGACCCCTTTCGCCGTGCCGCTGACCGTGCTGGTGCTGGCTTTCACCATGGGGCTGCAGAACGCGCTGGTCAGCAAGATCTCGTCCTCGCAGATCCGCACCACCCACATGACCGGCGTGATCACCGACCTCGGCATAGAGCTCGGCAAGATGTTTTACTGGAACCGCACGGCCAGCCCGCCCGAATCGCGCGTGCGCGCCAACCGCATCAAGCTGAGATTGTTCGGCACCTTGCTGGCGATGTTCATCGCCGGCGGCGTGGTGGGCGCGGCCGGCTTCAAATACATCGGCTTTATCTGGGTCGTGCCGCTGGCGCTCATGCTGCTGGCTTTGTCCCTGCCGCCCCTGCATGCGGACTTCCGGCGTGTCCGTCGCCGCAGGGCACTGGCACTGAAAGAGGCGCCCTGACTTTATGCAAACCCACCTCGCCCCCGAATTCAAGAACAGCACTGAAGGCCGTGAGGCCGAAGCCATTTTGCGCAAATGTGTGCATTGCGGGTTTTGCACCGCGACCTGCCCGACCTACCAGCTGCTGGGCGACGAGCTCGACGGCCCGCGCGGACGCATCTACCTGATCAAACAAGTGCTTGAGGGCGAGGCGCCCACACGCAAGACCCAGCTGCACCTGGACCGGTGCCTGACCTGCCGCAACTGCGAAAGCACCTGCCCCAGCGGCGTGGAATACGGCCACCTGGTCGACATAGGCCGCAAGCTGGTCGACGAGCGCGTGCCGCGCCCGGCCGGCGAGAAGGCCTTGCGCTGGGCGCTCAAGGAAGGTTTGCCCTCGCCGCTGTTCGCGCCCGCCATGAAGGCCGGCCAGGCCGTGCGCGGCCTGCTGCCCGAGGCCCTCAAAAACAAGGTGCCGCCCAAACAGGAGGCCGGCGCCTGGCCGCGGCGAGTGCATGCGCGCAAGATGCTGATGCTCGAAGGCTGCGTGCAACCGGCCATGATGCCCAATATCAATGCCGCGACCGCGCGTGTGCTGGACGCGGCCGGCATAGAAACCGTGCTGGCGCCCAAGGCCGGCTGCTGCGGTGCGGTGAAATTCCACCTCAATGACCAGGAAGGCGGCAAGGAGCAGATGCGGCGCAACATCGACGCCTGGTGGCCGCATATCTCGGAAGGTGGCGGCGTGGAAGCCATCGTCATGAATGCCTCGGGCTGCGGCGTCACCGTCAAGGACTACGGCCACCTGCTCAAGGACGACCCGGCCTATGCGGCCAAGGCCGCGCGTATCAGCGAACTCACGCGCGACCTCAGCGAGTTGATGCCCGAGCTGGTCGGTGAGCTGCAGGGCAAGGTCAAGGCCCATGCCGGCGCGCTGGTGTTCCACCCGCCCTGCACCCTGCAGCACGGCCAGCAGCTGCGCGGCGGGGTGGAGACGCTGATGGGCGCGCTGGGTTTCACGGTGACGCTGGCGGCCTCCGAATCCCATCTGTGCTGCGGCTCGGCCGGCACTTATTCGGTGCTCAACCCGGAGATTGCCTACCAGCTGCGCGACCGCAAGCTGGGAAATCTGCAGGCCTCGGCGCCCGACACCATCATCTCGGCCAATATCGGCTGCATCACGCACTTGCAAAGCGGTACGGCGATGCCGGTGCGGCATTGGGTGGAAGTGCTGGACGACGCGCTGGCCTCCTAGCCGTCCCCTGGCAAGGCTACTGACATCACGTTGTCAGTAGCCCCCCAGCATCATCAAGGCTTCTTCAACACACAAGGAGCCTTCCCATGAAAAACGCCGTCACCTGGTTTGAAATCCCCAGCACCCAACTCGACAAGGCCCAGGCCTTTTACGAAGCCGTGCTCGAATGCAAGATGCGCCGCGAGCCCATGGGCCCGTCGGAAGGCGCGGTGTTTCCCTATGAGCGCGAGGAAGGTGTGGGCGGCGCCCTGTTGGCCGGCCCCACCGCGCCGGCGCCGGCCTCGAATGGAACCCTGATTTACCTCGATGCCTCGCCCTCGCTGGATGCCGCATTGGCGCGCGCCGTCAAGGCCGGCGGCAAGGTCGCCTTGCCGCGCCAGGCGCTGCCGCCCGGCCTGGGCTTCTTTGCCCACATCACCGACCTGGACGGCAACCGCGTCGGCCTGCACGCCCTCGCATGAACCGCAGGAACTGGATAGCCGTCGCCAGCGCCGAGCATGCGCGGCATGGCTGCGTGGATCCGCAAAACGGATTCATGCAGGTCTGCCACGGCAAAAGCGCGCCGCTCAGGCGCATGTCGGCGGGCGACCGGGTGGCCTACTACTCGCCCGCGCTGACCATGGGCGGCAAGGACAAACTCCAGCGCTTTGTGTCCATAGGCCTGGTGCAGGCCGGCGAGCCTTACGCTTTTGACATGGGCGGCGGTTTTGTGCCTTTTCGCCGCGATGTGGCCTATGTGGTCGCGCAGGAGGCGTCCATACTGCCGCTGCTCGACGACTTCGAGTTTGTGGAAGACCGCCAGCGCTGGGGCTACAAGTTCCGTTTCGGCCTGTTCGATATCAGCGACCACGACATGCGGCTGATCGCGCAGGCCATGCGGGCCGACGGCGTAATGCTGGGATTTTGACGCTTTCGGCCCCTCAGGCCGGCAGCGCGTAATCCGTGGGGAGGGCGGTGGTGTGCTTGACCACCTCCATCACAAAGCCCGAACTCACGTCCTGCAGTTCGGCGACCTTGATCAGGCGCTTGTACACGCTGTCGTAACCGGCAATGTCGGGCACAACCACCTTGAGCAGGTAGTCGATATCTCCCGTCATCCGATAGACCTCCACCACCTCGCGGATGGCGACGATGCCTTTGATGAAACGCTGGGTCCATGCGTCGTTGTGCAGGCTCGCGCGTATGCTCACAAAAGCCGTCAGGCCCAGGTTGAGCTTGACCGGGTCGCACAAGGTGACCTGCTGCTTGATGACGCCTTCGTCGCGCAGCTTCTGGATTCGCCGCCAGCAAGGTGTTGGTGACAGGCTGACGGCCTGCGCCAGCTCATTGAGCCCCATCGAAGCATCGTCTTGCAACAGCTCCAGAATCCGGATGTCTTTTTTGTCCATACGGTCACATTATTAGAAAATAATTCTAATTATGGGGAAATTTCTAGCTGGATTTGCAACTTATTTTCCGATCCGCAGGCCTATGATTCCAGCCAGGCATTGATGCAATCAGGGGCGCAGTTCCCAAAACCGACGGATACGACCATGGAAAAAATTCTCCAGCTGTTCAAGGAACACCCTGACTCCGTAGGGGAGAGCTATTTCGAGCACATGTCCGCCTCTTTTTCATTTGCCGTGCCACTGCTGTCGGCCGCCATCGCCGCGTTTATCCACGGCGTGTTCCCCTTCTTCTTCGTCAGGACGGGAAGCCGCATCGTCACACGCCTGCATGAGCGCATGGTGGTTCATCGCGCCGCTAAAAAAGCCTGAGAACAGCGGCGCACACGCCGCGGGGCCTTGCGCCCGCTGCCGGCACGCAAACAACCCACAACAACTTCCGTCAGGCCAGCTCGCGGTAAAACACCGTCGTGCCCACCAGCCCGCCGCGCGGCAGCAGCGCGTAGCCGGGAATCACGCCGACACGCTGCCAGCCCAGGCGCTGGTACAGGCGCTCGCCGTTGTCGCCGGTGACGGTGTCCAGCACCAGCAGCGTCTTGCCGCAGTCGTGCGCCATGGATTCGGCGGCCCGCATCAAGGCTTCGCCCAGGCCCTGTCGGCGGCAGCGGCGGTGCACCAGCATCTTGGCCAGGTCGGCGCGGTGCGGCTGGTTCTCGGGCTGGGCCAGCACCAGCTGCACCGTGCCGCAAATGCCTTGCGCGTCCTCGGCCACCAGCAGCGCGCGTTCGCCCTCAGCCACGCCTTCGGCCACGCCGCGCCAGAAGGCCTGGGCGCGTTCACGCGGCAGCGGGTGCATAAAACTCACCGAGGCGTCGCCTTCCACGCAGTCGATCAGCAAGTCGGCGAGTTCGTTGATCTGCGCCTCGTTCACTTCATGCAGGCGCCGCAGCGACCAAGGTGTTGTGTTCGTCATGGTGTTCATGCGGGTTCAGTGGCGATCACCACCGCATAGCGCGCGGGCTTTCGCGTGGCGTTGTGGAACATCGTGGGCCGATCCAGCTGCATGGCCAGGCAGTCGCCTTGGCTCAACTGGTGGCGTGCTTCGCCCACGGTGATGTCGATCGCGCCTTCGAGCACCCACACCTGCTGGTGCACACGCGCGTCGCGCGCGCCGGTCTCAAAGGCCACGCGCCCGCCCGGCGGGAAATGCACTTCGACGATCTGCATAGGCTGCGGCACACCGGGCGGCGAGATGTTGCGCCGCACATAACCCGAAGCGGGGTCTTGCCACTGCACCTGGTCGGCATGGCGCGCCACCGGGCTGATGGGGCTGGCAGGCGCCTGCGCGGCGGGTGCGTCAAACAGCGAAGCCAGCATCACGCCCAGGCCGGTGGCCAGCCGCTCCAGCACCACGGCCGTGGGGCTGCTCTCGCCGCGCTCTATCAATGAAATCATCGAACGGCTCACGCCGCTTTTGGCGGCCAGCGCTTCCAGCGACAGGCTTTTGCCGGCGCGCAGCTCACGCACGCGCTCGGCGATGCGCTGGTTCAGGTCGGAGGGGATTTCTGTCATGATGGAATTCATTTTCCATCATATTGGAATAACTGTCCAGTGCCTCAGCGGCATCGACATGGAAACGGCGCGGCTCAGGCGCCTATGTTGTCTTCGTTGTCCCAGAGGTGGCGGTAAAAGGCAATGCGCTCCTCGTCGCGCGCAATGCCGTAGGCCTTGAAGAACTCGTCCTCCCAGTCCGGCCCGTAGTTGTAGTCCAGGTTCATGCTGGCCACCGCCAGGTCCGCCCAGCGGTCGGCCACACCCAGCGAGCCCAGGTCGACGTGCCCGGCCGGGCTGCCGTCCGGCGCGATGAGGGTGTTGGGCGAGCAGGGGTCGCCGTGGCAGACCACCAGCCGGTCTATGGGCGGAATGCCAAGGCGTTCGGCGGGAACGCGGTAGCCGGTGCGTTTTTCGGGCGACCAGTCAAAGGGGCAGTGCGCGACCGGCAGCGCCTCGTGCAGGATGCGCAGCCCGCGGCCTATGGCGCGGGCGGCTTCCACCGGCCTAGCGAGCCAGGCGGGTGTGACGGCGCCGTCGCCGGGCAGCGCCGCGGTCACCAGCCATTGCGCCTCGTCCGTCGCGCCCCAGTCCAGCACCCGGGGCACGGCATGCCAGCGAACCGCCCATTCCATCCGCAGGCGTTCGCCATCCAGGTCCAGCCCGCTGCCGTGCGGGTTCCATTTCACAAAGCGGTCGCCTGCGCGGAAGGTGGTGCCGCCGCGTTCGTTGGTCCACACGAGTTCCGGTTCGCTGCGGCCACAGAGCCGGCGAACAAAGGGTGGAAGGGGTGAGGGGGGCAAACTGCCGGTGTGCTCCATGCTGCCTTTGCGGATCTGGGGTGACGGCCTATGCCTGCGGCGTGCCGGGGAGCCCGGCGCGCGCCGGCGACGCTATTCAGGCAGGTATGGGTGCTTCGCCGGGTTGCAAGCACATAACCCACGGGTCAAACGCCAGCCAGCATCCACCTGGGCAGACAGGCACAGTTCGCGCGCTCAGTTTTCAATGGTGACAACATGCGCCTGGATTTTGCCGTCCACCGGCCCGCGTCCGAAGCGCCGGGCAATCGCTTCCGCCGCAACGTCGGTGGCTTCCAGAAGCCGTGAAGCGTCGCGCGTTTCGATCTCGTTTCGCAGCGGCGTGCCCTGGCAGTAGGCGATCGCTGGAACCCGGGCAGATTCAGCCCGGCTTCGCGCCGCAACCGTGCTGATTTGAGGCGACGCCGTAAATCCGCCGTTTGCAAGATCTTGCTCGATGCTCCGGCGCTCGTAATAGCCGTGCGGCGTACGGGCCAGGAAGCGCGGCGGGTCTTGAGGAAAGACAGATTCGAGCGCCGTGATCACGGTGTCGGCGAATTCGTTTTCCTCAATCCGGTCCCATACATTAAAAATGAAAACACCTCCCGGCCTGAGCACCCGGCGTGTTTCCGCAAACGCCTTTGACCTTTCAGGGAAGAACATGGCTCCGAATTGGCACACAACCGCGTCAAAACTCGCATCCGGAAAAGGCAGTTGCATGGCATCCGCCTGCCGCCACTCCACTGGGCGCATGGTCCCAACCGCGCAGGCCTGGTCCAGCATCGACTGATTCAAATCCGTGGCCACGATGGAGACCCTTTCGGGCAGAACGCTTGTCAACGCACGCGTCACGACACCGGTGCCGGCCGCGATCTCGAGAACACGCGTCAAAGGCCTCGATGCAAGCCGGGCCACCAGATCCGCCGCGTAGGGCTCGAAGATCAGCGGAACCAGATACGTTTCATAGAGCTTCGGAATCGAGCCGCTGAAGACTTTATCGCCGTTGGGATTGCTCATGGTATTTGCCTCCACTTCGGCATCATTGTGCGCTGACGCGCATCGGCAGCTCAGGCGGGCTTGATGCGCACCACGGGCCGCTGCGGCTTGCGGCGCGCGACTTCCTCAAAGCCGGCGTCGTCGTACATGGACTTGGCGCCGAACCACATGGCGTCGTCCTGGGCGCGGCCGGGCTTGTCCACGGGGTAGGCCTCCAGCAGCGTCACGCCCTGCTTTTTGGCGTAGGCAATCGCCCCGTCCAGCAGCGCGCGCGCAACGCCCTGGCCGCGGTGTTCCGAGGGCACGACAAAACAGATGATGGACCAGACGGGCTTGTCATCGACCGGCTTCATCACCGGTGAGCGCTGGAGCTTGGCGTAGTCCTCGCGCGGCCCCAGCGACACCCAGCCGACGGGCAACTTGCCGCGGTAGCCGATCAGCCCGGGCGGGGTGTCGCCGCGGGTAAGTTTTTTGAGGTCGGCGCGATTGGCCTGGGCGGCCGTGGTGCCCGCAGGCAAGGGCCCGCGGGCGCCGCTGCGGCGGTAAAACATGCACCAGCAGCCGCGCGCCACCGAACAGCCTTTGGCGTTGAAGAGCGTTTCAAGGTCGGGCCAGCGCTCGGGCGTGAGAGGGCTGACGGTGAGCTTCATGGGGCTGGAAGGGTGAAACCGGTAGGAGCACTATAGCCAAAGCGCCCGCCGACAGCGAGCCCTAGCCCGCGTTGGGTTTGCAGGGGATGGCGAAATCCACGTGGTAGTGCTCGTCATGGCGAATCCAGGGTTTGCCTTTCATGAAGTTCAGGTTCTGCTTCAGGTAGGCGCTGCGCGGCGTGGCAAACAGCCGGGGCAAAAATGGCGCGTCAAGAATGACCAGCGCGATGCCGGCGCCGCGCGCTTTCGCGGCCACGTGCAGCTGGTACAGGTGTTCTGCCAGCGCGGGGAAGTCGATGCTGTATTCGCCGTACTTTGCATCGGCATCAAATTCCAGGTCGTAGCCAAAGCGGCTGGCCATACTGGTCGGCAGCGGCACCGATTTGCCTTGCGCATCGCGGACCGGCACAAAAAAGTCCACCGACAGGCCGTTCTGGTGCGTGCGGTGCGGCCGAAAGCGCCCGCCCGAAGGCCAGCCCGTTTCGCCATAGACATAGGTGACGGAGGGGTGGGCAGTATGGAGCGCCGCATAGGAAGCCGTGATGATGTCCGCGACTTTGGCATGCACATGCGTGCGGCCCGCCGTGGCGGCCAGGCTGCTATAGGCCGTGAAGTTGGGGCCGCTGGCCGGCAGCTTGACGCTGCCTTCGATGCGGCCTTTGTTGACGGTACCGAAGCACTGGCTGTCGGCTGCGGGGGATTGTGCGGATGTGGCGGCCAGTGCTGCGGCAATCAGGGTGTTGAGGCCGCGCATGGAGAGAGTCTTACCCCGGATGGCCATACGAGATCGCGAGTGCTCCAAGACCCAATGAGCTGAGTACAAGGCCGCCCAAAATCAGCCACTCGGTCACGTTGAAATCTTTGAAGGGAGGGTCAAACGGGTTTAAGGCCTGCCACCATTTTTTTCCGAGTCGCCGATTGTGCAAATAAGACAGCAAATTTCCCCCGCCCAGCCAAAGTACAGCGGCCGCCGAGAGCAACACCAGCTGGACTGTCGGCATTCCGGAGAAGACATCTTCAACCGCAGGAAGCGTGGGCGGCGGCCCCGCGGGTTCCGGCATGAGGCCGGCCGCTTCGCCCAGCCAAATGGTCAGCAGAATTGGCGCCGCGAAAAACAGCATGTTCTTCCAGTACGCTGAGCGCGTCTGCGCCCGCACCATCCGAAACCACGCAATGGGCGCGATAAACAGGGTCACCAAAAATACGACGATAGTGAGTGTTTCAAGAAGTAGTTGTGGGGTCATAGCTTGCACTATAGGGCGATCTGAAAGCTTGGCTGTTCGTGCCGGGGGAAATGTCAGGGTGCGCCGTTCCTTTCCTGATCCAGGAACTCGGTTGGCAGAGCCGCGACGATGCTGCCGAGAAGCAGCGTGGATGCGCAGGCAACCCACAACCAGTAGCCGGGCCCGTACTCAGCGACAAACGTGCTGGTTTCTGAATAGATCGAGGTGACTTTGCTCTCAAACAGGAAGCTGATCATGAATGCAAGTGCCAGGGCGGCCAGGCCTGCGCTCCGGCCGGGATGCTTCAGGAAAAAGAGTGCCCACGCTGCGCCAATCGCGGGATTCGCAAGCCACGCAATGCCGCCTTGGGGAACGCTGACCAACCAAACAGGAACAACTGCCACCCTGGTATTGCGCTGCCAGGCCGCGATGCGTACGGGTAGAAACCGTCGCCGAGCAGGCAAAGGCAGAACAAGCCGATGCTTGACAGCAGGGCAATCTTCGGAAAAAAGAGAAAAAACGCTCGCATCGTGGCAAAGACTCCTTGCGCTCTGACGTCAAGGTGAGAGGCGCACAAGAAACAGCGGCGCTTTCAACCGACCGAGGTCGGAGTCGCCCCTGGGCTGGTCAGGCATGTATTTTCTTCCAGCCTAGTGCCCCAACCGCCGCGACGGCTACGAACAAAATTCCGAGTAGAAGCCCAGACCCCAGCCAGGCATAGAAAGCCCACCCGACGAGTGCTGCCAGCACCGCGTGAAGGATGGGCTGATGCTTTGAGACATGCGCCGCGATGGCGCCGCCGGCCAGCGGTCCCAACACAAGCAAAAAAATGTACATCACCGTGTAGTCAACGTCCGGTGAATCGATGTGGGCTTGTTTGACATCCCCAAGGAAAGACACCTTGAACCAGAACGAAACAAAATACGGAAGAATAAAACCGCCCAACGCCCCGAGGGCCACCGCTTTCAGCTTGACGTTGCTAAACATGTCAGGTCAGTTCGGACAGGCTGTACTCATTTATACGGGTATGAAAGTTCCACGAAACACCACGATGTCTCCTCAGTTTGTCGGAGGGCAATACGCGCGCAGATGGATGCCTGCACTATAGCCGCGCATGGCGTATGTTGGCCATTTCGACACGCGGTAAGCTGCGGTCATTCAAATCACTCAACCCACCATGCGCCGCGCCGACCGCCTTTTCCATCTAGTCCAGCTGATTCGCGGCCGCCGCCTGAGCACGGCGGAATTTCTCGCGAAGCGGCTGGAGGTGTCGGAGCGCACCATTTACCGCGATGTGGCCGACCTGCAGCACCAGGGGGTGCCGATTGAGGGCGAGGCCGGCGTGGGTTACCGGCTGGGCGCGGGTTTTGACCTGCCGCCGCTGATGTTCACGCAAAAGGAAGCCAATGCCCTGGCCGCCTCTGTACGGCTGGCCCAGGCCTGGCTGGACCCGGCCATGGCGGGCGATGCGGAAGCGGCCTGGAGCAAGATTTTTTCGGTGCTGCCGCCCACGGCGCGTGCGGCGGCCGAGGGTGTGCCGCTGTATGCGGTGGTGATCAATCCCGATGAAGCCACGCAGCGCAGCCTGCAGCTGTTGCGCGAGGCGGTGCATGCGCGCTGCAAGGTGAGGGTGCGCTATCTCGATGCGGCCGGGCGCGAAAGCCGGCGTGTGCTCTGGCCGCTGGGCTGTTTTTACTGGGGCAGCGTCTGGACGCTGGGCGCCTGGTGCGAGGCCCGGCAGGACTTTCGCAGCTTTCGTGTGGACCGCATGGCCGCGATCGACGTGCTGGACGAGCGCGTGGGCCACGAGGCGGGCCGCACGCTGGCGGATTATTTGCGCACCGTCAAAGCCGGCCCCAAGCCTCCTTGAATTACACGCAGAGCGGCTCTGCCTCAGGCAGCGAGTGCGGCTTCAACATCCTTGGCCAGGTCGGCGGGTTTATCGGTGGGCGCATAGCGCCGGATCACCTTGCCGTCCTTGCCGACCAGGAACTTGGTGAAGTTCCACTTGATGGATTTGCTGCCCAGCAGGCCGGGCGCTTCGGCCGACAGCCATTTGTAGAGCGGGTGCGCGGCCGGGCCGTTGACATCGATCTTGGACATCATGGGGAAACTCACGCCGTAGTTGACCTGGCAGAAGGACTCGATTTCGCCGTCGGCGCCCGGGTCCTGTGAGCCGAACTGGTTGCAGGGAAAACCCAGCACCGCCAGGCCCTTGCCCGCGTACTGCTTGTGCAGCTCTTCGAGGCCGCCGAACTGCGGCGTGAAGCCGCATTTGCTGGCGGTGTTGACGATCAGCATGACCTTGCCCTTGAACCCGGCCAGCGAAATGTCCTGGCCGTTGATCTGGCGCGCTTCAAAGTCATAGACGGTGCTCATGGGGTGTCTCCTGGTGCTGTTGTTGCCGGCGCCGTCCCGGTTGCCGGTTTACTGCGATTCTGCACCGCCCGGCGCGGTTTGGGCAGATGCTGACGGCGCCATGGCCGCCAGCAGCGCGGCCAGCACGATCAGGCTGCCTCCCAGCAGGATGCGCGGCGTGAGTTCGGCGGCGCCCAGCGCGGCCGAGGACAGGCTGGCAAACAGGATTTCGGTCAGCATCACGATGGCCGTGGTGCCGGCGGCCAGGCGCGCCGCGCCGTACTGCAGGCAGGCGTTGCTGGCCATGAAAGCCAGCGCCAGCCCCAGCGCCACCGGAATGCCCGCCAGCGCCAAAGCCGGCGCGGGCACCACGGCTTGCGACATGCCGACCAATGCGGCGCAAGCCGCCATCAGGCCGCTGCCGCCGAACATGGCCAGCATGCGCGATTCACCGAGCGTGTGCCTGGATTTGCGCAGCATGGCGTTGGTCAGCGCGAAGCTGAAGCCGCCCATGATGGCCAGCCAGTCGGCCCCGCCTTGCGGCACGGGCCAGGGGGAGTCCGGCGTCTTGAGCACAATCAACACGCCGGCCATGGCCAGCAGCAGGCGCAGCAGCGAGGCCGGCGTGGGTTTTTCGCCCAGCATGGCCCAGGCCACCAGCACCGACCAGGCCGGCATCAGGTAGAACAGCAGCACCACGCGCACCACGTCGCCGACGGTCACGGCCCAGTTGAAGCCGACATTGGTCAGGCCCGCGCCCGCCGCCAGGAGCCACAGCTGCGGATGCGCGGCAAAGCCTCGCCAGGCTTTCGGCAGCAAGACCAGCAGCCCGGCCACCACAATCGCATAGACCAGCGCCGTGGTCCACAGCGGGTGCAGGCCCAGGCTTTGCAGCTGGCGCAGCGGCCACCAGGACACGCCCCAGACGAAGGCATTGAATGTGAGAGCCAGCACTGCCTTTGCCCCCACGCTTGCCACTTCGTGTGCTGCGCTGCCCCCCGAGGGGGCTAATTTTCCTTGGGGCGGCCCGGCGGAAAATTGTCCGCCGCGGATGTCTTTCGCCATCAGTGAGATTTATCGCTGCGGGCGATGCTCAGCAGGTGGTCGACCTGTTCCTTGTGTTTGACAAGGTTGTGCTGGTGCCAGCGCTGGATCAGCCACATGAAGCCGGCCACCACGATGCCGAAGGCGGTGATGGCGCCGAAGGCCGACAAGCCCATGCCGGTGGACAGGCTGTAGAAGGCGCCCAGGCTCAGGATGCAGGCCTGCTCGTTGAAGTTCTGCACCGCGATGGAGCGGCCCGCGCCCATGAGGTTGTGGCCGCGGTGCTGCAGCAGCGCGTTCATGGGCACGACCAGGAAGCCGCCCAGGCCGCCCAGCAGGATCAGGAAGGGCGCGGCCACCCAGACGCTGCCGATGAAATTCATCAGCACGACCAGCAGGCCCATGGCAATGCCCAGCGGCATCACGCTGGTGGCCTGGTCCAGCCGCATGCGCATGGAGGCCAGCACGGCGCCCACGGCCGTGCCTATGGCCACCACACCGACCAGCGAGGAGGCCTGCGAGGTGCTGTAGCCCAGGGCCGCGGCGCTCCAGGCCAGCACGATGTAGCGCAGGTTGCCGGAAACGCCCCAGAACAAGGTGGTGGTGGCCAGGGAGATCTGGCCCAGCTTGTCGCGCCACAGCGCCGAATTGCAGTTCCAGAAGTCGGGCAGCAGCTCAAGCTTGTTGCGTGGCATGGGCCGCATCTCGACGCCGGTGTCGGGAATGCGGGTGTTGAACCAGGCCGCGATGATGTACAGCAGAATCAACACGGCGATCGCTGCTTCGGGCGCAGTGTCTATGCCGGTTTCGAGAATCGGGAAGTCAAAGGACAGCAGCAGGTTGGACACCGTGTGGCCGACCAGCTGGCCGCCCAGCAGCACGCCCAGGATGATGGAGGAAATCGTCAGTCCCTCGATCCAGCCGTTGGCCTTGACGAGCTGCGAAGCCGGCAGCAGCTCGGTCAGGATGCCGTATTTGGCGGGCGAATAGGCGGCGGCGCCCAGCCCGACGATGGCGTAGGCCAGCAACGGGTGCGAGCCGAACAGCATCATGAGGCAGCCGATGACCTTGATCGCGTTGCTCACGAACATCACGTTGCCCTTGGGCCGCGCATCGGCGAAAGCGCCCACAAAAGGCGCCAACACCACGTAAAACAAGGCAAACATGGGCACTAGCGCCGCTGGCTGCCACTTGGGCGCCCCGCTGGTCTTGAGCAGCTCCACGGCGGCCACAAACAGCGCGTTATCAGCCAGCGAGCTGAAAAACTGGGCCGCCATGATGGTGTAAAAACCGCGCTTCATTAAACTGTTGTGGTCATTGCGGCACTGCATCAGCCGATCTGATGCTGCAAGATATGAATGAATGTCTCCAGACGATTCCGGTTTATAGCATGGGGGGCGGTGTCAGAATGCAGAAAGCCCTTAGAACCGGTTCACCGCCTCAACCGGGCCGCTGAAGCCGCCGCTCGCACCAACTTCTTCTTCGCACCATGCCACGTCCCATTCTTGCCACCATCCACACCGCCGCGCTTGCCCACAACCTGGGCGTTGCGCGCGCCGCCGCACCCGACGCCAAGGTCTGGGCCGTCGTCAAGGCCAATGCTTACGGCCACGGCATAGAACGCGTCTTCGACGCGCTGCGCAGCGCCGACGGTTTCGCGCTGCTGGACCTGGCCGAGGCGCAGCGCCTGCGCGCGCTCGACTGGCGCGGCCCCATCCTGCTGTTGGAGGGGTGTTTTGACGCGCGCGACCTGGAGCTGTGCTCGCGCCTGGGCCTGTGGCATTCGATCCACTGCACTGAGCAGATCGACATGCTGGCCGCCCACAAGACGCAGCTGCCGCACCGCGTGTTCCTCAAGATGAACTCGGGCATGAACCGCCTGGGCTTTCCACCCGAGCGCTACCGCGCCGCCTGGACGCGCCTCAACGCGCTGCCGCAGGTCGAGGAGATCACGCTGATGACGCACTTCTCCGACGCCGACGGCCCCAAGGGCATCAGCGCGGCGCTGCAGGCCTTCGACGCCGTCACGCACGACCTGCCGGGCGAGCGCACGCTGAGCAACAGCGCCGCCACGCTGCGCCACCGCGACGTACTGGCCGGCCGCTCCGACTGGGTGCGGCCCGGCATCCTGGTCTACGGCAGCGCGCCCGACTTCCCCGAACACACGGCGGCCGGCTGGGGCTTGCAGCCCACCATGACACTGTCATCAAAAATCATCGGCGTGCAGGACCTCAAGGCCGGCGACACCGTGGGCTACGGCTCGAGTTTTACCGCCGACGGCCCGCTGCGCATTGGCGTCGTGGCCTGCGGCTATGCCGACGGCTACCCGCGGCACTGCAGCACCGGCACGCCCGTGCTGGTGAACGGCGTGCGCACCCGCATGGTGGGCCGCGTCAGCATGGACATGATCACGGTGGACCTCACGCCCGTGCCCGCCGCGGGCATGGGCAGCGAAGTCACCCTGTGGGGCCGCGCTGGAGGCGGCGCCGAACTGCCCATCGACGAAGTCGCGCAGGCGGGTGCCACCGTGGGCTATGAATTGATGTGCGCGCTGGCGCAGCGCGTGCCCGTGCAGGTCGAATAAAGAACCTCTCCAACTGGAGTTTTCCATGGCATCGGAAGAACTGGAATACGCGGGCTTCTGGATCCGCGTCTGGGCGTCCGTCATCGACACCCTGCTGCTGGGCATCGTGGTGTACCCGCTGCTGACGGCGATTTACGGCGACGCCTACTGGGAGGGCGCGAACTTCGTCCACGGCCCCCTGGATTTCCTGATCTCCTGGGTGCTACCCGCGGTGGCGGTGGTCGCGTTCTGGATGGCGCGCCAGGCCACCCCTGGAAAGATGGCGATTGCCGCGCGCATAGTTGACGCCAACACCGGCAACAACCCCAGCACCGGCCAGCTGCTGATCCGTTACCTCGGTTACTTTGTTTCCTGCATCCCGCTGGGGTTGGGCATTTTCTGGGTGGCTTTTGACCCGCGCAAGCAGGGCTGGCACGACAAGATGGCCGGCACGGTGGTGGTGCGTAAAAAGTCCGGCACCACCCGGCCCGTGGAATTTAATGGCTGAACGCTTGGTAAACCACCCATGACATCCACCCTTTCCATCACGATCCGCCCCGTCCGCAAAACAGATTTCGCCGCCTGGCTCCCGCTCTGGGCCGGCTACAACCGCTTCTACGGCCGAGCCGGCCCGACCGCCCTGGCTGACGAGATCACCGCCATGACCTGGTCGCGGTTTTTTGATGCCTATGAGCCGGTGCATGCGCTGGTCGCCGAATCGGGGAATGGCGAGCTTGTCGGACTCACACACTACCTGTATCACCGCAGCAGCACCCGCATTGTTCCGGTCTGCTACCTGCAGGATTTGTTCAGCGCCGAATCGGTGCGCGGCCGCGGCGTCGGCAAGGCCTTGATCGAGGCCGTCTATGAACAAGCCAGGGAGGCGGGCTGCGACCGGGTGTACTGGCAAACCCACGAAACCAACACCACGGCCATGCGGCTGTACGACCAGGTGGCCGAAAAATCCGGCTTTGTGGTTTACGCCAAGGCCTTGTAGCTGGCTGCGTTCTTGGCTACGGCGCGATCTTCGCGCCGGTCAGCTTTTCCTGCGCCTTCACTAGCGCCGGGACAAACTCCTTGCCGTAGCCCAGCGCGCTGGCGGTCACCAGGCTCTGGTGCACGGCTTCGCCGACCAGGGACGGCACTTTCATGAGTTCGGCCAGGTGGGTGTAGTAGCGCAAGTCCTTGCGCGCGTTGTCGAGCTCGAACTTGAGGCCGGCAAAATCGCCGCCCAGGGTCTTGGCCATGGCCTGGAACAGGCCCGAATTCACCGCGCCGGCCGACACCACGTCGACCAGTTTTTGGGGCTCAATGCCGGCCAACGCGCCCACGGCAAAGGCTTCGGCCGTGGCCGTGCAGATGGCCTGGGCAACGAAGTTGTTGAGCAGCTTGACCACATGGCCGGCGCTGGGGCCGCCCACGTGGAAGATGTTTTCGCAGTAAGCCGCCAGCACGGGGCGGATTTTGTCGAACACCGCCTGCTCGGCGCCCACCATGGTGTTGAGCTTGCCGAGTTCGGCCTCCACCGGCGTGCGCGCCAGCGGCGCGTCGACCAGCGTGGCGCCATGCTGCGCGCACAAAGCGGCCAGGCGGCGCGTGGACTCGGGCTCACTGGTCGAGGTGTCGATCACGACCAGGCCGGCCCTGGCCTTGGACAGCACGCCGTTGGGGCTCAGCAAGGTTTCTTCTACCTGGGGCGAGCCGGTCACGCAAATCACGACGGCGTCGCAGGTGCCGAGTTCGGCCGGGCCGAACGCCTGTTTGGCGCCCGCGGCCAGCAGGTCGGCTACGCGCTCCCTGTTGCGGTGCACGGTCAGGCTGAGGGTGAAGCCTTTGGCCAGCAGGTTGCGCGCGATGCCGTGGCCCATCATGCCTGATGCGCCTATGACGCCTATATGTTTCATGCTGTCTCCTGAAAAGTGGTGGTGAGTGAAAGCGAAAGGAGAGATGTCAGTACAGGCCCTTGACCCGCGCCTGCAGCCGCGCCAGGCCCAGCAGGGCGTTGGTAGAGGGCGTGGGCACGGCCGTCAACTGGCCCAATTCGCGCACGGCGCTCACCAGTGCGTCGAGCTCAACGGGCTTGCCGGCCTCCACGTCTTGCAGCATGGAGGTCTTGAAGGCGCCCAGCTTGCGCGTGATGACGTGGCGCTCCTCCGGGGTCTGGTTAATGGGAATGCCTATGCGCGCGCCGATTTCCTTGGCCTCCAGCATGATGCTGTGGGTAAAGGCGGTCACGAGTTCGTCGTCGAGCACGCGGTCCATGGTCGCGCCGGTCAACGCGCTGATCGGGTTGGCCGTCATATTGCCCCAGAGCTTGAACCAGATGTCTTTCTGGATCTGGTCCGACACCGGGGCTTCGAAGCCGGCTTTTTCGAGCAGCGCGGCCAGTTGCAGCACGCGGGCGGTTTTTTCGCCCGAAGGCTCGCCAATGATGAGTTTGTTGCCGAAGTGGTGGTGCACCTGGCCGGGCTCGTCGAGCGAGCAGCTCGCGTGCACCACGCAGCCGACGATGTGCCGGGCCGGGATCGCCTCGGCGATCTCGCCCGAGGGGTCCACCGAGCTGAGGCGCTGGCCGGCCAGCGTGCCGCCAAAGCCTTGCAAAAACCACCAGGGCACGCCGTTCATGGCGGTCAGCACCAGGGTGTCCGGGCCCAACAGCGGAGCGATCTGGCGCGCGACCTCGGGCAGCGAGGGCGCCTTGACGGCCAGCACCACCATGTCCTGCACGCCAAGCTCGGCCGGCCGGGCGCTGGAGGCCACGGCCTGCGAGCTGACCGTGCCACCCTGGTTGAGCCTGAGGCTGTGCAGCTGCAAGGCCTCGAGTGTGCCGCCGCGCGCCACCACGCTGACGCTGCAGCCGGCGCGCGCCAGGCCCATGCCTATCCAGCCGCCTATGGCGCCTGCGCCGTAAATACATACCTTCATGTTGCTGCCCATGGTTCTCTTGATCACAAAAAAAGGCCGCCCGGCGTAAAGGGCGGCACCTGCCCATCAGCGGCGGGCTTAGCCTTCCGGAGTAAAGCCGACGGCTTTCACGAGCGGGCCCCAGAGCTCGGTGTCGGCCTTGAGCATGGCGGCGAGCTGGGCCGGCGAGGTGGGCGCCGGCTCCAGGAAGGACACGGCCAGCCCGTCGATCACGTCCTGCGAGGCCAGCGCGCCGCGTATGCCGGCATTCAGGCGCTGCACCACATCCTGCGGCGCCTTGGCCGGCAGGAAAAAGCCAAACCATTCGGTGAAGGCCATGTCCTTGAAGCCCTGCTCTACGAGCGTGGGCGTGTTCGGCGTGAAGCGGCTGCGTTTGGGGCCGCTGGTGGAGAGCAAACGGCATTTGCCGGCCGCCACATGCTGGGTGAATTCGCCGGTGGGGCCCGACACGGCGGCGATCTGCCCGCCCACCATGTCCAGCACCGCGGGCTGCGTGCCGCGGAAGGCGACGTGGCGCAGGTCGACATTGCCGGCACGGCCCAGCAGCGCGCCTATGAAGTGCGGCGAGGAGCCGGCCGCCGGCGAGCCGAAGTTGGCCTGGCCGGGGTTGGCCTTGCACCAGGCGAGGAAGTCGGGCACGGTCTTGACGCTGGCCGGCACCATGGGGCCGACGGCAAAGCCGTAGTCAAAAATCGCCGCGGCCGAGACCGGCGTCAGGTCGGCCACCGGGTCGTAAGGCAGCTTCTTGTAAGTGTGCGGGTAGATGCCCAGCATGGACATGGGCGTGAGCAGCACCGTCGCGCCGTCGGGCGCGGCCGTCTTGACGAACTGCACGGCGATCTGCCCGCCCGCGCCGGTCTTGTTCTCGACCACCGCGCTTTTGGCATAGCCGGGGTGTAGCTTGTCGGCCACGCGGCGCGAGACGATGTCGGCGGTGCCGCCGGGCGCGAAACCGGCGATGACCTTGGTGCTGTCAAGGGCCTGGGCCCAGGCTTGGCGGCCTATGCCGGCGAGCAGGGCGGCGGCGCTGGAAGACTGTATGAGCTGGCGGCGCGAGATGTTCATGGTGCTGTGTCCTCAAGAAAGCGATGGGGGGCGGGGCGGCGGGGAAATACACAAAGAGCGAAAAGCCATTGTCTGTGCAAGCGCGCAATTATGCTGAGCAGGCGGGATTCAGGCAGGCGCCTCCCGCATCATCATGAAGCCCAAAACCTGGTTATTTATACAGTAATATCACGTATGGCCAAAGACAAGACGATTTACACCTGCAGCGAATGCGGCGGCAGCAGCCCCAAGTGGCTGGGCAAGTGCCCGCACTGCAATGCCTGGAACACCCTGGTCGAATCGGCCGCCGAGAGCGGTGCGCCGGCCAAGAACCGCTACAGCAGCCAGTTCCAGTCACTGGCCAAGGCCTCCGACGTGACCGCCCTGTCCGACATCGAAGCCACCGACATGGAGCGCACGCCCACCGGCCACGAAGAGCTGGACCGCGTGCTGGGCGGCGGCATCGTTGAAGGCGGCGTGGTGCTGATAGGCGGCGACCCGGGCATCGGCAAATCCACGCTGCTGCTGCAGGCGCTTGATTCGCTGCAGCGCGCTGGGCTCAACACCCTGTATGTGACCGGTGAAGAAAGCGGCGCGCAGGTGGCGCTGCGCTCACGCCGGCTCGGGCTGGACGGCTCGCAGGTCAAGGTGCTGGCCGAGATCCAGCTTGAAAAAATCCTCGCCACGCTGGAAGCCACCCAGCCGGCGATCGCCGTGATCGACTCCATCCAGACCGTGTATTCCGACCAGCTGACCTCCGCGCCCGGCTCGGTCGCGCAGGTGCGCGAATGCGCGGCCCACCTCACGCGCGCGGCCAAGTCCAGCGGCGTGTGCATCGTGCTGGTCGGCCATGTGACCAAAGAGGGCGCGCTGGCCGGCCCGCGTGTGCTTGAGCACATGGTGGACACCGTGCTCTACTTTGAAGGCGACACGCATTCGAGTTTTCGTCTGGTGCGCGCCATCAAGAACCGCTTCGGCGCGGTCAACGAGATCGGCGTGTTCGCCATGACCGAAAAAGGCCTCAAGGGCGTGGCCAATCCGAGCGCCATCTTTTTGAGCCAGCACAGTGAACCGGTGCCCGGCAGCTGCGTGCTGGTCACACTGGAAGGCACGCGCCCCATGCTGGTCGAAATCCAGGCGCTGGTCGACAACGGCGGGCCCAGCCCGCGGCGCCTCTCGGTGGGCCTGGACCGCGACCGCCTGGCCATGCTGCTGGCCGTGCTGCACCGCCATGCGGGCGTGGCCTGCATGGACCAGGACGTGTTCGTCAACGCCGTGGGCGGCGTGCGCATCAGCGAGCCGGCCGCCGACCTGTCCGTGATGCTGGCCATTACCTCGTCCCTGCGCGGCAAGCCGCTGCCCAAGGGCTTTATCGCCTTTGGCGAGGTCGGCCTTGCCGGCGAGGTGCGGCCGGCCCCACGCGGCCAGGAGCGCCTGAAGGAAGCCGCCAAGCTGGGCTTTAGCGTGGCCGTGGTGCCCAAAGCCAACGCGCCCAAAAAGCCCATCGAGGGCCTGACCATCCACGCGGTGGAGCGCGTGGAAGAGGCGATGAACGTGGTGCGCGGCCTGGGCTGAGGCGTTGCACAATCAATGCCATGAAACTCGCCGCTATCTCCGACATCCACGGCAACCTGCCGGCGCTGGAGGCCGTGCTGGCCGACATCGAGCGTCAGGGCGTGGACCAGGTTGTGAACCTCGGCGACATCCTCAGCGGGCCGCTGCAGCCGGCTGAAACGGCTGATTTGCTGATGGCGCGCAACTTCCCCACGATTCGCGGCAACCACGAACGGCAGGTGCTGGAGCTGATCGACCAGGGCCAGTACCTGGACCCCCTGGGCACCGACGGCTACACGGCGGCCCAGCTCGGTTCGGTGCAGCTGGCATGGATACGCTCGCTGCCCGAAAGCCTGGAGCTGGCCGGCGGCGACATCCTGCTGTGCCACGGCACGCCGGCCAGCGACCTGATCTACTGGCTGGAAACCACCATTGCCGGTTTCGGCGCGGGCCACGCCACGGGCATACGCCCGGCCACGGCCGATGAGGTGCGCGAGCGCCTGGGCGCCACAGCGCAGGCCGGGCATTCACTGGTCCTGTGCGGCCACACCCATGTGCCGCGTTTGGTGCAGTGCGGCGATGTGCTCATCGTCAACCCCGGAAGCGTGGGCTTGCAGGCCTATGACGACGCCCACCCGCATCCGCACGTCGTGGAAAACGGCGCGCCGCACGCGCGTTATGCCATCGCCGAGAAAACCGGCGCGGGCTGGCGTGTTGATCTGCGCGCCGTACCTTACGACCACCTGGCGCAGTCGCGGGTGGCGGCTGGCCGCGGGCGTAGCGACTGGGCGCATGCGCTGGCCACGGGCTGGGCCGCGCGCGCGGGATGAACTGGCCTACGCAGTCCCCGCAGCCGGCCGCCGGGCCGGGGCTGCGAAAATAGCGCCATGAACTTCCAGAAAATCATTGTTCCCGTGGCCGGCGTTGCGGCCGTTGTGCTGGGCTATCGCTTTTACGGCTGGGCCGGCGTGGCCGCGGTGGCCGGCGGCCTGGTGATGTGGGTGCTGCTGCATTTCACCCGCATGATGCAGGTCTTGAAACGCGCGGCCAATCGCCCTATAGGGTATGTCGACAGCGCGGTCATGCTCAATGCCAAACTCAAGCCCGGCATGACGATGCTGCACGTGGTGGCCATGACGCGGGCACTGGGTGAGCGGCTTTCGCCCAAGGATGAGCAGCCCGAGATCTTCCGCTGGGCCGATGCCGGCGAATCGCACGTCACTTGCACCTTTGTGGGCGGCAAGCTGGCCCACCATGAGCTTTTCAGGCCCGCGCAGGACGCGGCACCGCCCGCCCCGTAAAATCCCCAATTCAGGTTTTTCGGGCTGCGCCCCGCGCGCGCCCGGCTTCCCGCATCACCCCACATAGAACAGGATTCCCATCATGCCCCCAGTAGCACCCTCCATGGCAGACCGCGACGGCAAAATCTGGATGGACGGCCAGATGGTCAACTGGCGCGACGCCAAGATCCACGTGCTGAGCCACACCCTGCACTACGGCTGCGGCGCTTTTGAAGGCGTGCGCGCCTACAACGCGGCCGGCGGCACGGCGGTCTTCCGCCTTGAAGAGCATACCGAGCGCCTCTTCAACAGCGCCAAGATCCTGCGCATGAAGATTCCCTTTACCCAGGAAGAAGTCAACGAGGCCACCAAAGCCGTGGTGCGCGAGAACAAGCTGGAGTCCTGCTACATCCGCCCGCTGACCTGGATAGGCTCGCAAAAACTCGGCGTCAGCCCCAAGGGCAACCAGATCCACCTGATGGTCGCGGCCTGGGCCTGGGGCGCCTACCTCGGTGAAGAGGGCATGAAACGCGGCATACGCGTGAAAACTTCAAGCTACACGCGCCACCACGTCAACATCACCATGACGCAGGCCAAGGCGGTCAGCAACTACACCAACTCCATCCTGGCCAATATGGAAGCGCTGGACGACGGCTACGACGAGGCGCTGCTGCTGGACGCCTCGGGCTTCGTCAGCGAAGGCGCGGGCGAGAACATCTTTGTGGTCAAGGGCGGCGTGGTCTACACGCCCGACCTCTCGGCCGGCGCGCTCAACGGCATCACGCGCAACACCATCCTGCACATCTGCAAGGACCTGGGCCTGGAACTGGTGCAAAAGCGCATCACGCGCGACGAGGTGTATATCTCCGACGAGGCCTTTTTCACAGGCACCGCCGCCGAAGTCACGCCGATCCGCGAACTCGACCGCATTGAAATCGGCGCCGGCTCGCGCGGCCCCATCACCGAAAAGATCCAGAGCGCCTTCTTTGACATCGTCAACGGCCGCAATCCCAAGTACGCCCACTGGCTGGCCAAGGTTTGAGCATATCTATGAGCACCTCTTCTTCTGTTGAACTGCTGGCCTCCGACCTGAACGCGCAAGGCGGTGTCTACTGCCCCAACCCCAAGGCCGACATGAAAATCTGGAACAGCCATCCCAAGGTCTACCTGGATGTGGCGCGTACCGGCGAAGCGAAATGCCCCTATTGCGGGACCGTCTACAAATTAAAAGACGGCGAGCATTTCGGTGGCGGCCACTAAAAACACCCTCGTCATCGCTCCACAGTGGATTGGGGATGCGGTGATGACGGAGCCGCTGCTGCGCCGGCTGCATGCGCGCGGCGAGCGCCTCTCGGTGGGCGCCTTGCCCTGGGTCGCGCCGGTGTACCGCGCCATGCCGCAGGTGGCCGAGGTCATCGAGTTTCCTTTTGCGCACGGCGGCCTGCAGTTCCGGGAACGCCGGGCGATCGCCAAACGCATTGAAGGCCGTTTCGACAAAGCCTATGTGTTGCCCAACTCGCTGAAAAGCGCGCTGCTGCCCTTCCTTGCCAGCATTCCCGAGCGCATCGGTTATTTCGGCGAAGCGCGCGTGGGCTTGCTCACGCACCGGCTCAAGAACCCCAAGAACAAACCGCCCATGGTGGCGTTTTATTCGGCCTTGAGCGGGGAGGGCGATCTCGACAAGGACAAACCGCGGCTGCAGATGGCGCCGGCCGAAATCGACCAGGCGCTGGCCGAACTGGGCTTGCGGCGCGGTGCTTATTACGTGTTCGCGCCGGGCGCCGAATATGGCCCCGCCAAGCGCTGGCCGGCCCGCCATTTCTCGGAGCTGGCCGCGCGGCTGGACTTGCCGGTGGTGCTGCTGGGCTCGGGCAAGGAAGCGGCGCTGTGCGATGAGATCGCTGGGCCCGTGAATGCGGCGCATGCCGGCCAATGCCTGAACTTCGCGGGCAAGACCTCGCTGGTACAGGCGCTGTGCCTGATCGCCGCCTGCAAAAGCACGGTCAGCAACGACTCGGGTCTGATGCATGTGGCGGCGGCGTTCGGCGTGCCGCAGGTCGCGATTTTCGGTTCGTCCAGCCCGTTGCACACGCCGCCGCTGAGCGGCAGGGCCAACGTGCTCTGGCTCAAGGCCGATGCGGATTACCAGCCGCCGCTGGACTGCGCGCCCTGTTTTGAACGCGAATGCCCGCTGGGCCACACGCGTTGCCTGAACGACATCAGCGCCGACCGCGTGCTGGCGGCGCTGGCGCCGATGTCCTAGGCCGGGAATGCGGACAGGGGCGCCACGCCCGGCTTGGCCTGCGTCGGCGTGCGCGCCACATTCATGACCCAGCACACCATCACGAAGTAACCCACAAGGCTCACGAGCTCGACCACACCCTGCTCGCCAAAGGTTTTGACGGCCGCGGCATAGGTGGCATCGCTGCAGCCGTGCTGGCGCAGCACTTCGAAGCTCAGGTCCAGGGCGACGGCTTCGTCATCGGCCATGCCACGCGGCTGGCGGCCGTCGGCGATCGCGTCCACGGTGGCCTGGGCCACGCCCGCGGCCACCGCCAGCGGCGCATGCATCAGCCATTCGAACTGGTTGGCGGTGTGGCGGGCCGCCACGCAGGTCGCGAGTTCGCGGATGCGCGCGTCCAGCGTGCTCTCAAAACGCAGGTAAGCCCCGACGTCGCCGACGCGGCCCATGAGCTGCGGGCTGCGCAGCAGCGGGATGAAGGGGCCGAACACGGCCTTGCGCGGCCCGGCGATGATGGCATCGGCGGCTTCGCGCTGCGCCGGCGACATGGCCTCGCGCGGCATTAGCGGCATGCGGTCCGCGGTGGACGGGAAAAAGCCCTGGGGGATGTTGGCGGGCTGGGGCGTGGCGGCGGTGCTCATGGCTTGCGGTCCTGTGATGGGAAGGAGGCCCAAGGGTATCAAAGCCCGCGCTGCCCGGCACCGGGGCAAAAAAAGGCCACCTCGCGGTGGCCTGTTGAAAGTTCTCCTGGGTGGGAGAACGTCGTTGGGAGATCAAATAAATGCTTCACCGACGTCTGAGTTTTTATTTCCCTGTTTCCCTCGAATTGCGGGTGTTGTGACAGCAACGTCCGCAACTGTCGGCGATTGCGCAGGGTTTGACCATTCTCCAAATAGAGGAGACGGCCGGGATTTCAGCTGAATCGTCGCAAGTTCGTGATTTATTTCACGCTGCGGGCTGGGCGGCCGCATGGGCCACGGGCAGCTCCACGATGAAGGACGCGCCGCCGCCGGGCCGTGCCTCGCAGCGCACGTTGCCGCCATGGCGCTGGCTGATGGACTTGACCAGCGCCAGGCCCAGGCCCACGCCGCCCTCGCGCTCGCTGGCGCCGGGCAGGCGGTAAAAAGGTTCGAAGATGCGTTCGCGCTGGCCGGCTGGAACACCCGGGCCGCGGTCGTGCACCTTGACCACGGCCAGCTGTTTGGCGCCGACGCGGGTCTGCGCGAGTTCGAGGTTGATCTCGCCGGTGCTATAGCGCCTGGCGTTTTCCAGCAGGTTGCGGATCAGTCGGCGCAAGAGGCGCGGCGAGCCCTGCACGGTCAGGCTGTGGCTGGCGGCGTCCAGCCCCAGGCCGGCGGCCGGCTGCTGGCCGAGTTCCGCGCTGAGTTCGGCGTTGACGCGCGCGCATTCCTCGGCCGCCAGTCCCGTGAGGTCCAGGGTTTCAAAGGGCTCCGCGTCGGCCTGCTTGGCGTCCAGCCGGCTGGCCAGCAGGATTTCGTCGATCAGCTGGTCGAGCTCGTTGATGCTGCGCGAGATTTCCTTGCGCTGGGGCGAGGCGGCGTCGGTGCCCATGAGCTCCAGGCCCATGCGGATGCGTGCCAGGGGCGAGCGCAGCTCGTGCGAGGCATTGGCCAGCAGCGATTTGTGCGATTCCATCAGGGTTTCGATGCGCTCGGCCGCGTGGTTGAAGCGCCCGGCCAGGAAAGCCACTTCGTCTTTGCCGTCGGCATTGACGCGGGCCGACAGGTCGCCGGCGCCCCAGCGCTCGACGCCGCGTTGCAAGGCCTCGAGCCGCTGCGTCAGCCGCCGCATGACGGGGTAGGCGCCCACGGCCACGGCCAGGCCGACCAGGCCCAGCATCCAGCCAAAGCCGAAACCAAAAGGCGGGCGCATCCAGGGGTTGCCCGGTGGGCGCTTGGGCCGGGGCAGCAGCAGGTTCAGGCTCCGGCCGTCATTGGTCACGACGTCGAACTCCAGGTCATCGCCGAGCTTGCGGTCGGGCCGGGTTTGCGCCGTGCCTATGACTTCGCCCTTGTCGTTGTGTACCAGCACTTCGCGTATCGGCAACTGCGGCGGGTCGGCACTCAGGCGCCAGGCCGCGCCGACTAGGAAAGTCAGCACGACCACGGTGGCGACCACCGCCAGCCAAATGCGTACATAGAGGTGCGAAGTAAAACGGCCCCACATGAAGATCAGTCCTGCTGCTTGGCGAACACATAACCCACGCCGCGCACGGTGAGTATGCGTTTGGGATCCTTGGCGTCGGCTTCGATGGCGCTGCGTATGCGGCCCATGTGCACGTCGATGGAGCGGTCGAAGGCCTCGAGCTCGCGCCCGCGCACGGCTTCCATGATCTGGTCGCGGCTGAGCACGCGGCCGGCGCGCTCGGCCAGCGCCACCAACAGGTCGAACTGGTAGGAGGTCAGTTCGCAGGGGCTGCCCGACACCGAGACGGTGCGCGCATCGCGGTCGATTTCCAGCGAACCGAAGCGCATGACCTTGTGGCCGCCATTGGCCGCGGCGCTGGCGGTGTCGCCGCCGCGGCGCAGCACGGCGCGTATGCGCGCCAGCAGCTCGCGCGGCTCAAAAGGCTTGGGCAGGTAATCGTCGGCGCCGATTTCCAGGCCGACGATGCGGTCCATGGGGTCGCCCTTGGCGGTGAGCATCAGCACCGCGGTGTTGGCGCTGTCGCTGCCCTGGCCCTTGATGCGCCGGCACACTTCCAGGCCGTCCATGTCGGGCAGCATCAGGTCCAGGATGACCAGGTCGGGGGTGTTGCCTTCCAGCGCAGCCAGCCCGCTCGCGCCGTCGGCCGCGTGGGTGAAACCATAGCCCGACTGGCGCAGGTATTCGCCCACCATGCTGGCCAGGCGGGCGTCGTCTTCGATCATCAGGAGTTGTTGGGTCATGGAGAGGTCCTCGGTTGCAGGGTGTGTCCCCCGGGTGGAACACGATGGATTCATGGTGCGCCGCACGCAACAATCGCACTTGAAGCCATCGTAAAGTTACGGTAAACCGGGGCGACAGCCACCAGCATACTCCGCTGCGCGGGTATCTGGCGGCTGTTTTGCAGCTATTAATTTAATAGCTGCAGGCGCCTGTTCCTATTGGGATTTAGGGGGCTGCAGCCGCGAGGCCAGGGCCACCAGCAGCAGCACCGGCAGGCCCAGCAGGGCGGTCGCGGTGAAGAAATGGCTGTAACCGAAGGCGTCCACGTACTTGCCCGAGTAGCCGGCCAGGAACTTGGGCAGCAGCAGCATCATGGAGCTGAACAGCGCGTACTGCGTGGCCGAATAATTGACGTTGGTCAGGCTGGACAGGTAGGCGATGAAGGCGGCAGAGGCAATGCCGCTGGAGAGGTTGTCGGCCGAGATCACGAAGATCAGCGCGCTGACGTCATGGCCGCGCGTGCCCAGCCAGGCGAACAGCAAGTTGCTGCCCGCGCTCAGCACGGCGCCCAGCATCAGCACGCGCATCACGCCAAAGCGCATGGCCAGCGCGCCGCCGATAAAGGCGCCGGCCAGCGTCATGACCACGCCGTAAATCTTGGTCACCGCCGCGACCTCGTCCTTGGTATAGCCCATGTCCACGTAAAACGGGTTGGCCATGATGCCCATGACCACATCGCTGATGCGGTAGATGGCGATCAGCGCGAGGATCAGCAGCGCCTGCTTGCCGTAGCGGCGCAGGAAATCGGCAAAAGGATCGACCAGCGCGGTCTTGAGCCATTCGGTGGCATTGCGCGAGGGCGGCAGCACGCGGGCCGCCGGCTCGGGCGACAGCAGCACGGTCGCCATGCCCAGCAGCATGGAGGCGGCCATGGCCAGGTAGGCGACCTGCCAGGCGCCGTGCTGGTAGGTGGCCGCGTCGCCGACTTCGGCGCGCGCGGCGATCCACAGCGCGCCGGCGCCGGCCCAGATCATCGCGATGCGGTAGCCGGTCTGGTAGGCGGCTGCCAGCGCCGCCTGGCGCTGCGTGTCGGCCGATTCGATGCGAAAGGCGTCCAGCGCGATGTCCTGGGTGGCCGAGCCGAAGGCCACGGCCAGCGCGCACCACACCACGGGCAGCAGCGCCACCCGGGGGTCGGTCAGGGCCATGCCGGTGAGCGCCGCCGCGATGACCAGCTGCGATAGCAGCAGCCAGCTGCGCCGGCGCCCGAGCAGGCGCGTCAGCAGCGGAATCGGCATGCGGTCCACCAGCGGCGCCCACACCCACTTGAAGCCGTAGGCCAGGCCCACCCAGCTCAGGTAGCCGATGGTGGTGCGGTCTATGCCGGCTTCGCGCAGCCAGAAGCTCAGCGTGCCGAACACCAGCAGCAGCGGCAGCCCGGCGGAAAAGCCCAGAAACAGCATGCGCAGGGTAGCCGCCTCGGCATACACATGCCAGACATCGCGCCAGGAGTTTTTGGGAGGGGAAGGGGAGAGCTCGGCGGAGGGGGTTTTGTCTGACATGGTGATTTCGATTTGTGACTATTATTCACCCATGTGCTTTTTATGCGATGCCAAACACTCCGCCTGGCCCGGCCGCCGGGCATTTCTGCTGGCTGCCGCCGGCGCCGCGGCGACGGCCGCCACCACGCCGCTGCGCGCCCAGGTGGATGTCGGGCCCGCGTCCCAGCTGCGCAACCTGGTGCCCGCCGACGAGATCGAAAGCGCCGCCACCCAGGAATACAGCAAGCTGCTGGCCGAAGCCCGCGCCAAGGGCGCGCTGGCGCCGCAAGGCAACCCGCAGCTTCAGCGGCTGCGCGCCATCGCCGCAAAGCTGGTGCCGCAGACCGCCCAATGGAACGACCGTGCCAGGCAATGGCGCTGGGAGGTCAACCTGCTGGGCAGCAAGCAGATCAACGCGTTTTGCATGCCGGGCGGCAAGATCGCTTTTTATACCGGTATCCTCGACCAGCTCAAGCTGACCGACGACGAGGCGGCCATGATCATGGGCCACGAAATGGCCCACGCGCTGCGCGAGCATGCGCGCGCGCGCATTGCCAAAAGCCAGGGCACGGGCACCCTGTTGTCGCTGGGCGCCCAGCTGCTGGGCTGGGGCCAGGTCGGCGACCTGGCCGCCAGCATAGGCACGCAGCTGCTGACGCTGCGCTTTAGCCGCGAGGACGAAACCGATGCCGACCTGGTGGGCCTGGAGCTGGCCGCGCGCGGCGGCTACAACCCGCAGGCGGCCGTCAGCCTGTGGGAAAAAATGGGCCAGGCCGGCGGCGGATCTTCCGGCCCGAGCTTTCTGTCCACCCATCCTTCCGGCCCCGAGCGCATCCAGCAACTGCAGGCCAATGTGCCCAAGGTGCAAGCCCTTTATCAACGCGCCCGCAGCTAAGCAGGCCGGCCGTCTCCGGTAACCGGTTTGACGCAGCGCGCCGCTCTCTTCTCGCGCGCCTGGTGGCGGGCTTTTCGCCCGGCGCGCACCCGCATCAACACGCGCGAGCGCCTGCGCCTGGTGGCGGGTTCGCTGTTTGGCATCTTCCTGACGGGGCTGCTGTGCCATCTGGCCGGCTGGGTGGTGCCCGGCCTGCCCTGGCTGGTGGCGCCGCTGGGGGCCAGCGCGGTGCTGATCTTTGCCGTGCCGGCCAGCCCCATGGCGCAGCCCTGGCCGGTGGTGGGCGGCAACACGCTGTCGGCGCTGGCCGGCATCGCCGGGGTGCACGGCGCGCACCTGCTGGGTTCGCCCGAGCTGGCTGCGGCCCTGGCGGTGGCCACGGCCATTGCGCTGATGCTGGCGCTGCGCTGCCTGCACCCGCCGGGTGGGGCCACGGCGCTCATGATGGTGCTGGGCGGCATCTCCAGCCCGGTGTTCGCCTTCTATCCCGTGATGCTCAATTCGGTGCTGCTGGTGCTCATGGGCATCCTGTACAACAACGCAACGCGGCGCGCCTACCCGCACACGCAACTGCCGCCGCCGGGCGCGGCGCCCTCGGCCCAGGACCGGCAGCTCGATGCCGACCTGGACGCCGTGCTGGCACGCTACAACCAGGTGCTGGACGTGAGCCGCGACGACCTCAAAGCCCTGCTGGCCGAAACCCGGCTGCGCGCCTACGACCGAAAGCTGGCCGAGGTGCGTTGCGAAGACATCATGTCGCGCGAGCTGGTGACGGTGGAATTCGGCACGCCGCTTGAGGAGGCCTGGGCCCTGCTGAGGGAGCGCCGCATCAAGGCGCTGCCGGTGGTGGACCGCGGCTTTCGCATCGCGGGCATCATCACGGTGGCGGACTTCATGCGCGCCGCCGACCTGGACCTGTACGAGGGCTTTGACGCCAAGCTCAGGCAGCTGGTGCGCAGCACGCGCAGCGTGTATTCGGACAAGCCCGAAGTCGTGGGGCAGATCATGACCCGCAACGTGCGCGTGGCGGGCCGGCAGCGCCGGCTGGTCGAACTGGTGCCGCTGTTCGGCAGCACGGGCCACCACCACATCCCCATCATCGGCGAGGGTGAACGGCTGGTCGGGATTATTACCCAGTCGGATTTGGTCGCCGCGCTCGGCAAGGCGGCTGACCCGGCAGCGTGATCAGGAGTGAGGTGTTTGGTGAATGAGGTCAAAGGTATTCAATTGCTGCGCGGTTGTTGATGTAGTTCGCCACATATCAAGGCATAAGGTTTAACGAATTTGCCTTGAGCGGTTTTCGCGCGGGGTGGACCCGCGCCAAAGAGGCGTGCAGGGCGGCAACCACTCGTACTTGTCCTACGCTGCTTTTTGATACTTGCGCCTTAAGATGGGCCGCATGAGCCCTCCCCTTCTTTCAGGACAAGCCGCCTTTTTCGCGCGGTGGCGGGGCACGGACGCACGGCGGGCACCCTCCATCCCGAAGCCATGACGCGCACCGACCCGGCCCTGACCGCATTCCTGGAGGAGCAGCGCGCCGATTACACCCGCTCCCTGCCGCGCCGCCTGGAGCAGGTCGGGCTGCTCTGGCAGCAGATTCTGCGGGGCGAGGACCTGGCCCAGGCTTTGCCGACGCTGGAGCGCCATGCGCACAGCCTGGCTGGCTCCGCGGCCACCTTCGGCTGGGCGGAACTCGGGCTGGCCGCACAGGCGCTGGAATTGGCCCTGAGCCCCCATGTCGGCACGGAGCAGGCGCTGGCGCCCGAGGCGCAGGCTGAAGTGGGTCGGGCCGTTGAGCAATTGCAGCAACGCTTTCACGGCGCTGCCTGACGGCGTGCGAAGGAACTTCCCATGCCATCCTCCGCCATCTTCCTGAAAAAGATCAAAGTCGCGATGGCCGGCGGTGTGGTGCTCATGGCCGTGGTGGGCACGGCGTCCTATATGGCCATCAGCCGCTTGCTGGAAACGGCGCAGTCCCGTGTGCGGACCGAGGACACCCTGGTGATGCTGGAGCGCGTGGACTCCAGCCTGCGAACGGCCGAGTCCACGCTGCGGCAGTACCTGCTGAGCGGCCGCGAGGACGACCTGGCGGCCTTCCAGGAGGCCCGGGTCGAATTGCGCGCCGTCAGGGCCCGCACGCGCAGCGCCAATGTGTTGCAGGAGGCGGCGGATTTTGACGAACTGATCAACCAGCGCGCCCACACCGCGAACCAGGCCATTGCGGCACGCCAGGCAGGCGGCGCCGAGGCCGCGGCGGCCGTCCTGGCCAGCCAGGCCAGCCGTGATTTGCGCCTGCGCACCAATGCACTGCTCGAAGGCGCGCGCAACCGCGAGTCCTACAAGTGGCGTGACGCACAGGCGGCGGCCGAGCGCAGCGCGCAGTGGGCGCTGAGCCTCATCGTGGCCGCCAGCGCCCTGTTTTTCGGCATGCTGGGCTGGGTCGTTTATGTGGTCAAGCATTACGAACAGGTGCGAAAAAGCGGCGAGGCCCAGCTGCGCGACAGCGAAGCCATGAGCCGCAGCATCACCGAAGGCATGGTGGAGGCCGTGATCACCACCACCTCGGAGGACATCGTGCTGGAGGCCAATGCCGCCGCGCTGCAGCTTTTCGGCTATGAGCGCAGTGAGTTGGTGGGTCGCGACGTCTCGGAACTGGTGCCCGAGCGCCTGCGCGGCCAGTACAAGGAATTCACCGCGATGATGCATGCGCGGCCCGGCGCCTTCCGGATTTCCGGGCGCGAAGTACTGGCCTTGCGCAAGGATGGCACCGAATTCCCGGTCAGCGTGTCCTTCAGCGACGTGCAGGTGGGCGGGCGGCGCGTGTTCACCGCGCTGATGCATGACATCACCGAAAGCAAGCGCATCACCAAGGCCCTGCGGGCCAGCGAGTCGCAGCTGCGCCAGGTCACCGACACGGTGCCGGCCCTGATCGCCTACCTGGACACCGACCAGCGCTTTCGCTTCCACAACCGGGCCTATGAGGACAACTTCGGCCTGAGCTACGAGCAGATCGACGGCAAGCCGCTGGCCGACGTGCTGGGCCCCCAGGTCTATGAAACGGTGCGGGAAAAGGTGGACGAAGTCCTGAGCGGGCATACGGTGCGCTACGAGCGCACGCAGGTCACGCCCCAGGGCGAGCGCAGGCACTACGCGATGCAGTATTTCCCGCGCTACGGCGAAGGCTCGGCGGCGGACAAGGTGATCGGCTTTTTCTCGCTGGGCACCGACATCACCGAGCTCAAGCGCATAGATCGCATGAAGACCGAGTTCGTTTCCACCGTCAGCCACGAACTGCGCACGCCGCTCACCTCGATACGCGGTTCTCTGGGCCTGATCTCGGGCGGCGTGGCCGGCCAGTTGCCCGATGCCGTCAAGAGCCTGGTGACCATTGCGCAAAACAACTGCGAGCGCCTGATCCGGCTGATCAACGACATTCTGGACAGCGAAAAAATCGAATCCGGCAAGCTGCGCCTGGACCTGCAGGTGGTGGACCTCCGGCAGCTGGTGCAGCAGACCCTGGTCGCCAACGAGGGTTTTGCCAGCCAGCACGGCGTGAGCCTGGTGATGCGGGCACCCGAGGCGGCGCTGCACGTGCGCGTCGACAGCGACCGCATGACCCAGGTGCTGACCAACCTGCTGTCCAATGCGGTGAAGTTTTCGCCCAAGGGCGGTGTGGTGGAAGTCAGGCTCTCGCGTACGGCGCAGAAGGTGCGGACCGAGGTGGTCGACGCCGGCCCCGGCATTCCGGAGGAGTTCAGCGCCCGCATCTTCCAGAAGTTTTCGCAGGCCGATTCCTCCGACACCCGCCAGAAAGGCGGAACCGGCCTGGGCCTGAACATTTCCCGCGCCCTGGTCGAAAAAATGGACGGCACCATCGGCTTTTCCAGCAAGGCGGGCATGGGCACCACCTTCTTTTTTGAGATGCCCGAATGGACAAACCCGGTGCCGCTGCTCAAGCCCCTGCGGCCGCCCTCGGTATCGTCACGCCCGCGCATCCTGATCTGCGAGGGCGACCCCGACGTGGCCCGGCTGATCAGCATGATGCTGGGCAAGGCCGGTTTTGATTCGGACATGACCTACAGCGCCGAGGAGGCGCTGGCCAGCCTGGCCTCCAACAGTTACGACGCGGTGACGGTGGACCTCAAGCTGCCCGGCCAGAACGGCGTGTCCTTCATCGGCCAGCTGCGCGAGGACGAGAGCACGCGCAACCTGCCCGTCGTGGTCATTTCGGCCATGGCCGAGCAGGGCGAATTGCAATTCAACCGCAAGCCGCACACGGTGTCGGACTGGCTGAAAAAACCCATCGACGAGCACTTGCTGGTTCACAGCCTGCGTCGCGCCGTCGCCAGCCTGGACTCGGGAAAGCCGCGCATCCTGCATGTCGAAGACGACCTGGACATCCAGCGCATCACCGCCGCCATCGCCCAGGAGTTCGCGAGCTTCGAATTCGCCGCCACGCTGGACGAGGCCCGCGCCCTGCTGCGCGAGCACACCTTTGACCTGGTGCTGCTGGACCTGGCGCTGGGCAGCCATTCGGGCTGGGACCTGTTCGAAGACATCGACGCGCTGGACCCCCGACCGCCGGTGATCGTGTTCTCGGCCGGCGACGTGGAACCCTCGGACGGCCGGTATGCCGACGCGGTCCTGGTCAAGGCCCATACCTCAAACACCGAACTGCTCAATACAATCCAGCGAGTCCTCCAGATTCCCGGTGATCCGGGCCCAACCCGTCCCCAAGCCTTGAGTTGAACCATCATGACCAAACCACTGAACCGCATCCTCTATGTTGAAGACGAGCCCGACATCCGCATGGTGGCGCAGATGGCGCTGCAGGCCGTGGGAGGCTTTACCGTGATCGCCTGTGCCTCCGGCCAGGAGGCGCTGGATGCCGCGCCCGGCGCCGGGGCCGACCTGCTGCTGCTGGACGTCATGATGCCCGGCATGGACGGGCCCACCACGCTCAAGGGCCTGCGCGAGCTGCCAGCCACGGCCAGCACGCCGGTCATCTTCATGACCGCCAAGGTTCAGGCCGCCGAGGTGGCGGTGTACAAGGGCCTGGGCGCGCTGGAGGTGATTCCCAAGCCTTTCGATCCCATGGAGCTGTCCACGCAGATCCAGCGGATCTGGGCAGAACAGCCTTAGCCCCCACGGTCGCGCACTTCGTGTCGCTCCCTGCCCCCCGAGGGGGCCGCCCGCCTGCGGTCTGGCAAAGCCAGTCCCGCGGCTCATGCTGGCTTAAGAGTTCATGGCTTAACCAGCGCTGGGGCCTTCACCAGTGGGGGCCGAGGGTCCGGCTTCGCCGGCCCCAGGCGCCGCCCCCTGGAAGGGGGGGACAGGCTACACGCAGTGAGCCTGGGCGGGGGTCATAGCTTGAATTCATAATCCACGCTCATGGGCGCGTGGTCGGAAAAACGCTGTTCCTTGTAGATGTGCTCGCTGCGGGCCAGCGCCGCGAAGGCCGGCGTGGCCAGGTGGTAGTCCAGGCGCCAGCCCACGTTCTTCGCATAAGCCTGGCCGCGGTTGCTCCACCAGGTGTAGGCCGCATCGGTCGCCGTGGGCTGCAGCTTGCGGTAGACGTCGACCATGCCGCCGCCCCGGGTCGAGGGGCCTGTGCGCTGCGTCAGCTCGTCGGCTGCCTCGTTGGCCAGTTCGGCGTCGCGCAGCAGTTCGGTCATCCAGGCGCGTTCCTCGGGCAGGAAGCCGCTGTTTTTCCGGTTGCCCTTGAAGTTCTTCAGGTCGATCTCCTGGTGCGCGATGTTGACGTCGCCGCACAGCACAAAATCGCGCGTTTCCTTCAGGGCCAGCAGGCGCGGGTAAAACTCGGCCAGGAAGCGGAATTTGGCGGCCTGGCGCTCCTCGCCCGAGGAGCCGCTCGGGAAGTAGCAGCTGATGATGGAGAGTTTGGGGCTCAGCTTGCGCCCGGGCCTGTCAAAGCGCAGCTCGACGTAGCGCCCTTCGGCGTCGAATTCGGTGGAGCCGTAGCCCACGATCACGTCGCTGGGTTCATGGCGCGTGTAGATGCCCACGCCGGAATAGCCCTTTTTCTCGGCAAAATGAAAATAGCCCTTGAGGCCGGCGATTTCCTCGAAGCGGCCGCTCATGTCGGCCGCCTGGGCCTTGAGCTCCTGCACGCAAATACAATCCGGCATAGACTGCGCAACCCAGTCCAGCAGCCCTTTGCTGGCCGCGGAGCGGATACCGTTGAGGTTGAGGCTGGTCAATTTAAACATGGGACTTCCAATGAGCACGGCAGGGCAACAACAGGACAACAGGGACGTGGCAACTTCGGCGGACGGCGCGCTGGCACAGGAATTCGTGCAGTTCGCCGTGGAGGCGGGCGTGCTGCGCTTCGGGCAATTCAAGACCAAGGCCGGGCGCATGAGCCCGTATTTTTTCAATGCCGGCCTGTTCGACGACGGGGCCAAGCTGGGACGGCTGGCGCAATTCTATGCGTGCCACCTGCTGGCCGAGGAAAAGCGCACCGGCCTGGCCTTCGACATGATTTTCGGGCCGGCCTACAAGGGCATCCCGCTGGCCGCGGCGGTGGCCGTCGAACTCGCGCGGCTGGGGCGCAACTACCCCTTCGCCTACAACCGCAAGGAAGCCAAGGACCACGGCGAAGGCGGCACGCTGGTCGGCGCGCCGGTCAAGGGCCGCGTGCTCATCATTGACGACGTGATGTCCGCCGGCACGGCGGCGCGCGAATCGATCGCCATCATCCAGGCCGCGGGCGCCGTTCCCCACGCGATGGCGCTGGCGCTGGACCGCCAGGAGAAAGCCACGGAAAACGGCGTGGACGTGAGCCATAGTGCCGTGCAATATGTTACGAAACACCTGGGCCTTCAGGTTTGCGCGATTGCGCGCTTGACGGACTTGCTGCAATATCTCTCAACACAGGGCGACACGCCGGGGTCCAACGGTCCCGATGCACTGTCTCTGAAGACGCACTACCAGGCCGTGCTGGCCTATCGGGAACGCTACGGCGTGGATTAAGGAGTCGATTTGCTCTTGCGAACAGCGCTTACGATCATCTGGGTGTCGGCTGCCTTCACGGCGAGTCAGGCCGCGGCCCAACACATTTATACCTGTGTGGACGGCAAAGGCCGCAAAATCACGGCCGACCGCCCGATCGCCGAGTGCATGGACCGCACCCAGAAGGAACTGAACCGCTCGGGTACGGTGAAGCGCGAGGTGGGGCCCTCGCTGACCGCGCAGGAGCGCGCGGCGCAGGAAGAAAAGGACAAGGCCGCCGCCGAGGCGCGCGCGCGCGAGGCCGAGGACAAGCGCCGGGACCGCGCCCTGCTGCTGCGTTATCCCAGCCGCGCGGTGCATGACCAGGAACGCGTCATCGCCCTGGCCCAGGTCGACGAAGTCATCAAAGCCTCCAACAAGCGAACGGCGGAGCTGGCCGAGCAGCGCAAGGCCATCCAGGCCGAATTCGAGTTCTACGCCAAAGACCCCGGCAAGGCGCCGCCCGGGCTCAAGCGCAAAGTGGAAGAAAACGAGGCCAGCTCGGCCGTGCAGAGGAAGTTCGTCCAGGACCAGGAGCAGGAGAAAAAGCGCGTTAGCCAGCGCTTTGACGAAGAGCTGGTCAAGCTCAAGCAGCTGTGGGCCCTGAGGGAAGGATCCATTCCTCCGCCGGCGTCCAGCGCCAAAAACTGAAGGGGGCGGGCGCGGGCCGCCCCGGTGTCCCCAGGCGCGGCTTTTTAAGCCAGTTTTTTCTTCAGCAGCTCGTTGACCTGCGCCGGGTTGGCCTTGCCCTTGGTGGCTTTCATGGCCTGGCCGACCAGCGCGTTCATGGCCTTGGCATTGCCGGCTTTGACCTCTTCCACATTCTTCGCATTGGCGGCCAGCACGTCGTCGATGATCTTCTCGAGCTCGCCGGTGTCGCTCATCTGCTTGAGGCCCTTGGCCTCGATGACGGCATCGACGTTCGAGCCCTCGCCGGTCCACAGCGCGTCGAACACCTGCCTGGCGGCGTTGTTGGAAATCGTGCCGTCGGCGATGCGGCTGATCAGGCTCGCCAGTTGAGCGGCGTTGACGGCGGAGTCCTCGATCGGTTTTTCTTCGCTGTTCAGGCGCCGTGACAACTCGCCCATGACCCAGTTGCTGGCCAGCTTGGCTTGCTGGCTGGCCTCGGCCACCGCTTCAAAAAACGCGGCCGTCGCCTTGCTCTGCGTGAGCTGGCCGGCATCGTATTCGGGCAGCCCGTAGTCCTTGACGAACCGCGCCGCCATCACGCGCGGCAGTTCGGACATTTCCGAGCGTGTTTTTTCCACCCAGTCGCGGCCAATCACCAGCGGCGGCAGGTCGGGGTCGGGGAAATAGCGGTAGTCGGCCGCGTCTTCCTTGGTGCGCATGCTGCGCGTCTCGCCCGTGTCGGGGTCGAACAGCACGGTGGCCTGCTGGATGGCATGGCCGTCTTCGATCTGTCCGATCTGCCAGCGCACCTCGTAGTCGATGGCCTGCTGCATGAACTTGAAGCTGTTCAGGTTCTTGATTTCGCGGCGCGTGCCCAGCGGCTCGCCCGGCTTGCGCACCGATACGTTGGCATCGCAGCGGAAGCTGCCTTCCTGCATGTTGCCGTCGCAAATGCCTATCCAGGTGACGATCTTGTGCAATTCCTTGGCATAGGCCACGGCCTCGGCGGAGGAGCGCATGTCGGGTTCGGTCACGATCTCCAGCAGCGGCGTGCCGGCGCGGTTCAGGTCGATGCCGCTCATGCCGATGAAGTCTTCGTGCAGGGACTTGCCCGCGTCTTCTTCCAGGTGGGCGCGCACCAGGCGCACCGAGCGCTTTTCACCGTCGAGGAAAAACTCGACGCTGCCGCCCTGCACCACGGGGATTTCAAACTGGCTGATCTGGTAGCCCTTGGGCAGGTCGGGGTAGAAGTAGTTCTTGCGCGCGAACACGCTGCGCTCGGCGACGTGCGCGTTGACGGCCAGGCCGAACTCGATGGCGCGCTGCACCGCGCCCTTGTTCATCACCGGCAGCGCGCCGGGCAGAGCGAAGTCCACGGCGCTGGCCTGCGTGTTCGGCTCGGCGCCGAAGGCGGTGGAGGCGCGGCTGAAGATTTTCGATTGGGTGGTGAGCTGCGTGTGGGTCTCAAAGCCAATGATGACTTCGTAGCCCTGCACCAGCGGCCCGGTGGGGCGGCCGGCTTGCATTTCGGCGAAGGGGTTGACGGTGGAGTGTGTCTGGCTCATGTCAAATCACTTAAAGGCTTGGGGGCTGGCGCAGGTGCCAGTCGGTTGCGAGCTGGAACTGGTGGGCCGCGCCCAGCAGTTGCGCTTCCTTGAAGTAGTTGCCGATCAGCTGCAGGCCCACGGGCATGCCGCCGGCGCCGAAGCCGGCCGGCACGCTCATGCCGGGCAGGCCGGCCAGGCTGGATGACAGGGTGTAGATGTCGGCCAGGTAGCTGGCCACCGGGTCGTCGGATTTTTCGCCGATCTTCCAGGCGACGGTGGGCGACACCGGGCCGGCAATGATGTCGCACTGCGCGAAGGCGGTCTGGAAGTCCTGCGCGATCAGGCGGCGGATTTTTTGCGCCTTGAGGTAGTAGGCGTCGTAGTAGCCGTGCGAGAGCACGTAGGTGCCTATCATGATGCGGCGCGTGGCTTCGTCGCCGAAGCCTTCGCTGCGCGACTTCTTGTACATGTCGTCGAGGTCGGTGTACCGCGCCGCGCGGTGGCCGTAGCGCACGCCGTCGAAGCGGCTCAGGTTGCTGCTGGCTTCGGCCGGCGCGATGACGTAATACACCGGGATTGAGAGTTCGGTCAGCGGCAGGCTGACATCCACCAGCGTGGCGCCCAGTTTTTCGTACTCGGCCAGCGCGCCGCGCACGGCGGCCAGCACGTCGGGCGCGCAGCCGGCGCCGAAGAACTGTGTGGGCAGGCCTATGCGCAGGCCCTTGAGCGGCTTGTCGCCGGCCGAGGCGGGGCGCGCGGCCAGCAGGTCGGCCGCATAGTCGGCGGCAGGCAGGTCCAGTGAGGTCGAGTCGCGGTCCGGGTCGGGCCCGGCCATGCTGGAGAGCAGCAGGGCGCAGTCGAGCGCGCTGCGCGCCATCGGGCCGGCCTGGTCCAGGCTGGAGGCGAAGGCCACCATGCCGTAGCGCGAGCAGCGGCCGTACGTGGGCTTGATGCCGGTGATGCCGGTCAGCGAGGCCGGCTGGCGGATCGAACCGCCGGTATCGGTGCCGGTGGCGGCCGGCACCAGGCGCGCGGCCACGGCGGCGGCCGAGCCGCCCGAGGAGCCGCCCGGAATGCGGCTGGTGTCCCAGGGATTCTTCACGGGCTTGTAGGCGCTGTTGTCGTTGCCCGAGCCCATGGCGAACTCGTCGCAGTTGAGCTTGCCCAGCGTGACCATGCCGGCGCCTTGCGGCCCCAGCCTGCCTACCACCGTGGCGTCAAACGGGCTGCGGTAGTTTTCCAGGATCTTCGAGCCGGCGGTCGTGGGGAAGTCGCGCGTGACGAACACGTCCTTGTGCGCCAGCGGCACGCCCAGCAGGGGCGTGCGTTCGCCGGCGGCCAGCCGCGCGTCGGCGGCCCTGGCCTGGGCCAGGGACACGTCGGCGTTGGTCGCCAGGAAGGCGCCCAGGTTTTCGTTCTGGATGCGGGCCAGGAAATGCTGCGTGGCTTCCACGCTGGAGACTTCGCGCGCGGCCAGCTTGGCGGCCAACTGCGCGACACCCAGCTCGTGCAGCGCGGTGTTGTTCAGGCCGCCGCTCATTCGATCACCTTGGGCACAAGAAACAGGCCGCGTTCCACGGCGGGCGCGCTGACCTGGCTGGCTTCGCGCTGGTTGGGTTCGCTCGCGACGTCCTCGCGCAGGCGCAGGGCGACGTCGCCGATCACCGCCGCCGGGTGGGCCAGCGGCTCCACGCCTTCGGTGTTGACGGCGTCCATCTGCTCCACCAGGGCGAAAAAGCCGTTGATCTGGCTCAGGGTGTGCTCGGTCTCGTCAGGGCGCAATTCCAGCCGCGCCAGGTTGGCGACGCGGGCGATGTCTTGGGGTGTCAATGCCATGGGTAGGTATGAAGGAAAATACAGCGGAATTCGAGGGAAAAGGCAGGGAAAAATAGCGTGAAAACAAGGGCCTGAAACCAGGTGTAAAGCTGAAAAAACGGCCCTCATGGACCCATTGATCTACAGGGGATGCGGTATTATCCCGCCTTTGGTGTGAAATCAGGGCCGGATGCACTCTTTAGGCGCTTTTTAAGTGCCTGAAGCAAGGTTTCCAACGCCTCTGGCCCAACTTTCCCGATAATGGCTTAATCAATAAAAAGGCGATGGTGCAACGAAGTATGCCCATGCCCCAACTGGACTCTTGCATATGTTTGAAGCATTTCGTCGGTATTTTTCCACCGACCTGGCCATTGACCTCGGCACTGCCAACACCCTGATTTTTGTACGCGACCGCGGAATTGTGCTCGATGAGCCCTCCGTCGTCGCCATCCGCCACGAAGGCGGCCCCCAAGGCAAGAAAACCATCCAGGCCGTCGGCCATGAAGCCAAGGCCATGCTGGGCAAGGTCCCCGGCAACATCGAGGCGATCCGCCCGATGAAAGACGGCGTGATCGCCGACTTCACCGTGACCGAGCAGATGCTCAAGCAGTTCATCAAGATGGTGCACCCGCGCAGCCTGCTCAAGCCCAGCCCGCGCATCATCATCTGCGTGCCCTGCGGCTCGACCCAGGTCGAGCGCCGCGCGATCCGCGAAAGCGCCCTGGGCGCCGGCGCCAGCGACGTGTACCTGATTGAAGAGCCCATGGCCGCCGCGATAGGCGCGGGCCTGCCGGTGTCCGAAGCCAGCGGCTCCATGGTCGTCGACATCGGCGGCGGCACCACCGAGGTCGGCGTGATCTCGCTGGGCGGCATGGTCTACAAGGGCAGTGTGCGCGTCGGCGGCGACCGTTTCGACGAAGCCATCATCAATTACATCCGCCGCAACTACGGCATGCTGATCGGCGAGCCCACGGCCGAAGCCATCAAGAAGAGCATAGGCTCGGCCTTCCCCGGCTCCGAAGTCAAGGAAATGGAAGTCAAGGGCCGCAACCTTTCCGAAGGCGTGCCGCGCAGCTTCACGATTTCCAGCAACGAAATCCTGGAAGCCCTGACCGACCCGCTCAACAACATCGTGAGCGCCGTGAAGAACGCGCTGGAGCAGACCCCGCCCGAGCTGGGCGCCGACATCGCCGAGCGCGGCATGATGCTGACCGGCGGCGGCGCCTTGCTGCGCGACCTGGACCGCCTGCTGGCCGAGGAAACCGGACTGCCGGTGCTGGTGGCCGAAGACCCGCTGACCTGCGTGGTGCGCGGCTGCGGTATCGCCCTGGAGCGCATGGATCGCCTGGGTTCCATCTTCACCTCGGAATAAGCGCAACGCCGTATCTCGTGCCGTGCGCCGGCATGAAGCGGGGCCAGCTTGACAGCGAACCATGCCCTTAGGAACCCTTGACAGATCCCCGCCGCCCTTTTTCAAGCAGGGGCCGTCGGCGCTGTCCAAGCTGATGTTCTTCAGCGCCTTGTCGCTGTTCCTGATGGTCGCCGACACCCGCTTTCGCATCACCCAGCCGGTGCGCGCCGTGCTCGCCACCGCGCTGTACCCGGTGCAATGGCTGGCGCTGCAGCCGGTGCGCGCCATCCGCGGCGGCGGCGAATATTTCACCACCCTGAGCCAGGCCAAACTGGCCAGCGAGGAAGCCGGCCGCAAGCTGGCGCTGCAGTCGATGCGCGCCGGCCAGGTCGAGCAGCTGACCCAGGAAAACAACCGCCTGCGCAAGCTGCTGGGCCTGCGCGAGCAGCTCAGCACGCCGGTCATGGCCGCCGAGGTGCTGTACGACGCCGCCGACCCCTATACCCGCAAGGTGATCATCGACAAGGGCATGGCCCAGGGCGTGGACCTGGGCTCCCCGGTGCTGGACGAGTCCGGCGTGCTCGGCCAGGTCACGCGCGTGCATCCGCTGGTCAGCGAGGTCACCCTGCTGGTGGACCGTGACCTGGCCATTCCCGTGCTCAATGTGCGCACCGGCGCGCGCAGCGTGGCCTATGGCGACCCGGCGGTTTCGGGCAGCGGGCTGGAGCTGCGCTTCATGGGCAGCAATTCGGACGTGCAGCAGGGCGACCTGCTGACCACCAGCGGCGTGGATGGCGTCTACCCGGCCGGCCTGCCGGTGGCCAAGATCAGCCGCATCGAGCGGCGCGCCGAGTCGGCCTTCGCCAAGATTTACTGCACGCCCCAGGCACTGGTGACGGGGGCGCGGCATGTCATGGTGGTCAAGCCCGGCACCGGCCTGATCCCGCCGCGGCCCGAGGCCGACGCGCCCGAGGCCGCGCCCAAGAAGAAAGAAAAAGGGGCCGCGAAATGATCATGCGCTCAGGCCAGCAGCTGCTGCTGCCCGCCAACCCGGTGTTCATCTGGTGCAGCCTCATCGCGGCGCTGCTGCTGGACATGCTGCCCCTGGGGCGCGTGCCGTGGATGCCCGACTTCCTGGCGCTGGTGCTGGTGTTCTGGAATGTGCACCAGCCGCTGCGCGTGGGCATAGGCGTGGCTTTCATGTTCGGCCTGGGCATGGACGTGCACCAGTCCTCGCTGCTGGGCCAGCACGCGCTGTCGTACACGGCGTTGAGTTTTTTCGCCACCATGATCCATCGCCGCCTGCTCTGGTTCACCGTACCCTCGCAGGCCCTGCAGGTGCTGCCGCTGTTCGCCGTGGCGCACGGCGTGGAGCTCGTGATCCGCATGATAGGCGGCGGCATCTTCCCGGGCTGGATCATGTTGCTGGCGCCCCTGATCGAGGCTTTGCTGTGGCCCGTCGTGAGCGTGCTGCTGCTGGTGCCGCAGCGGCGGGCGCCAGATCCCGATCAAAACCGGCCACTGTGATGCCCCCACGGTGAACATGGCCCCCACGCTTTTCACTTCGTGTAATGCGCTGCCTCTCGAAGGGGCCGCCCGCCTGCGGCTTGGCAAAGCCAGTTCCGCGGCTCATGCTGGCTTTGAACGGCTCGCTTCGCATCGCCTTAGCCTTTCTGGGGTGAATCGTGCGCCTTGCGGGCACTTTGGGCTGGCAGTAGAGTCGGATCACCATGACTGAGTTGCGCAATGTCGAGGCTGACCTGTCGCGCTTTCGCGCGCGGGTGCTGGTGGCGAGTTTTGTGGTGCTGTGCGCGTTTGCCTTGCTGGCGGCGCGGCTGGTGTATTTGCAGGTGTACCGCCATGCCGACCTGAACGAGCAGGCCGAAAGCAACCGCACGGCCATCGTGCCCATCGTGCCGAACCGCGGCCTGATCCTGGACCGCAACGGCATCGTGCTGGCGACCAACTACTCGGCCTACACGCTGGAGATCACGCCGTCCAAGGTCGAGAACCTCGAGGAAACGATTGCCGCGCTGGAAAAGGTGGTTGACATCCAGCTGCGCGACAAGCGGCGTTTCAAGCGCCTGCGCGAAGAGTCCAAGAATTTCGAGTCGCTGCCCATACGCACGCGCCTGACCGACGAGGAAGTGGCGCGTTTCGCGGCGCAGCGCTTTCGCTTTCCAGGCGTCGACATCAAGGCCCGGCTGTTTCGCAGCTACCCCTACGGCGAGCTGGGCAGCCACGTGGTGGGTTACATAGGCCGCATCAACCAGGCCGAAAAGGAAAGCATTGAGGGCAGCGACGACGAGGGCAACTACCGCGGCACCGACTACATCGGCAAGCTCGGTGTCGAGCAAAGCTTCGAGCAGCAGCTGCACGGCACCACCGGCGTCGAGCAGGTGGAGACCTCGGCCGGCGGGCGCGCGGTGCGCAAGCTGGCCAGCAACCCGGCCACGCCCGGCAACACGGTGATGCTGTCGCTGGACATCCGCCTGCAAAAGCTGGTGGAAGACATGTTCGGCGAGCGGCGCGGCGCGCTGGTGGCGCTGGACCCGAAAACCGGCGACGTGCTGGCCTTTGTCAGCAAGCCGACCTTCGACCCCAATCTTTTTGTCGACGGCATCGACAGCGAAAGTTGGCAGGCGCTCAACGAGTCCATCGACAAGCCTTTGCTCAACCGCGCGCTGCGCGGCACCTACCCGCCGGGCTCGACCTACAAGCCTTTCATGGCCATGGCCGCGCTGCAGACCGGCAAGCGCTCGCCGACCTTCATCGTCAACGACAACGCCTCCTGGAGCTTCGGCGGCCACGTGTTCCGCAGCCACGGCGACATCGCGCTGGGCGCGGTCGACATGTACCGCTCCATCGTCAAGTCCAGCAATGTGTATTACTACTCGCTGGCCAATGAGATGGGCGTCGACGCCATGCACGACTTCATGAAGCCGCTGGGCTTCGGCCAACTCACTGGCATCGACATCAACGGCGAGGTGCGCGGCGTGTTGCCCAGCCAGGAATGGAAACGCAAGGCCTACAAGCGGCCTGAGCAGCAGAAGTGGTATCCCGGCGAAACGATTTCCCTGGGCATCGGCCAGGGTTACAACACCTTCACCATGCTGCAGCTGGCGCAGGCCACGGCGGCGCTGGCCAACGGCGGCATCAAGCACCGGCCGCGCCTGGTCATAGGCACGCAGGACCCGGTCACGCGCGTGATGCACCCGCTGCCGGCCGACCCGCCGCAGGACCTGGGCTACAAGCCGGAGAACGTGGCCATCGTGCGCAAGGCGCTGGTGGGCGTGACGCAGGAGGGAACCTCGGCGCGGGTGTTTGCCGGTGCTGGCTACCTCTCGGGCGGCAAGACCGGCACGGCCCAGGCCGTGACCATAGGCCAGAAGGACAAGTACAACGGTGCCAAGATGGAGGAGCACCAGCGCGACCACGCGGTGTACATGGCTTTCGCGCCGGCTGAGGACCCCAAGATCGCGCTGGCGGTGATCGTGGAAAACGCCGGCTGGGGCGCCGGCGTGGCCGCGCCCATCGCGCGCCGGGTGTTTGACTACGTGTTGCTGGGCCAGTACCCGAGCGAGGAAGACATGATCGCGGTGCAAAAAGGCCTGGCCGCCGCGCCCATAGGCAAACCGCGCCAGGCCTCCGAGATGACCGGCCTGCTGTCGACAGGCGGCACAGCTCCCGGGCCCACCACCGCCGCCGCGGCAGCGGCCGCCAAGGCCAAGGCGGCGGCCATCGCGGAGGCGCTCAGCAAGCTGCCCCCGCCCATGGCCGCGGCCGGCATCAACCCCGACTGAGTGCCGGACCCGCAAGCCTGTCGGAAAACGACAGGCATAAAAAAAGCGCTGGGGTTACCAGCGCTTTTTGCGACAAGGCATCTTTTGGAATGCCCTGTTGCTTGTGTACTTCTAATGGCTCTCTCGTGTCTCCTCGGCTCCTCGCGTTGCGAGCAGCGAGGCTCGTCAGCAAGTCATCCAATGTAGCCCGTGCACTGGCTTAGTGCATTGGGGGTTTCCCGCCCCCGAAACCCTGCGGCATGCCCGCAGTCCGTGCCGCGACGTGCCACACCATGGCGCCCGCATGCACCTTGTGCACGCATTTGTACTCCAAATTGCCTAAAAACCCCGCTGCCAGGCACTGGCACGAGTTATGCCTTCGGCCTTTAAATGTTACGGATTGTTGGCTGGATGCAAGAAAGGCGGGCATGTATGTACCTGAAGAGCTTTGTGGCGTGGGGCTTGACGATCTGGGTCGGCATAGCCTGCCAGCAGGCCATGGCGCAGGCGCCCGCTGCACCGGCCGCCGCTTCCGCGGCGGCTGCGGCCAGTGCCGCCGCCCAGGCCGCAGCGACCGCCGCGACTCCTGCCACTCCCGTGATTCCCGCGCCGCCACCGGCGGCCCCCGCGCCTGCGGCGCCGGCTCCCGTGGCGGCCGCATCCGCCCCGCCGCCGCCCGTCGCGCTGACCCAGCCGGGCCTGGTGGGGGCTGAGACACTCAATGGCGCCGACACCGCCTGGATGATGACGTCCACCGCGCTGGTACTGCTCATGACGCTCCCGGGCATCGCCCTTTTTTACGGCGGCATGGTGCGCAAGAAAAGCGTGCTCAACGTCATGGCCTGCGTCGTCGCCATCTGCGCCGTCGTCAGCCTCTTGTGGTTCGCCTTGGGGTATTCCATCGCGTTCACGCCCGGCAGCGGTGCCTGGGGCCATTACCTGGGTGGCACCGAGCGCTTCTGGTTCACCGGGCTGGATTATGTGAAGGACGCGCAAAAGGTCGCGGTCAGCCACGTCGCGCCCAACATCCCGGAGTCGGTCTATGCGATGTTCCAGCTGACGTTTGCCATCATCACGGCGGCGCTGGTGGTCGGCTCCTTCGTCGAGCGTATGCGTTTTTCGGCGATGCTGATCTTCATGTCGCTGTGGACGGTCATCGTCTATGCGCCTATCGCCCACTGGGTGTGGGAACCCAACGGCTGGCTGGCCCGCATGGGCGCGCTGGATTTTGCCGGCGGCTCGGTGGTGCACATCAATGCCGGTATCGCCGGGCTGGTCTGCGCCTATGTGCTCGGCCCGCGCCGCGGCTACGGCCGCGAGCCCTTCACACCCTTCAACCTGGGCCTGACCATGGCCGGCGCCGGCATGCTGTGGGTCGGCTGGTTCGGCTTTAACGCCGGCTCCGCCGTGGCCTCCGACGGCCGGGCCGGCCTGGCCATGGCGGTCACCCATATCGCGGCCGCGGCCGGCGCGCTGTCGTGGATGGCGGCGGAGTGGGCGGTGCGCGGGCGGCCCTCGCTGCTGGGCCTGTGCTCGGGCCTGGTGGCCGGCCTGGTCGCGATCACGCCGGCGGCCGGTTTTGTCTCGCCGCGCGCGGCGCTGGTGTTCGGCGTGGCCGCCGGGCTGGCATGTTACTGGGGCGCCACGGGCCTGAAGCGCCTGCTCGATGCCGACGACTCGCTGGACGTGTTCGGCGTGCACGGGGTGGGCGGCATCGTCGGCTCGCTGCTCACGGGCGTGTTCGCCAGCAAGGCCATCTCGGGCGCGCAAGGCGATGTGCTGACGCAGGCCATAGGCGCGGGTGCCGTCATGTTGTACAGCCTGTTCATGACGGCGCTGGCCTTGTGGATCACTTCGCTGCTTGTCAGCCTGCGCGTCAGCGAAGCCTCGGAAAGCGACGGCCTGGACATCACCCAGCACGCCGAACGCCTGGGTACCTGAGTTGCCGGCATTTCACCTTTTGAAGGACACCACGCCATGCCTTCCAACGAGAAAATCGCCATCGCCGCCCACCTGCACGTATTGCTGCGCCGCAAGACCGGCCGGGTGACCGACACCGAGTGGATGGCCGGCAACATTGAGTACGCTGCCGAGATCGCGCGTTTTGCGCGTGAGAGGGCGGTCGAGGACGGCCACCCCGACCTGGCCGTCTGGGCCGACAGGCTGGAGGAGATCATGGCCGTGCCCGATCCCAAGCCACGGGTGCCGCTGGTGCAGATGGTGTCGGAGGCCGTGAAGGAGCGCAGCGCCCCCGTGATGGCCCCGCCGCCCCAGCCTGACCGCCAGAGCGCGCGCTCCATAGATACCGAGGAAGAGGTTTACCCGGAATCGGGTTTCATCGAATCGACCTTCGGCGCGATCTTTGGCGAAGAGGGCCATCGCGAACGCAAGCACCGCGACCCGAATGCGCCGCGTTATGTGAAGAGCCTGCGCTAGTTCGCCGGCTGCGTTTCCCGCGCGCGGTTCAGGCTGTGCGCCAGCATGTTGCGGGTGCGCGTGCGGATGTTGGCGCTGGCTTCCTCCGCGAAGGTGGCTACATAGGGGTGGCCCGCGTTGTCGGCCAGGATGCTGCGCCGCACCTGCTCCAGGCCGGCATCGCAGGCGGCCAGGGCGGTGTCGGCGAGCACAAAGACGGATTGGCTTGTGTCGGTTTTCAGCGGCAGCAGGGCCTGGTCGGCGCAGCGCTGGTAATCATTGATGGCGGCCGCCACCGGCGCGCGGGCAATCGACAGCGGGTCCTGGCTGGTCCGCGGCGCCGAACCGCAGGCGGACAGGGCCAGGAGCAGGGCGACGGCCAGGGAAGAAGGCGCATGTTTCATGCGCCGCATTGTGTCATCGCCGGCCGGCCGCAAGCGCTTGCCGCCTGTCTGCCGAGGCGCGCTTTTAAGGGTAATCACAGCTAGCCAGTCCCAAGGGACGCCTTTAGCATGCGGACTCTGTATAAGGAGTAACTTATGTTGCGCGATTTGATGGCATTGGCATTCGTATCAGCAGCCGGCCTGCTCGGGCCCGGCCTCGCGATGGCGCAAGCCCCGGCCCAGCAGCTGGTGCTGGGCATCAGCGAAGGCACCTCGGGTGGCCTGGACCATGCCCAGGTGATCGCCAAGTACCAGGGCCTGGCCGAAGTGATAGGCAAAGCCATGAAGGCCAAGGTCAGCGTGGTGTTCGCGCGCGAATTCAAGCAGCTGGAGGAGGGCATGCAGACCGGCCGCTTCGACCTGGTGATGGCCCGCCCCAGCGATTACCCGGCGCGCGGCATGCGCGACTACGGCTACAGCTACATCGCCAGCACCAAACCCGACGGGCAATGCTTCATCATCGCACCCAAGGGTTCCGAGCTGAAGACCATCGACGACGTCAAGGGCAAGCGCATCGCCCTGCCCGAGCAGATCGCCTACATGTCGCGCTTTTGCGCCGCGGAACTGCGCGACAAGGGCATCCTGGTGGGCAAGGAAAACGTGCAGTTCGTGCGCGAGCAGGCCGCGGTCGGCTTTTACCTGGACAACAAGTTCGCCGATGTGGGCGGCGTGGCCTCCTATTCAGGCATCGCCAAGAAGTGGGAGAAAGACGGCGGGCGCATCATTCACAAGAGCGTGCCACAACCCTACTTTCCGATGGTGGCGCACAAGCGCATCAAGCCCGAGCAGCTCAAGGCCATCCAGGAAGAACTGCTGGCCTTGCCCGCCAGCGACGCCGGCAAGGACGTGCTCAAGCGCATAGGCGTGGAGCAGTTCGACACCACGTCCGAGCCGCGCATGCGCGAGCTGCTCAAGTGGCTCAATATCTGAGCCTTTCCTGATTCCAACCGTCATAAAGCCGGCCTGAGCCGGGCTGCGCCCGCCGGGCGCCGCAGTCGCCTGCGCGCTTCTTTGTGTGCCGCCGCGATCCGCCTCGTCTTTTTCGGCTCCTAGGGTTTTCACTGCCAAAAAAGCCGATCGGCCTCGTTGTAATAGTTATGATTCATAATCATAATTGGCCTCACTGAAAAGACTCCTATGACCCAAAAACACCTGATTCTCGAAATGCGCGGCGATATTGCCGTGATTCGCCTGGCGCGCCCCGCCAAGCGCAATGCCCTGGGCGATGCCCTGGTGCTGGCGCTGCGCGACATGTTTGAAAACCTGCCGCCCGCCGCCAGGGCCGCCGTGATCCACGGCGAGGGCGACCACTTCTGCGCCGGCCTGGACCTCAGCGAACTGCAGGAGCGCGACGCCAGCCAGGGCCTGCACCATTCGCGCATGTGGCATGCCGCGCTGGACCGCCTGCAGTACGGCCCCGTGCCCGTGATCGCCGCGCTGCACGGCGCGGTGGTCGGCGGCGGCCTGGAACTGGCCAGCGCCTGCCACATCCGGGTCGCCGATGAAAGCGCTTTTTACGCCCTGCCCGAAGGCTCGCGCGGCATCTTTGTCGGTGGCGGCGGCGCGGTGCGTATCCCGCGCCTGATAGGCACGGCCCGCATGACGGACATGATGCTGACCGGCCGCGTCTACAGCGCCCAGGAAGGCGAACGCATAGGCATGGCGCAATACCTGGTGCCGCAAGGCCAGGCCTTCGACAAGGCGCTGGAACTGGCCGGCCAGGTCGCGAAAAACGCGCCGCTGACCAATTACGCCCTGATGCATGCCCTGCCGCGCATTGCCGAGCAGCCGGCCGACCAGGGATTCTTCACCGAGGCCCTGATGGCGGCGGTGGCGCAAAGCGCGCCCGAGGCCAAGGACCGCGTCAAGGATTTTTTGAGCGGCAGGGCCGCCAAGGTGAAAAAAGCCTGAGCCCGCCGGCGGGTGCCACCAAGGCCCGGTGAGCAAGAGACGAAGAGACGCAAAGCAAAAACAGCAGAGACAAGAGACAAGAACCCATCATGAGCGCCCCAAAATTCCGCCCGCTGCGCTTTGGCGTGACCCGTGCCGTGCTGCGCGAAGGCCAGCCCGGCGTCCGCTACCTGCGCGCCGACCAGGCCCTGAAAGACTATCCCGACCGCATCACCGACCGGCTGCGGCATTGGGCGCAGGCCGCGCCAGAGCGCAGCTTCATGGCGCGGCGCGAAAAGCTTGCCGGCGGCACGACCGGCGAATGGCGGCACCTGAGCTACGCCCAGGCCTGGGCGGCGGCGCGCGGCATTGCTCAAGGCTTGCTGGACCGCGGCCTCAGCGCCGAGCGGCCCGTGGTGATCCTGTCCGAGAACAGCCTGGAGCATGCGCAGCTGGCCCTGGGCTGCCTGGTGGCCGGCGTGCCCTTTGTGCCGGTTTCGCCGCCGTACTCGCTGGTCAGCCAAGACTACGACAAGCTGCGCCATGTGGTCAAGACCGTGACGCCGGGCCTGGTGTTTGCCGCCGATGCGCAGCGTTATGGCAAGGCCATCCAGGCCGTGCTGGAGCCGGGGGTCGAGGTGCTGCTGGCCGACGGGCAGATCGAGGGGCGCGCCAGCACGCGCTTCGCGGACCTGGCCGCAACACCGGCGACGGCCGCGGTGGACCGCGCCATGCAGGCCACCGGCCCGGACACCATCGTGAAGTTCCTGTTCACCAGCGGCTCGACCAAGATGCCCAAGGCGGTGATCAACACCCAGCGCATGTGGTGCGCCAACCAGCAGCAGATGGCGCAGTCCATGCCGGTGTTGCAGGAGGAGCCGCCGGTGCTGGTCGACTGGCTGCCCTGGAACCACACCTTCGGCGGCAACCACAACTTCGGCATGGTGCTGTTCCACGGCGGAACGCTCTACATCGACGACGGAAAACCCACACCCGCGCTGATGCACGAGACCTTGCGCAACTTGCGCGAAATCGCCCCCACGGTGTACTTCAATGTGCCGACCGGTTTTGAGGCCATCGCCAACGCCATGAAAACGGACACGGAGCTGCGGCGCAATCTGCTGTCGCGCGTGAAGATGTTCTTTTATGCCGGGGCTTCGCTCGCCCAGCCGGTCTGGGACAGCCTGTATGAATCCGAGGAAAAGGAAGTGGGCGAACGCATCGTCATGGCCACCGGCCTGGGCATGACCGAGTCCGGGCCTTTCGCCATCTTTGTGACCAGTCCCGAGGTGAAGGCCGGCGACCTGGGTGTTCCCGCGCCCGGCATCGAACTCAAGCTGGCCGACATCGACGGCAAGACCGAGGTCCGCTACAAGGGCCCCAACATCACGCCCGGCTATTGGCGGGCGCCGCAGGAAACGGCGCAGGCGTTCGACGAGGAAGGTTTTTTTTGCACCGGCGACGCCGTCAAATGGATTGATGAGGGCAACATCCACCTCGGCCTGAAGTTCGACGGGCGCATCGCCGAAGACTTCAAGCTCGCCACCGGCACCTTTGTCAGCGTGGGCCCGCTGCGCGCAAAAATCATCGCGGCGGGAGCGCCTTATGTACAGGACGTGGTCCTCACGGGCATCAACCTGAGGGAAGTGGGCGCGCTGGTTTTCCCATCCCCCGCGGTGCGCGCGCTCTCGGGGCTTGCGCCCGAGGCGCCGCTGCGCGAGGTTCTCGAATGCGAGCAGGTGATCGCGCATTTCCAGGCTGTGCTGGACACGCTCGCGCAGAGCGCCACTGGCAGCGCCAGCTGCATAGGCCGATTGCTCCTGATGCACGAGCCGCCTTCTTTCGACAAGGGCGAGGTCACCGACAAGGGCTCCATCAACCAGCGCGCCGTGCTCACGCACCGGGCGGTGCTGGTGACGGCCCTGCACGAGGACACCGCGCATCCCATCCTTAAACCCGCCGCACGCTAAAACCACGAACCTCACCACCATGCAACACAAAGGATTTTTCTCTGCCTTCCAGGACGTCTGGATGCTGGACGGCATGCGCACGCCCATGGTCGACTATTGCGGCGCCCTGGGCCATGTGTCGCCCACCGACCTCGGCATCAAGGCCGCGCGCGCCGTGCTGCAGCGCAGTGGCGTCAGCCCCGGCGATGTCGACTCGGTGATTGCCGGCAACATGGCCCCTGGCGATTTCGAGCAGTTCATGCTGCCGCGCCATATCGGCCTGTATGCCGGCGTGCCGGTGGAAGTGCCCGCCATCATGGTGCAGCGCATCTGCGGCACCGGCTTCGAGCTGTTCCGGCAGGCCGGCGAACAGATACAGAGCGGCGCGGCCAACGTGGCGCTGGTCGTCGGCGCCGAGAGCATGACGCGCAACCCGATCGCGGCCTTTGAGCACCGCACCGGCTTCAAGCTGGGCGCGCCCGTCGGCTTCAAGGATTTCATGTGGGAGGCCCTCAAGGACTCGGCCGCCGGCATCGACATGATCCAGACCGCGGAAAACCTCGCGAAGAAATACGGCATCACGCGCGAAGCGGTCGACGAATTCGCCTCCAGCTCCTTCGCCAAGGCCGTGGCGGCCCGGGATGCCGGTTTTCACGCCGGGGAGATTGTGCCGGTGGTCAGCGAGAAATTTGAACTCCCCGGCTATGCCACGCGCGGCATCAGCCTGGGCAAGCTGACGGAAGTCGCGCAGGACACCCATGCCCGGCCGTCACCCGTCGAGGTCCTGGCCAAACTCAGGGCGGTGCATGCCGGCGGTGTGCAGACCGGCGGCAACAGCGCGGCGCTGGTGGACGCTGCCGCCGCTGCCGTGGTGGCCTCCGGCGCCTACGTGAAGGCCCGTGGCGGCAAGCCGCTGGCGCGTGTGGTGGCCGCCGCGGTGGTCGGTGTGCCGCCCGAGATCATGGGCATAGGCCCGGCTCCCGCGATCCGCCTGCTGCTCGAGCGCTGCGGCCTCAGGCTGGAGCAGATCGGCCGTTTTGAAATCAACGAAGCCCAGGGCGCGCAGACGCTGGCGGTCGCCCGCGAGCTGGACCTGGACCTCGGCAAGCTCAACGTCAATGGCGGGGCGATCGCCATGGGCCACCCCCTGGCGGTGACCGGCGTGCGCCTTACGGTCACCGTTGCGCGCGAGATCCAGCGCGCAGGCATGCGCTACGGCATTGCCTCGGCCTGTGTGGGCGGCGGCCAGGGCATTGCGCTGCTGCTGGAGAACCCGCAAGGAGGAGCGGCATGAACATCGAAGGACTCGCGGCTCTGGTCACCGGCGGCGGCTCGGGGCTGGGCGAAGCCACCGCCCGTGAACTGGCGCGCCTGGGCGCCAAAGTTGCCGTGCTGGACATCAACCTGGCGAACGCCGAAAAGGTTGCCGCCGATATTTGCACGGCCCATGGCCCGGCCGCCGCGCTGGCCTGCGGCTGCGACATCACCGACAGCGCCAGCGTGCAGGCCGCGCTGGACAAGGCCGCTGCCGCGCACGGCCCGGCCCGCATCCTGATGAACATCGCCGGCATAGGGTCGGCCAAACGCATCGTCGCCAAAGACGGCACACCGGCGCCGCTGGAGGACTTTGCCAGGGTGGTCAGCATCAACCTGGTCGGCAGCTACAACGTGAGCCGGCTGTTCGCGGCCGCCTGCGCCAGGCTGGCGCCGCTGGAGGACGGCCAGCGTGGCGTCATGATGTTCACCGCCTCGGTTGCCGCCTTCGACGGCCAGGTCGGGCAGCAGGCCTACAGCGCTTCCAAGGCCGGCCTGGCCGGCATGACGCTGCCCATGGCGCGCGACCTGGCGCAGCACGGCATCCGCGTCTGCACGGTGGCGCCCGGCCTGTTCGCCACGCCGCTGATGGCGCAGCTGCCCGAGGCGGTCCAGGCGTCGCTGGCCGCCAGCATTCCTTTTCCGCAGCGCCTGGGCAAGCCGCAGGAGTTCGCGCAACTGGCCGCGCACATCGTCCACAACGACCACCTGAACGGCGAAGTCATACGCCTGGACGGTGCACTGCGCATGGCGCCAAGGTGAGCCGCATGGAAAAGACCGTGGTCTATGAAGTGAAGGTCGCGTTCGGCGACTGCGATCCTGCAGGGATCGTCTTTTTCCCCAACTTCTCGCGCTGGATGGATGCCGCGTCGCTGAATTTTTTCGCCGCATGCGGCGTGCCGCCCTGGCGGGAGCTGGTCAAGAGCACCGGCATCATAGGAACGCCCTTGCTGGAGATCAACACCCGCTTCAGCCTGCCCGCCACCTATGGCGAAACCCTTCACATACACACCAGCGTGCAAGAGTGGAGGGACAAGGTGTTTATCCAGAAGCATGTGATCCGGCGCGGCGAGGACCTGATTTGCGAAGGCCGGGAAACCCGCGCTTTTTGTATACGCCACCCCGACAAGCCCGAGCGCATGAAAGCCATTCCCGTACCCCAGGATATCCGCAGCCAATGCAGTTGAACGGGCGCAACTGACGCGACCGGTGTGTCCGGCCCCTGGCGCTTGGCGGATTTTGCTTTTTCGACCCGTGAACTTAACTACAAGGAGACATCTCATGCAAACACGTCGTCATTTTGTGCAGGGCGCCGCGGCGCTTTCAGCGGCCGCCCTCGCGCCTTTCCCGGCCCTGGCGCGGGCGCTCGAACAGGTCAAAATCATTTACGGCTTCCCGGCCGGCAGCGCGGGTGACATCTGCGCGCGCCGCGTGGGCGACCGCCTCGGCGGCACCGCCTATGCCAATAACAACGCCATCGTGGACACCAAGACCGGTGCCGGCGGCCGCATCGCGCTGGAGGTGCTCAAGACGGCGCCGGCGGACGGTTCCGTGCTGGCCATGTCGCCGTTCTCTTGCCTGTCGCTGTACCCGCACATCTACAAAAAACTGTCCTATGACCCGTTCGCGGATTTCGTCACGGTGGGCACCGCCTCCATGATCCACCATGGGCTGGCCGTCGGGCCGCTGGTGCCGGCTTCGGTCAAGACCGTGCAGGACTTTCTCGCCTGGGCCAAGGCCAACCCCAAGGACGCCAGCTACGGCTCGCCCGCGGCAGGGTCGACCCCGCACTTCATAGGCGCGCTGCTGGGCCTGAACAACCATGTGGAGCTCAAGCACGTGCCCTACCGCGGTTCGGTGCCCGGCGTGACCGATGTGGTCGGCGGCCAGCTTGCCGCGATGGTGACGCCGCACGGCGACTTCATTCCCAACCACAAGGCCGGCAAGCTGCGCATCCTGGCCACCTCGGGCAAGCAGCGCTCGCCCTTTGTGCCCGAGGTGCCGACCTTCGCCGAGCAGGGTTTTGCCGACCTCACGGTGGAGGAGTGGTTCGGTTTCTATGCCCCCGCGAAAACGCCCGCCAGCACGGTGGCCGCGGCCAACGCCGCCATCAATGCCGCCATCCAGGACAAATCCGTCATCGACTCGCTCACGGTGGTGGGACTGATTCCCTACGGCGGCACGGCGGACGACATGGCCTACAGCCAGAAGCGCGAGTTCGAGCGCTGGGGCCCGCTGATCAAAAAAGTCGGCTTCACCGCCGAGTCCTGATGTCCCCGCGCCGGGCCGGCCTTGGCGGGACGGCCCGGGCGCCGTCCGGGCGCGTTGGCATAATCGGGTTAGGAGCCTGCCCGTGCCAGCAGCGTTGCCCGATAACGAAAGCGCCCTGATCCCCTATGCCAGTGTCGTCCAAACCCGCTCCCGCGGTAGAGGAGGTGGATACCTCCTATCTCGAAACCCTGGTGGGCTACAACGCCACGCGTGCCTCCCTCAAGGTCATTGAGTTGTTCAGCAAGCGCATGGCGGTCTACGACCTCCGGCATGTGGATTTTTCGATCCTGTCCCTGATCACGCACAACCCCGGCATCACTTCGCGCCAGCTTTGCGGCGCGCTCAGCATCCTGCCGCCCAACCTCGTCGGGAAAATCGTCACGCTGGAAAAACGCAAGCTGGTGCACCGCAAGCCGCATCCGCAGGACGGCCGCGCCGTGGGGCTTTACCTCACCGATGCGGGCCAGGCCTTGATGCGCGATGCCGAAGGCACGGCCGTCGACCTGGAAACCGAGGCCACGCAGCGCCTGAGCGCCGCGGAAAAGAAGACGCTGATGCGCCTTCTGCAAAAGATCTACCGCTAAAGCGCGCGGCTCGCGGCCGCTCAGATCCCGGCCTGGATCCAGGCCGCCGCCTTCTCCGCGATCATCAGCGTGGGCGAGTTGGTGTTGCCGCTGGTGATCAGCGGCATCACGCCGGCATCGACCACGCGCAGGCCGCGAATGCCGCGTACCCTGAGGTGCGAGTCCACCACCGCCATCGGGTCGTCGTCGCGGCCCATTTTCGTGGTGCCCACCGGGTGGAAGATGGTGGTGGCGATGTCGCCGGCCAGCCGCGTGAGTTCCTCGTCCGTCTGGAACTGCACACCCGGCTTGAACTCCTCGGGCCGGTACTTGGCCAGCGCGCTCTGGCTCACGATGTTTCGCGTCACGCGCAGCGAATCGGCCGCCACCTTGCGGTCTTCGGCCGTGCTCAGGTAGTTGGGCGCAATCGCCGGCGCGTCCTCGAAGCGGCCGCTCTTGATGTGCACCGTACCGCGGCTGGTTGGGTTCAGGTTGCAGACGCTGGCGGTAAAAGCATTGAAGCCGTGCAGCGGCTCGCCGAAAGCGTCCAGCGACAGCGGCTGCACGTGGTACTGGATGTTGGGGTAGGGCTGGTCGGGCGAACTGCGCGTGAACGCGCCCAGCTGCGAGGGCGCCATGCTCATGGGGCCGGTCTGGCGCAGCGCGTATTCCAGCCCGATGCGGGCCTTGCCCCAGAGCGAATTGGCCATGGTGTTGAGTGACAGGCCCCAGCGCTTGTCGCCGTGGAACTTGTAGACCGAGCGGATCTGCAGGTGGTCCTGCAGGTTGGCGCCCACGCCGGGCAGGTCCTGCAGCAGGGGAATGCCGTGCTGCTGCAGCAGGGCGGCCGGGCCTATGCCCGAGAGCTGCAGGATTTGCGGCGAGCCTATGCTGCCCGCGCACAGGATGACCTCGCCCATGGGGCCGGAGTCGCGCGTGGCGCGCGCCGTGACGCGCTCGCTGCCGGCCCACACTTCCACGCCGGTGCAGCGCTGGCCGCCGTCCGGCTGCGCTTCTATCACCAGCTTGCACACCTGGGCGTTGTTCCACAGCTCGAAATTGGGGCGGGCGTAGCAGGCGGGCCGCAAAAAAGCCTTGGCGGTGTTCCAGCGCCAGCCGTTTTTCTGGTTGACCTCGAAGTAGCCCACGCCCTCGTTGTCGCCCCGGTTGAAGTCGCCGCTGGCCGGGATGCCGGCCTGCTGCGCCGCTTCGGCAAAGGCGTCCAGGATGTCCCAGCGCAGGCGCTGCTTTTCAACGCGCCATTCGCCGCCGGCGTTGCGGTGGCGCAGCACCTTCTGGTAGGGCTGGCTCTTGTCCTGCATCAGCTCGGGCGCCGTGCCGCGCGCGCCGTGCATCGCGTCGGCGCCCTTGTGGTGGTCCTCGTGCAGCTTGAAGTGCGGCAGGGAATTTTCCCAGCGCCAGGCCATGTCGCCGGTCAGCTGGGCCCACTGGTCGTAGTCGCGCGCCTGGCCGCGCATATAGATCATGCCGTTGATGCTGGAGCAGCCGCCCAGGGTCTTGCCGCGCGGATAGCGCAGCGCCCGGCCGTTGAGCCCGGCGTCGGGTTCGGTGTTGTAAAGCCAGTCGGTGCGCGGGTTGCCTATGCAGTAGAGATAGCCCACCGGGATGTGGATCCAGTGGTAGTCGTCCTTGCGGCCCGCCTCGATCAGCAGCACGCGTTTGGACGCGTCGGCGCTCAGGCGGTTGGCCAGCAGGCAGCCCGCGGTGCCGGCGCCAATGATGATGTAGTCAAAAACCTGGCTCTCGTCTTGCATGGATGCCTTTGTCTCGTCGTTATTGGAAGGTTAGCGGGAAAAACCGGGCCGGCGGCCACGGCCGCAGCGCACCGCAGGGCCCATGCTGCCAGCCCAGCCTAACGCGGGGCTGACCACCGCATCCTGGTCGATTGTGGCAAAACCCGGATGGCCACATGGCGGGGATTACCCGCCGGATGCCATGGCGCGTGGGCTTTGGCCGTCTTCCAGTCACGGTGTAGGACCAGGGCGACAGCGCTGGCGGCGGTGCGGCAAGGGTGTTTTCAGCAGTTACCATGCAACTTTGTGTTTCGTACATTGCAAACTGCCGGCTTGCGCCTGGCCTGACTAATGTTTATGGAAGACTCCACGCCCCGCATAGCACTGCAGGATACGCCGCAAGGCCGGCTGTTTGTCGTGCAAGGTGCGTGGACGGCCGCCGGCCTTACCGGTGAGAGCGTCTGGGATGCGCTGACCGCGCAGCTCCAGGGCCTGAAAGACGGCGGCGCTTCCCCTGCGGGCTGGAGTCTGGAACAGGTCGGCAAACTCGACCACCTGGGCGCGCAGGTGCTGTGGAACCACTGGGGCCGCGACTGGCCGGCGCAGTTGCAGGCCGAGCCCAGCCAGCGCGCGGTGCTGGAAACCGTCGCCAAATTCAGCACCGACCCGCCCAAACCCCGCAAGCCCGACTGGAGCCAGCCCTTTATCCTGCTGGGGACGCGGGTGCTGCGGCTGCTGGACCACCTCAAGGGCCTGGTGCGCCTGATTGGGCAGCTGCTGCTGGACCTCATCCACCTGGTACGGCGCCCGCAGGACGGCCCCTGGCGCGACCTGTCGGGCCATCTGTTCCACATAGGCGCCACCGCGCTGCCCATCACCGCGCTGGTCGGGTTTCTGATCGGCGTGGTGCTGGCCTACCTGATCTCGCAACAGCTGCGCCAGTTCGGCGCCGACGCTTTTATCGTCAACATCCTGGGCATCTCGCTGATCCGCGAACTCGGGCCGGTGCTGGCCGCCATCCTGATCGCCGGGCGCAGCGGCTCGGCCATCACCGCGCAGATCGGCGTGATGCGCGTCACCGAGGAGCTCGACGCCATGCGCGTCATGGGCATCGCGCGCGGTTTTCGCCTGGTCATGCCGCGCGCGCTGGCGCTGGCCGTGGTGATGCCGCTGATCAGCGTCTGGACCACCATCGCCGCCTTGCTGGGCGGCATGCTGGCCGCCGACATTTCCATGGATGTCACGCCGTCCTACTTCATCAACTCGCTGCCGGCCGCGGTGGACGTGGCCAACCTCACGCTGGCCACGGGCAAGTCGGTGGTCTTCGGTGTGCTGATCGCGCTGGTCGGCTGCCACTACGGCCTGCGCGTCAAACCCAACACCGAAAGCCTGGGGCAGGGGACCACAGCCTCGGTGGTGACGTCGATCACCGTGGTCATCCTGGTCGATGCGCTGTTCGCGGTCTTGTTTAAAAGCGTGGGCATATGAGCGATCCCATCGTCGACATCAAAAAGCTCTGGACCGTGTTCCCCAACGGCGAGAAAAAAGCCGTGGTGCACAAAGACCTGGACCTGACCGTGGAGCGCGGCGAGGTGCTGTCCCTGGTGGGAGGATCGGGTACCGGCAAGACCGTGCTGCTGCGCCAGATGCTGGGGCTGGAGAAACCGACCCAGGGCGAGATCACGGTGCTGGGCAGGCCGGCGGCCGAGCTCGGCAAGCAGGGTGCGGCCAGCCGCGTCGGCATGCTGTTCCAGCAGGGCGCGTTGTTCTCGGCCTTCACCGTGCTGGAGAACATTGCCTTTCCGCTGCGTGAACTCAAGACTTTGCCGCGCGCGCTGATCTACGAGGCGGCCATGGTCAAGCTGCAGATGGTGGGCCTGGGACCCGATGCGGCCGACAAGATGCCCAGCGACCTCTCGGGCGGCATGATCAAACGCGTGGCCCTGGCGCGCGCCCTCATCATGGACCCGCCGCTGTTATTGCTTGACGAGCCCACGGCCGGGCTGGACCCGGAAAGCTCCGACAGCTTTGTCTCATTGCTGCGCTCGCTGCACCGCGACATGGAACTCACGGTGGTCATGGTGACGCACGATCTGGACACGCTGTTTGAACTCAGCACCCGCATCGCGGTGCTGGCAGAGCACAAGGTCATCGTCAACGACGTTCCCAAGGAAGTGGTGGCCTTCCCGCACCCCTTCATCCACGAATTTTTCCTCGGGGAAAGGGGGCAGCGCGCGATGGAGTTATTACGCGAATACCCTTTTACCGTCTAGAAAGGCATCACTATGGAAAACAAAGCCCATGCCATGGCCGCCGGCGCTTTTGTGCTGGTGGTCACCGCCTTGCTGGTCCTGCTGGCCGTCTGGCTCACGCGCGACAACACCCAGCGCGACCTCTACGACATGAGCACCAGCGAAACCGTCTCCGGCCTGCAGCCGCAGGCGGCGGTGCGTTTTCGCGGCGTGCCGGTGGGCAAGATCGAGCTCATAGGCTTTGACGAGAAGGTCAAGGGCAATGTGCTGATCCGCGTCTCCATAGACCGCGGCGCGCCCGTCACCAAGTCCACTTTCGCCACCGTGGCCTCGCAAGGTGTCACCGGGCTGGGTTTTATCCAGCTCGACGACGACGGCAAATCGGCCGAGCGCCTGGCCGTCAACGACGACGACCCGCCGCGCATTCCGCTCAAACCCGGCGGCCTGGACAAGCTGCTCAAACAAGGCGAGGTGATCTTCAACCAGGTCGAGGAAGCCAGCACGCGGCTGAACAAGCTGCTGTCGGACGAAAACCAGCAGGCCATGACCGCGGCCATCAAGCAGCTCGGCAACGCGGCCGGCAGCATGGATCGTGTCGCCAAAGGGCTGGAGCCCACGGTGGCATCTCTGCCGGCCCTGTCGCGCGACACCACGGCCACGCTGAAGTCCGTCAAAACGGCCGCGGACGACATCAGCGCGACCGCCACCCGCCTCAATGAAAAGGGCGGGCCGCTGGACAAGCTCTCCGAAGGCGGCACCGCGCTGGCCGCGGGCGTGGAGACCTTCAGCGCCGCAACGCTGCCCAAGCTCGGCGAAGTCGCCGACGAAACCGCGCGCGCCATGCGCCAGATGCGCCGTACTGTCAGCGCCGTCGACGATAACCCGCAGTCGCTGATCTTCGGCAACGGCCCGCCCGTACCCGGCCCCGGCGAACCCGGATTTTCCGCCTCTGGAGTGAAAAAATGACGTCCACTTTTTCCAAATTTCCTTCGCGGGCCGCGGGCCTGGCCGGCGCACTGCTGGCCGCCCTGGCGCTGGCCGGCTGTTCGGGCTTGCCCGACAAACCGACGCGCGCCACCATGTACGACTTCGGCCCGGGCCCGACCGCCACCCTGCCCACCACGCGCCAGGCGCCGCTGCCGCCGCTGGCCCTGGACGACGTCTCCACCCCGGGCGGCGCGCTGGACAACATGGCGGTGCTGTACCGCCTGGGCTATGCCGACACGCAGCAGCTGCGCCCCTATTCGCAGGCGCGCTGGAGCATGCCGCCCGCACAGCTGGTGCGCCAGCGTGTGCGCGAGCAGTTGGGCCAGCGCCGCGCCGTGTTCAACGCCGGAGCCAGCGTGGCGCTGAACCGTAGCCAGAACGCGGTGCTGCCCCTGCTGCTGCGCCTGGACCTTGAAGAATTCAGCCACCTGTTCAGCTCGCCCACGGCCAGCGTCGGCCTGATCCGGCTGCGCGTCACGCTGCTGGAAGTCACACCGGCCGGCGAGAAGCTGGTCGGCCAGCGCAACGTCATTGTGCAGCGGCCGGCGCCCAGCAGCGACGCGTCCGGCGGCGTCCAGGCCCTGACGGCCGCCACCGACGCGGCCATCGCCGAGATCGACCAGTGGCTGCAGCAAACCCCCGCGCGTTGACGCGCGCAGCGCCATGAAAACGCTGCAAGAACAGCTGGACGCCGCCGGGCTGAATGTGTTCGGCTGCTGCGAACGCCTGAGCGCCTACGGCCCGGACCTGCTGCAGACCTCGCAGCTGCTGCAGGACTTCACGCCGGCCGAGGCCGACATCCTGGGCGCGTCCATGCTGCTGGTGCGCGCCGAACCGGGCCAGGTGATGATTCGTGAAGGTGAGGCCGGCGACTGGATGATGCTGGTCCTCAAAGGCACGGTGGACGTCACCAAGCGCCTGGAACTGCCGGCCGACGCCGACGCCGACGCCGACGCCGACGCCGACGCCGGCGCCGAAGCGGCCGTGTCGCGCGTGGCGGTGGTGCGCAGCGGCGCGGCGGTGGGCGACATGTCCATGCTGGACAGCGAGCCGCGCTATGCCACCTGCACCGCCATCGAGGCGGTGGAGGCCGGCGTCTGGGGCCGCCACGAAATCGCCCTGCTGATCCGCGACCACCCTGGCGTGGGCGCCAAGCTGCTGGTCAAGATCACCCAGATGATGGCGCAGCGCCTGCGCAATACCAGCAACCAGTTGGTCAGAATACTTAGAAAACAAGCTGCCGCAGCCGCGGAAACACCAGCGCGTTGAAGCGCCTGCCCGCACTTCACTTTCACTTCACACAGGCCGTGTGCAGCTCATGCTGCCTTCACACGCGGTTTGCAAACTCCCCTTCGTTGTTCAAACGAAAGGAAGTCATGAAACAGAAAGTCGCCGCACTCGCGCTGGTGATCGTGCTGCTGGTCGTCGCGCTGATGAAAATCAGCGACGTGGTGCACGACCGCCAGAACTACCGCCAGGTCGCCATCCAAAGCATCGCCCAAAGCCTGGCCGGCTCGCAGACCTTGACCGGCCCGCTGATCCACCGGGCTTGCACCGAAGAGTGGGATGTCACCAATGCCAGCAAGGAAGTGCGCAGCGAGCGCCGTGAATTCGTGCTGGCCGCCGCGCCGGCCTCGCTCACGCTCCAGGGGGCCAGCAAGCTGGAGCCGCGCGCACGCGGCCTGCATGCAACACAGGCGTTCAACCTCAAAGCCAGCCTGGTGGCCGAGTGGGCGGACCTGGAGGCGCTCAAACCCATACCGGAACACACCGGCTCGCGCATGAACTGCGGCCAGCCGCTGCTCATGATGGCGGTGTCCGACGCGCGCGGCATACGCCATGCGAGCGTGAAAATCGGCGAGCAGTTGCTGGCGCTCAAGCCCGGCACCTTTTACGGCAGCTACCCGCGCGGCGTGCATGCGCCGCTGTCGCCGGCCTTGCTGCAGGCCGTGCCGTTGCAGGCGCGGCTGGAGCTGGAACTGGTGGGCACCGAAAGCATTTCGGTGGTGCCGCTGGGCGGAGACACCCGGGTGCAGCTTACGTCCAACTGGCCGCACCCCAGCTTCAGCGGGCAGTTCCTGCCGGTGGACCGCAAGGTCACGCCCGAGGGTTTTGAGGCCAGCTGGCGCGTCAGCTCGCTGGCCAGCACGGCTCAGCAGGATGTGACCCAGCGGGACGCGGCCAAACGCAGGGGCACCTGCCCGCCCTATGAGAGTTCGGTCAGCAGCTCCTGTGTGGAGACCCTTAGCGTGACTTTTGTCGACCCCTCCAACACCTACGCGCTCAGCGACCGGGCCACCAAATACGGCCTGCTGTTCATAGGCCTGACCTTCCTGGCGGTAGGCATGTTCGAGTTCATGAAGTCGCTGCGTGTGCACCCCATCCAGTACCTGCTGGTGGGCGCGGCAATGAGCATGTTTTTCCTGCTGCTGGTCAGCCTGTCGGAGCACATGCCGTTTGAAAGTGCTTACGTGATCGCCTCGGCAGCCTGCGTGCTCCTGCTGACTTATTACGCCAGCCACATGCTGGGCCACTGGTCGCGCGGCCTGCCTTTCGGCTTGGGCATCGCCACGCTGTACGGCATGCTGTTTGTGCTGCTGCGTATGGAGCAGACGGCCCTGCTGCTGGGCGCCGTGGCCCTGTTCGCGGTGCTGGCCGCCGTGATGATGCTGACGCGCCGCGTCGACTGGTATGCGCGCTTCAAGCAGCCCGAAACCGTGAAGGCGACCGGGTGATGGGCGCGGCCCGCTTAGAAATGCAGCTCGACCCGCAAGCCGGGCTGGGTGTTGCGTACCACCACGCGGCCGCCATGCAGCAGCATGATCTGGCGCACGATGGCCAGCCCCAGACCCGAGCCTTTGGTATGGCCGTCGGGGCGCACGGTCGAGAAAAAGCGTTCGCCCAGCCGGGGCAGGGCGTAGTCGGCCACGCCGGGGCCGCTGTCCTGCACGGCGATGCGGTCCGGTCCTGCCTCCAGCGTGATGGTCGAGCCCTGGGGCGCGAACGAGCGCGCGTTTTCCATCAGGTTGCTCAGCGCCAGGCCCAGCAGGCCGGGCTCCGCATGCACGTCGGCATGTTCCGGGCTGATTACGACTTTGACCGCATGCTGGGCCCGGCCGCCGGGCACCACCTCAAAGGGTTTGAGGACGCCGGCCCAAGAAAGGCGCTCGCGCTCTACCTTTGCATGGCGCTGCTCCAGCTTCGTCAGCTCGAGCATGCGGTCCACCAGCGCCTGCATGCGGCCGGACTGGGCCAGTACCTGCCCCGAAAACTCGCGGCGCGCGTCTTCGGGGAGCTCGTCCTGCAGCAGCTCGCCCGCGCCGCGGATGGCGGCGAGCGGGCTTTTGAGCTCGTGCGTCAGGGCGCGTACGTAATCTTCTATGTACTCGTGGCCCTCGAGCTTCAGGCGCATGGCATCGACTGCCACGGCCAGTTCGCCAAGCTCACCCGGTATCTGCGGAACCGCGGGTTTTTCGCCCTGGCCGACGGCGTTGGCATAGCGGCGCAACTTGCGAATGCTCCATACCACCCACAGCGTTACCGCCACGCCGATGGCCAGCGACAGCACCAGCAGCAGCGCGCCGCTTAGCAGGATCTTGCGCTCGGCCCGGTCTATAAAGGCCTGTATCGTGGACATGGGCTTGGCGACGGTCAGCACGCCGATGATTTTTCCGTCACGCTGCACCGGCGCGGCCACATACATCACCGACGTGCGGTCGTCCTGCTGCACCTCGCGGGTGGCGCGCGCGCCGTATTCGCCGCGCAGGGTCAGAGCCACGTCGCGCCAGCGTGAATAATCCTGGCCGGTCGCCGCGTTCTCCGAATCAAACACCACCTTGCCGCCGGCGTCGGTGACGTAAACGCGAAAATCCAGCGACTGCTTGGCCAGGCCCCAGATTTTTGCGTCTATGGGGCGCCTGGCGTAGTTGCGCACATGGCCGGCAAAGCGGCCGTCCGCGATGGCGCCGGCCGCCAGGTCGTCGCCGGCCAGCTCGGCCAGGATGTTGGCGGTGTCCACCATCATGTCTTCCATGACCTCGCGCACGCTGGGTTTGACCTCGGCCATAAAGACGCGCAGCGTGAAAAACGCCGCCAGCCCGGTGACCAGGAAAAAACCGAACAGCAGGCGTATGCCCAGGCGCATCTCAGCCGCCTTTGATGCGGTCTACGTCCAGGGAATAACCCATGCCGCGGTGCGTTGTGATGCAGTCATGCCCTGGCGCGATCTCCTGCAGCTTGGCGCGCAGGGTCTTGATGTGGGTGTCCACGGTGCGGTCCGTGCTGTCCGTGCCGGCACCCCAGACGGCGTTCAGCAGTTCATCGCGCGAGCGTATACGGCCGCGGTGGCGCAGCAAATCGGCCAGCAGGCCGAACTCGCGGCGCGTCAGATTGAGCGGGCGGCCGTGCAGGCTCACGCGCTGGCCTGCGGTGTCGATCTCGAAAGGGCTGGCCGCCTGCGCCGGTGCGGGAGCCGGCATGCGCGCGCGGCGCAGCAGGCTGCGCACGCGTGCCAGCAGCTCGCGCGGGCTGAAGGGCTTGCTCACGTAATCGTCGGCGCCCAGCTCCAGGCCCAGCACGCGGTCGATTTCCTCGCCCTGGGCGCTGAGCATCAGCACCGGCAGGCTGCCGGCGGCGCGCAGCTCGCGGCACAAGTCCAGGCCGCTGCCGTCGGGCAGGCCGACGTCCAGGATCACGGCATCGGGCGGCTGCCGGCTGATCTGGGCGCGCGCGTCGCCCAGCAGCAGGCTGTGGGTCACAGAGAGGCCGTCGCGCTCCAGGGTGTAGATGATGGAGCGGGCAATCGCCGGGTCGTCCTCCACCAGCAGGATGCGCGCACCGGCCATCTGTATTCAGGTGCGAAGAATGGGGAACAGCTTGCCCAGGCCGTCGGCCATCACCTCGACCGAGAGCGCGGCCAAGATCAGGCCCATCAGCCGCGTCATGACGTTGATGCCAGTTTTGCCCAGTACGCGGGCAATCGGCTCGGCCAGTGAAAAGCAGATGGCGGTGGCCAGGGCGATCACGATGCCGTAACCGACCAGCATGGACAGCTGCAGGGCCGTCTTGGCCTTTTCGGCGTAAATCACCACCGTGGACATGGTGGCCGGCCCGGTCAGCAGCGGAATGGTCAGCGGCACCACGGCGATGCTGGCGCCGCGCGCGGCCTTGGCCGCGCCGTCTTCCATTTCATTGGTCTGCGGCTTGGCTTCGGCCGGCTGGGCATTCAGCATGTTCATGGAACTGATCAGCAGCAGCATGCCGCCGCCGACCTGGAAGCTCGCCAGCGAGATGCTGAAGAAGTCGAGGATCTGCAGGCCCAGCAGCGCGCTGATGGCGATCACGACAAAGGCGGTGAAGGACGCGACCAGCACGGTGCGGCGGCGCTGCTCGTCGGAAAAGTCCTGCGTGTAATGGATGAAGAAAGGCACGATGGCCAGCGGGTTGACGATGGCCAGCAGTGTCACAAGCGGTTTAAAGTCCATCGTTATTCCTTAAAGGCAACTCAAGAGGCAAGTAGGGTAGCGGACTGCGCAGTGGATTCCAGCAGGGGCCGCGGAACCGGCTTTGCCGGGCCGCAGGCGCAGCGCCCCCTCGGGGGGGCAGAGAGCTACACGCAGTGAGCGAACGTGGGGGCACGCTACCTGCCTCCTGCCACATCCAGCAACGCGCCGGTGGTGTAGCCCGCATTGTCGCCGAGCAGCCAGACAATCGAGGCGGCAACTTCGTCGGCGGTACCCGGGCGCTGCATGGGCACCTGGGGCGCCAGGTCGCGGGCACGGTCGGGCAGGCCGCCCGAGGCGTGGATGTCGGTGTCGATGATGCCGGGGCGCACGGCGTTCACGCGTATGCCCTCGGTGGCGACTTCCTTGGCCAGCCCGACGGTAAAGGTGTCGATGGCGCCCTTGGCCGATGCGTAGTCCACATACTGGCCCGGCGCGCCCAGCCGCGCCGCCGCGCTGGAGACATTGACGATGGAGCCGCCCGCGCCGCCGTAGCGCGTGCTCATGCGCTTGACGGCTTCGCGCGCGCAGAGGAAGGAGCCGAACACATTGATCTCGAACATGCGCCGCAGCCGCGCCAGGGTGATGGCGTCGACGCGGGTGGTGCGGTCCACCACGCCGGCGTTGTTGACCAGGCCGTCCAGCCGGCCCAGCTTGGCGTCCACTTTCTCGAACATGGCCAGTACCTGCGCCTCATCGGCCACATCGGCCTGCACCGTGATGGCGTTGCCGCCGGCCTGGCGGACCTGCCGCACCACCTCGTCGGCGGCCAGGGAGTTGCTGGCGTAGTTGACGGCCACCGCCCAGCCCTGGCGCGCCGCCAGCAGGGCCGAAGCCGCGCCTATGCCGCGCGAGCCACCCGTGATCAGAACAACTTTTGACAAACCGCACCTCCTGCAGAAAATGGCAATCCCGGGTAAAAACAAGGATTGGGCGGATCAATGTACCCTAAGCCGTATCTTGCGCAATGCCCGACCGCCGGCGGCGCGGCCCACCCATCCACAGACACTGACGGAGACACTCTTGAGCACCACCGTGGACTACTACTTCACCCCGCAAAGCCCCTGGACCTACCTGGGGCATGAGCGCTTCGCGCAGATCGCCCGGGCGGCGGGTGCCACCGTGCGGGTGCTGCCCATAGACCTGGGCGGCAAGGTGTTCCCGATCTCGGGCGGCTTGCCGCTGGCCCAGCGGGCACCGCAGCGTCAGGCCTATCGGCTGCTGGAGCTGCAGCGCTATTCGGACTACCTGCATGCGCCGCTGAACCTCAAGCCCAAGTACTTTCCGGTTTCCGGCGACGATGCGGCGCGCCTCATCATTGCCGTGGACCTGCATGACGGTACCGAAGCCGCGATGAAGATCGGCGGGGCCATCTTCAGCGCCGTATGGGTGCGCGAGCGCCACATCGCCGATGAAAAGGTGCTGGCCGAGCTGCTGGCCGAATGCGGCCTGCCCGCCGAACGGCTGGAGCAGTCCTTCAGCCAGGCCGTGCAGGAACGCTATGAGGCCAACACCCAGCAGGCGATAAACGCCGGCGTGTTCGGCGCGCCCAGCTATGTGGTGGACGGCGAACTGTTCTGGGGCCAGGACCGGCTTGACTTCGTCGAGCGCAAACTCATGGCGGGCGCCTGAAGCGGCTGCTGATTCCCCCCGCCACTCAACTTACGCAATTCTCAAGGAGCATCCCATGGGCCAATTCATCAACCTCACCGCCGCCGACGGTTTTGTCGTGCCGGCCTATGTCGCACAACCCGATGGCAAGCCGCGCGGCGGCGTCGTGGTGGTGCAGGAGATCTTCGGCGTCAACTCGCATATACGCGCCGTCACCGACCGCTTTGCCGCCCAGGGCTACCTCGCGGTGGCGCCCGCGACCTTTGAGCGCGTCAAGCCTGGCGTGGAGATGGGCTACGGCGAAGAAGACATGAAAGCCGGCTTCGAACTCAAGACCGCCGTCAGCGCCTTGCCCGGCGCCGGCGTGCTGCAGGACCTGCAGGCGGCGATAGACCATGCGGCCAAGGCCAGCGGCGGCAAGGTCGGCATCATCGGCTTTTGCTGGGGCGGGCTGCTGACCTGGCGGGCGGCCTGCCTGCTGGACGGCCTGTCGGCGGCGATTCCCTATTACGGCGGCGGCATCACGGCCGAGGAAGAAATCGCGCGCCAGCCCAAGTGCCCCGTCATGGCCCACTTCGGCGACCAGGACCACTGGATCCCCATGGAGGGCATAGAGGCTTTCACCAAGGCGCATCCTGAGGTCGAGGTGCACGTCTACCCGGCCAACCACGGCTTTAACTGCGACCAGCGCGGCTCCTACAACGAAGCGGCGGCCAAGCTGGCGCGCGAGCGTTCGCTGGCCTTTTTTGCCGCCAAGCTGGCTTGAGCATGCGCGGCGCGTGGGTAGCCCTCGTCCTGGCGGCCTGCGCGGCGCCGGGCTTTGCGGCCGACTATGCCGGGCCGCTGTTTGACACCCATCTGCATTACAACGAGGAGGCCTGGAACGGGAACAGCGGCCCGCACTCGCCGGCCGACGTGCTGGCGCGCATGCAGCGCAATGGCGTCAAGGCCATCGTCGCCAACTCGCGGCCCAACGACGGCACCAAGTCGCTGGCCGCCATGGCCGAGACGCGCAAGGCCGGTGTCACCGTGGTTCCCTTTATCCGCCTGTACCGCAACCGCGCCGATTACGACAACTGGTTTCGCGACGAGTCCATCTACGACATGGTGCAGGCGGAATTCGCGCGCGGCGTGGCCGGCGACCAGGCCGGGCCGTACAAGGGCATAGGCGAGTTCCACCTGTATGACAGCGCCAATGCCAACGGCGCCGT
>Ga0102587_1000142_pt1 | contig 97180 bp, 103 predicted proteins | sample AraplaF_Col_mTSA_FD_76853 | JGI IMG/M metagenome (GOLD analysis project Ga0102587, IMG submission 76853) | Arabidopsis root microbial communities from the University of North Carolina, USA - plate scrape MF_Col_mTSA (SPADES assembly) (version 2) | ecosystem: Host-associated > Plants > Roots >...
GAGGTATTCCTCCCGGTCGTGCCGCGTCATTCCAAACTCGGGCGCGGCAAGAATGGCTGAACTGACACGCAAAACGGTTGGTATTGCTTCTGACGTTCAGTTCGGTGGCAATGTCACCGTGGTCGAACCCGTCAATTTGTACGGATGCGAAATCGGTAGCGACGTTTTCATCGGCCCTTTCGTCGAAATTCAGAAAAGCGTCTCTATCGGCTCTGGAACACGCATTCAGTCACACAGTTTCATCTGCGAGTTCGTCGATATCGGCAGCGATTGTTTCATCGGTCACGGTGTGATGTTTATAAATGACCTTTTTGCTTCCGGCGGACCGGCCCGTGGTGACAAATCGAAGTGGAAAAGCACCCGGATCGGTGATCGGGTGTCGATCGGGAGCAATGCCACAATTTTGCCAGTTGCCATATGTGATGACGTCGTCGTCGGCGCGGGAAGCGTCGTGACACGCGATATCTCTCAACCGGGAATCTACGCCGGAAACCCATGTCGTAAACTGCGGAATCTACCATGATAAAATTCCTCGACTTGCACGCACAATATCTTTCGATCAAGTCCGATATCGATAATGCAATCGCCAAGGTTCTGGCGAGCAGCGCTTTCATCGGCGGCCCGAACGTCAAGGAATTCGAGCAGGCCTTTGCCGATTATGTCGGGACTGAATTCTGCATCGGTGTGGCAAATGGGACGGATGCGATCGAGATCGCGCTCGAAGCCCTGGCACTTCCTGGTGGCTCGGAGGTCATCATTCCCGGCAATACCTTTATCGCCAGTTCGGAAGCTGTCACGCGAAGCGGTTTGAAAGTAGTTTTTGCCGATGTCGATCCCGGCAACTATACGCTGACCGCAGAGACGGTGCGGGCAAAGCTCACACCGCGTACCAGCGCCATCATGGCCGTCCACCTCTATGGTCACCCGTGCGATATGGTTACCCTCAAGGAGGTTGCGGACGAGCATAGTCTGAAAATCCTTGAGGATTGTGCGCAGGCGCACGGCGCGACGTGCCACGGCAAGACCGTTGGCACGATCGGCGACATCGCCACGTTCAGCTTTTATCCCGGGAAGAATTTGGGCGCCTACGGCGACGCAGGCGCAATCGTGACAAGAGATGCCGATTTGGCAAAGCGTGCCCGCATGATTGCCAATCACGGGCGCGTTGCGAAATATGACCACGACTTCGAAGGGAGAAACTCCCGCCTCGACGGTCTCCAAGCGGCAATTCTGTGTGCAAAGCTGCCGAACCTGCCGGCGTGGACGGAAAGACGTATTGCAATTGCCGATCGCTATATCGCTGAGCTTTCCGACGTACGTGAGATAGTCTTGCCGCGTCGCGCAAACTGGGCCAAGCAAGTCTACCATCTCTTCGTTATCCGAACCGATAGACGAGACGAGTTGAGCGCGTGGCTGGCAGAGAAGGGCATTGAAACAGGCGTCCACTATCCGGTCGCCTTGCCGAAGCTGAAGGCCTACGATTATCTCGGCCAAGGCCAGGAGGATCTTTTCGTCAATCAGGCTGACAAGACGCTTCTCAGCCTGCCGATTGGTGAACACATGTCCGACGCCGACGTTGTGACTGTGTCGACTGCGATCAAATCCTTCTTCGGTTGATTAGATGTTCAACCTGCAGGTCATTCGTTCGGTATTCGCATTCACTGCCACGAATGCATTGGCCTCGGGGCTTCCACTGCTTCTTTTGCCGATCCTGACGCGAGTGCTCTCGCCAGAGGACTACGGTCTCGTCGCTATGTATTCCGTGTTCCTAACTGCACTTGGAGCGCTGACCGGACTAAGCGTTCACGGCGCTGTCGGGATGCGTTACTTTGATCGTGCCGAGATTGATTTCCCCAAATATGTGGGTTCATGCCTGGCAATATTGGTTGCAACGACGAGTATCGTTTTCGTTTCAGTCACTCTTCTCCAGGTTCCCTTAATCGCTTTGACCAATCTGCCGGGAAAATGGCTGCTGATCGCGGTGTTAACCTCTGGGATGCAGTTCCTCCTGCTGACAATGCTTTCGATCTTCCAGTCTGCAAAGCAAGCCGGCATGTTCAGCCTGCTTCGAATTGGTCAGGCTGTAATTGATGCCTTGTTATCTCTGGTGCTTGTCGTTTCTTTTGGGCTTGCGTGGGAGGGACGGCTCATCGGTATGTCCTTGGCGATCGCCATTCTCGGCGCAATATCGCTGGGGATGCTATTTTACGGTCGCTGGATCGATCTCAATATTCGCGTCGACTACGTGCGGAACGCCTTGAAGTTCGGTGTTCCCCTCGTCCCCCATGTTGTCGGTGGCATGCTTATCGCCATGGTCGATCGGTTGTTGATCACCAATTTTCTCGATCTCGCGAGCACTGGCATCTATATGGTCGCTATCCAAATTGGATTGGGTGTGAATTTGCTTTCGGACGCTTGCAGCCGTGCCGTGTCTCCGTGGCTGATCGAGGCGATTAAGGAGAATAGACATCAGAAGAACGTGCTCATTGCGAAATTCTGTATGATCTACTTTGCTGCTCTTCTCATCTTAGCGATGATGGTGGGGTTTCTCGCTCCCTGGATCCTTCCGTTCCTTGTTGGCCAGGCGTTTATGAACGCGTCTTCTTTCGTGATGCTCATTGCACTGGGTCAGGCATTTGGAGGTATGTATCTGGTTGTCGCCAATGTGGTCTTCTATCGCGAAAAGACGGCATATCTTGCCGGCATTACAATATCTTGCGGCATATTGAATCTCGCCCTGGCTTATTTGTTCCTGCATGTCGAAGGCCTGCAGGGTGTCGCCCAGGCCTATGCCGTTGCTCAGCTCTTGATGTTCTTGTCAGTCTGGATTTTTTCGCAAAAGTTGCATCCACTACCATGGTTCGAAGCAGCGCGGACCCTGTTCCGGGGAAAGCTGGTCGCATGACCAAAGACACTAATCTTACGGAAGCCGAGGTCAGCGCAATCGTGCGCTCATTTGAAGAGCGATGGGATCTTTTCTCGAAAGTCGTTGACGGTGTATGCCTGTGGCAGCTGATCCGCTTTGAAGTATCGTTGCGGAAGCAACGGGGCGGGCTAATTCGCGCTCCCTTGTCGCGCAAGCGACTGGTCATTGGCGTACTTTTCGGTATCCTGCAGTATCTTTTACCGCGCAGACGGTACCACTACCTATGCAAGACCTATGATTCAGCTCATCGCGGAATCAAAGCAGACCAAGCGGTGGACATCTACTTTGACGCCTTGTGTGACGAGATCCATGGAGGGGCTAAGATGTCTTCATACGATGCCGCCGGCTTTGAAGACAGAACCTATATTGCAAGACGCCGTCCAGTCTTTGACGATACGTCTATCATCGTCTTAAGCGCAATTCTCGGGCGTTATTTCCCGTTTAAGTCAACGGATCCGGTCTTCAATCTGCTTGCCGACGCACTTGGCCAGGAGTTCGGCTACAGTGATTATACGGCTGGACGCTTGGCAAGGCACTACAATGTGTTTCGTTGGCGATCCTATCTTTACGGCTTGGTCCTCAGAAAATTTGCGCCAGCTGTTGTTCTGGTGCCTGACAGCGGGCAATTTGCATTGATGGATGCATGCCGAAACCGGGAAGTGGCATTTGTTGAGCTGCAACACGGTGTATTCACCGCGGTTCATCCCAATGTTCTTCCCAAGGAATTGTCGTCCAAGACGGATGTTATCAAGCCTTCGATCCTAGCGGCCTATGGCAATTTTACCCGCGAGGTGCTTCAGGGGACGGCATTGGAAGCGGAAGGCCGGATCGAGGCTGTCGGCGCGCTTTCCATCGAGCGTGCAAGGCTACTGCGCGATTCGATGTTCCAACCGTCTGAAGAGATCAAAGTTACAATCACCACCCAAGGTGTTGCAGCGCAACAATTATGTCACTTTGTCATCCTATTCCTGCAAAACGCGAGTGTGCCGATCAAGATCCATATTAAGCTTCATCCCGCCTATGACGTCGAAGAGGAACTGTATGCTCAATATCTCGGACACGAACCACGTGTGGAGATCATTTCGGGAAAGTCAACTCGTTCAACCCATGAGTTAATCGCTCTTTCTGATCTGCATTTGAGCATATCCTCAGCTTCGCATTACGATGCACTTGGAATTGGTACGCCGACTGGGATTATTCCTTTTGAAACCTATCAATCGGTTGCTGCGATACTGCAGCATGACGGTGCGTTTCTGGTAGACAATCCCGAAAGGTTTGCGGCAATTGTCTCCAGACGAGGTTGGCCAATAGTTCCCGTCAAGACAAAGGATCACTTCTTTGCGCAAGGTTTCTTGGGGAATATGACACGGTTGCTGCATCCACAGGCAGAAGGTTACGAAGCGACGAAATGACCGAAATCACCATCATCGACTACGGCACTAGTAATCTTGGTTCCATGCAAAACATGCTCAAGAAGCTGGGTGTCGGTTCGCGTTTCGCAACTACTCCGGAAGATGTGCTTGCTGCGGAGAAGATTATCTTGCCAGGGGTCGGCTCCTTCGATGCGGGCATGCGGACGCTGAAGGCTACCGGAATGATCGAGAGTTTAAATCATGTGGTTCTCGAGAAGCAGGTTCCTATTCTGGGGGTCTGTCTCGGCATGCAGATGTTGGGCGCCGGGAGTGAAGAGGGCGTGGAGACTGGCCTGTGCTGGATCGATGCTCTTGCGATTCGGTTCGACAATGCAAGCAACCCCGAGATGCGCGTACCGCATATGGGCTGGAATGAGGTCGATGTAAGAAAAGTCTCGCCACTGACGGAGGCAACTCCCGGGCGGCCGCGGTTCTATTTTGCCAACTCCTACCACGTCGTTTGCAATGACCCCGCAGACGCCCTGTTGGAAACCGAATACGCTGGCCTGCGCTTTACATCGGGCATCGAAAGAGGCCACATTCGTGGCGCGCAGTTCCATCCTGAAAAGAGCCATCGCTACGGAATGTGGTTGCTCAAGAATTTTGCAGAAAATTGCTGAGGTTGAGATGCTCGCGACAAGGGTAATTCCCAGCCTGCTCCTAAAAGGTTCCGGGCTCGTCAAGACGACAAAATTCAAGAACCCCGTTTACATCGGCGATCCCATAAACGCGATCAAGATCTTCAACACCAAGGAAGTTGATGAATTGGTGCTTCTGGATATCACCGCGTCGAAGGAGGGCCGGGGGCCTGCGTTTGAAACGATCAGGAACATTACAAATGAGTGTTTCATGCCGCTCTCCTATGGCGGCGGCATTCGATCGATCGATGATATTCGCGCGATCCTGAAGGCAGGTATCGAGAAGATTGTCGTCAATCATGCGGCGATCGCTGACCCGGAGCTCATCAAGAAGGCCGCAACGGAGTTTGGAAGCCAAGCCGTCATTGTCTCCATCGACGTGAAGAAGTTACTGTGGGGAGGTTACCAAGTCTATTCCTCAAGCGGTGCAAAGGTTTCGGAAAAAGATCCGGTTCGATGGGCCAGAATGGTTGAAGGACTGGGGGCCGGCGAGATCTACCTCACCGCTGTTGACAATGAAGGCACAATGAAAGGTTACGATCTGGAACTAATCCAGTCTGTTTCCAGTGCGGTCAGAATTCCGGTTATTGCCTCGGGTGGCGCCGCTACGATAGAAGACTTTCGAATGGCAAAATCTCAAGGCGGAGCTTCCGCTGTGGCCGCTGGTGCCATGTTTGTTTTTCAGGGGCCGCATCGTGCGGTTCTCATCACCTATCCGCCTCGCGATGCGCTGGAGCGCGCGCTCGGCTAAGCTGCTTTCAGGAGATCCGTGCCGATGATCGTTTGCACGCGTTGCATCATGGACACGACCGACCCCGACATCAAGTTTGACGCTGATGGGGTCTGCAACCATTGCTATCGGTATGACACCGTTTCCAAGACGCGCCTCGTCGCAGCGGAGAAACGCGAAAGCCGGTTGAATGCCTTGGTGAACGAGATCAAGCAGGCCGGCGCCGGCAGGGACTACGATTGCGTCATTGGTGTGAGCGGCGGCGTCGATAGCACCTATGTCGCCTGGCTCGTGAAGGACCTTGGATTGCGTCCGTTGGCCGTTCACCTCGACAACGGCTGGAATTCCGAGCTTGCTGTCGCCAATATCGAAAAGACTCTGAAAACCCTGAATATCGATCTGCACACACACGTGCTCAACTGGGACGATTTTAAGGATCTGCAGCTGTCCTTTCTCAAAGCCTCAACGCCTGACGGAGAGGTGCCGACCGACCACGCGATATTTGCGCTCCTTTACAGATTTGCCGCGAAATATGGGTTGCGCCACGTTATTACCGGCACGAATGTAATCTCAGAGGCGATTCTTCCCGAGAAATGGGGCTACGGCTACTTTGATTGGCGCTATGTTAAGAGCGTCCACCGCAAGTTTGGTAGTGCGAAACTCAAAAACTATCCTCACTTCTCGCTGTTGGATTTATTTTACTACGTTTTCTTAAGAAAAATACGGATGGTTTCCGTCCTGAATTTCGTTGAATACGACAAAAAGAAGGCGATGAGAGTTTTGGAGGATGATCTTGGTTGGGTGTATTATGGTGGAAAACATTATGAATCTATATATACACGCTTCTACCAAGCGTATATTCTCACGCGGAAATTCAATATTGATAAACGGAAGGCTCATTACTCGAATTTAATACTGTCCGGACAAATGACTCGCGACGAAGCCATCGAGGCGATGCTGCAGCCCGTCTACCCGGCACACATGCTGGAAGAAGATCGGGAGTACACGATCAAGAAGCTCGGCATGTCGGAGGAAAGCTTTGAGGCGATGATGCAGGCTCCGTGCAAGACGTTTGAAGATTATCCGAACAGTCACGGCTTCTTCGAGTTTGCCAAGAAGGTGGTGAACGCGACGCGTCAATATATCGGCTGATCCGTTCCGATGCGCTATAGACCCGAAATCGACGGTCTGCGGGCGATATCCGTTGTCGCAGTCGTTATTTTTCATGCAGAATTCTTCTGGCGGGGCAAGCAAATCCTACCGGGAGGATATCTCGGGGTCGACGTATTTTTTGTCATCTCCGGCTATCTGATTACCAGCATTCTTCTCGATGAGTTGGCTGGCGGTCGAGTGGATTTCTCGCGTTTTTATATGCGCCGCATTCGACGTATCTTGCCCGCTCTTTACGTCGTTATCGGCATTTCGACACTGGGGGCTATTTGGCTTCTTCCACCGGATTCGCTGAAGGAGTTTTCGCGAAATGGCTTGGCCGCTCTGTCTTTTGTCGCAAATATATATTTATGGCTGACGCAGGATTATTTCTCTGAGGCGGCTGGTCTTTCAAGCCTCCTCCATCTCTGGTCGCTTTCTGTCGAGGAGCAGTTCTATGTCGCCTACCCGCTGTTGCTTGGTCTCATTTACGGATTTAGTCTTGGGAAGCCTGCAAAATATCTGATCTGTCTTAGTGCATTTTTGCTTTTTTTCGCGCTTGGATTTCAACATTCGCAACCTGCGGATGTGTTTTATCTTGTCCAATTTCGCGCATGGGAGCTGTTAGCCGGCTCTATAGTCGCTGCTATTCTTCGGCATCGGTCGCCACTCGTTCTAACTGGGTTGTCGGGGAGCTGGCTTTTTCCGCTGCTTGGAGGCATGGCACTCCTGGCGGCTTTCGTTTTCGGTCAACCATTGGGCCTTACCGGTTACGCCTTTACCGTGCTCTCAATTTTCGGCGCCTGCAGCATTATAGCTTTCGCAGGGAGCGGCGATTTGATGAGCCGCCTGCTCTCATCCCAGCCTTTCGTTGGCATCGGGCTCGTTTCCTATTCCCTCTACCTTTGGCATCAGCCGATATTCGCTTTTGCTCGTCATTACGCCATCGGCGAAATTTCGTATTTCCAGCGAGTTCTGTTAATCGCGACCGCAGTGGCCATGGCGATTTTGACCTGGTTACTTGTTGAGAGGCCGTTCAGAAAACCGAGTTCGTTCGGCAATATGACTGTGCTGGTGACGTGCGCCGCCACCACTGTGGTCCTTGCGATCGTCTTGTCGGTAAATCTGATCACCGACGGGTTGCCACAACGCTACACAGCAGACCAGCAAGCAATGATGTCAGTGTCAGCTGAACGCGGGACATTGAGCCTCAAGGGGCAAGACTGCAAATCGGCATCGATTGAAAAGGCTTGCATGATTGGCTTACGGAGCGTTCCTCCTACGTGGGCGGTGCTCGGTGACAGTCATGCCGAGACCCTTTCGGACGCATTGTCGCGGCTTTTTGAAACGCTTGGTGTGTCCGCCGAAATGCTCACCTATCCTGGCTGCCCGTATGTATTGGGCGTCGATCCTGTCTATACGCCGGAGCACTGTGCGAATTTTGCAAGCGCCGTTTTGAATAAGCTAAGGCACGATCGCATCACCACCGTCGTGATAAACGATCGGATCAACGCCTATATGGAAGGGACTCGGTTTGACAACCGTGAGGGTGGCGTAGAACCGGGTCAGCCGATCCCCGTGGAGGTAAAGGGGGTAACGCCAGCAAACGAACTCGACCGTATCTTTGGAGTTCAAGGCGCGCTTTCGAGCACGATACAGACATTGCTCGATAATGGACTGACCGTGATCTACATCGCGCCAGTACCGGAGGTCGGCTGGAACGTACCCCATACAGTACTCAAACTGACAGCGACAGGAGCATTGCCGCTTACCACGGCGCGGCAAGCCTATCTTGATCGCACTCGAAGAGTGTACGACGTTCTGCAGAGTTTTGACGGCCGGTCGAACTTTCTCGCAGTCTATCCGGACGATGTTTTCTGTAGCAAGGAAAGCGAGCGCTGCATCACCCATACCGCCAACCGATTGCTGTACACCGACACGGACCATCTTAGCCGGGAGGGCGCTACTATGCTCGTTGATTATATGACAGAGCAGCTACGGAAGTCTCGCATGATTCCAGCGGAGCGATAGGACGGCAGACGTGAAAGTCCTCTTCATACATATGATCGGCACCTTCGGCGGTGCCTCACGCAGCCTCACGGAGGCTGTTCGGGCATTTCCGTCGACTGTCGAGCCGCACTTCGTCACCCCCCGTGGCACCGTCATGCCGTTTTTCAGCAAGCTGGGAAAGGTTATCGCTGTCCGTGGTTTGAGCCAGTTCGACAATACCCAGTATGGCTATTATCGGGGCGCGCGATGGATTGTCCTCTTGAGAGAAATTCTCAACATTCCCGCAACCATCGCGGCAATCAGGAACGCTCATCGCCAATGGCCTGACATCGATCTGATCCACATCAACGAGTTCACCGGCATTTTCCCGATGTGGATTGCAAAACGACTCTATCAGGTGCCGGTCGTGGTCCACGTCCGTTCTGTAGCACGTAGCGATGATCGTTCCTGGCGCACCAGGTGGGTGAATTCGTTTTTGCGGCGAAATGCCAGTGCTATCATTGCAATTGACGAAACGGTTCGTCAAAGCCTGCCCGCAGACTTGGACGTGGAGGTTATTCACAACGCCTTCACGCCGAAGCCAGTTGCTGATCCCGATCCCGCCTTTCGAACTGCTATAGCCAAAACGCGATCGGGCTCGCTGAAAGTTGGTTTTGTTGGCAACCTTTTGAAGGTGAAGGGTATCCTCGATTTGGTCGAGGCGGCACGGATCATCAGAGATAGCGGCATTGACGTCGAATACGTCGTTATCGGCGATGACGCTCGTTCCTCAAAAACGCTGCGTGCAAGGATCCTTAGCGTTCTTGGAATCAACCAAAATATCCGGGCAGAAGTGGAGCAGCGGCTGCATAGCTACGATTTGGCCAAGGACTTTCATCTGGTTGGGTTCATGTCGGATATCGCTCAAGCCTATCGGTCCATTGATGTGTTGTGTTTTCCATCGCACTACAACGCTCCGGGTCGTCCGGTATTTGAGGCAGCATTCTCCGCCATTCCGAGCATTGTTGCCGTGACGAATCCAACCAAGGACACTCTGGTCGACGGGAAAACGGGATTGGCTGTTCCGCCACATGATCCCAAGAGGCTTGCGGCTGCGATTTCCACTCTCGCGAATGATCGTGATAGGTCGAGAAAAATGGGTTTGGCCGCCTTTGAACTCGCGAAGAGTAATTTCAGCGTGGATCAAAACGCTTTGAAGCTATATGCGGTATTCCGTCGATGCCTAGGATTGTCTGAATAGAGAAGTGGAAGAGATGTTTACAGACGCTTGTCTCCTGATCACCGGTGGCACTGGTTCGTTCGGCCATGCTGTGATGCGCCGTTTCCTGGACAGCGAAATACGTGAGATCCGTATATTCAGCCGTGATGAGAAGAAGCAGGATGACGTTCGCAAGGCGTTCAATAATGACAAGCTTAAGTTCTACATCGGCGATGTGCGAGATTATTCAAGTGTTCTGAACGCTACGCGCGGCGTCGATTATATCTTTCACGCAGCAGCGCTGAAGCAGGTCCCGTCATGTGAGTTTCATCCGCTTGAAGCGGTCAAGACGAACGTGCTCGGCACCGAAAATGTGCTGGAGGCTGCTATCACCAACGGCGTCAAGCGTGTTGTCTGCCTGAGCACGGATAAGGCGGTCTATCCGATTAACGCCATGGGAATTTCCAAGGCGTTGATGGAAAAGGTCATGGTTGCCAAGTCGAGAAATCTCAACAACGGCACCGTCATCTGCGGCACTCGTTATGGCAATGTCATGGCTTCCCGCGGATCGGTTATTCCGCTTTTTGTCGAGCAGATCTTGGCGGGAAAGCCGCTGACGATCACGAACCCCGCGATGACGCGGTTTATGATGACGCTCGATGATGCCATCGATCTTGTTCTCTATGCATTCGAGCGTGGCAGCAACGGTGATATCTTCGTCCAGAAAGCGCCGGCAGCCACGATTGGGGTACTTGCGGAAGCTATCAGGGCGATCATGAATATGCAGTCCCATCCCGTGCATGTCATGGGAACCCGCCACGGCGAGAAACTCTATGAAACGCTTCTAAGCGCCGAAGAGATGGCCTCGGCGGAGGATCTTGGCGATTATTTCCGCGTCGTACCCGACCTTCGGGATCTGAATTACGCGAAATATGTCGAAGAGGGCGAGGCGAAGATTTCCGAAAGCCAGGATTACAATTCACACACGACGACACGGTTGGATGTCGACGGCATGATCAAGTTGTTGCATAAGCTCAGCTTCGTCGAACAGATGCGGGCAGGCAAACCGGTAAGGTTTGATGTATGAGTGCGACAGTTACCATCACCGGTGCAAACGGCTTTATCGGCGCAAATCTGGCTGTGCGGCTTCGAGAACTGGGTTTCGGCGTCAGAGAGCTCGCCCGAGATTTTGATGTTGCAAAAATGGCAAGCGTACTCGATGGGACCTCTATGGTTTTTCACTGCGCCGGGGTCAACCGGCCGGTAGATGATACTGAATTCGAGAGCGGCAATGTCGGTATGACGGAACGTCTGTGCCAAGCGCTCGAGTCCCTCGAAACCGCAATTCCGATCATCTACACCTCATCGATCCAGGCCATAAGGGACAACCCTTACGGACGCAGCAAGCACGACGCAGAAGAGGTCATTCGTGTTTATGCCAGCAGATCGGGTGGGAGATACGCCATCTATCGTCTGCCGAACGTCTTTGGCAAATGGAGCCGGCCTGCTTACAATTCTGTAGTGGCGACATTCTGTCACAATATTATTAATGGCGAGCCGATTGCGATCCACGATCCCGAAGCAGTGATCCATCTAGTCTACATCGATGATTTGGTTGCAGACTTCATCGATCGCTTGGAGAACGGTCTGCCTGCAAGCGGATACTCGACTGTTGAGCCAGTGTATTCGACAACCGTTGGGAAACTGGCAGAACAGTTGGAGGCGTTCAAGGCCAGTCGAGAGACACTGACTCCCGGCGGGGTCGGCAACGGGCTGCAGCGAGCTCTTTATGCCACGTTCCTTTCATTCATGAAGCCCGAGCATTTCGCATACGATCTCGTCACTCACCGCGATCCGCGGGGCGAGTTTGCAGAAATGCTTCGGACGGAAAATGCCGGCCAGTTTTCATTCTTTACGGCCCATCCTGGCGTGACCCGCGGCGGACACTACCATCATACAAAGAACGAGAAGTTTCTTGTTGTCCAAGGCAAGGCGCAGTTTCGGTTCCGCCACGTTTTGAGCAATGAGACGGCGGAGCTTTTCACTGACGGCAGCACTCCTCGTATTGTCGAGACGGTCCCAGGCTGGGTACACGACATTACCAATGTCGGCAGAGACACAATGATCGTCCTATTATGGGCGAACGAAACCTTCGATCCGCAAAAGCCGGATACAATCGTCAAGCAGGTTTGAAATGCCAGAGAAGAAATTGAGAGTTCTGACGGTTGTAGGGACGAGACCCGAAATTATCCGGTTGTCGCGCGTCATCGCCAAATTGGACGAGCACTGTGATCATATACTCGTCCATACTGGGCAAAACTACGACTACGAATTGAACGAGATATTCTTCAACGATCTCGGTGTTCGCAAGCCAGACCATTTCTTGAACGCTGCAGGAAAGAACGCGGCCGAGGCCATTGGAAAGATTATCGCTACCTGCGATGACGTCCTGGAGACTGTCCGGCCCGAAGCCCTGTTGGTTTTAGGGGATACCAATAGTTGTCTGTCCGTGATTGCTGCAAAAAGGCGAAAGATCCCGATTTTCCACATGGAGGCCGGGAATCGATGCTTCGATCAGCGCGTACCCGAGGAGATCAACCGCAAGATTGTTGATCATACCGCCGATATCAATCTGACCTATTCGACCATCGCGCGCGAATACTTGCTGCGCGAGGGCTTACCGCCCGACCGTGTGATAAAGACGGGCAGCCCGATGTATGAAGTTCTCAATCATTACATGCCTTCAATTGAAAAGTCTGATGTCTTGAGCCGGTTTGGATTGGAGCCGCGGGGATATTTTGTGGTGAGTTCTCACAGAGAGGAAAATATTGAGCCCGAAGTCAGTTTTAAAAAACTGGTTGAGGTCTTGAATGCAGTTGCCGAGCGCTATGCCATACCGTTGATCGTCTCCGCCCATCCACGAACGCGAAAGCGCATCGACGCGGCCGGGCTCCCGTTTCACCCTCTGATCAATATATCAAAGCCACTCGGCTTTTTTGACTACGTCAACCTTCAGCAGAATGCGCGCGTCGTGTTGTCTGATAGCGGCACGATCAGTGAAGAGGCATCAATTCTCAATTTTCCTGCGTTGAATATTCGCGAGGCGCATGAGCGGCCTGAAGGAATGGAGGAGACCGCCGTAGTTATGACGGGGCTGTCGCAAACTCGAATTCTGCAGGCGCTCGATGTGGTTGAAGCACAGCACTCGTCCACTAGTCGGGCGTTCAGACTTGTGTCTGACTACAGCATGCCAAATGTCGCCGACAAGGTTGTCAGGATCATTTATAGCTATACGGATTACGTGAATCGTGTCGTCTGGCGTGCGGCTGAGTAGCCCGGACCGCTGTGAAGATCCTCGTCGTCACACAGTATTTCTGGCCGGAAGGGTTTAGGATCAACGATCTTGTGACTGGCCTCGTTGATCGCGGGCATGAGGTCACCGTGCTGACTGGAAAACCCAACTATCCCTCCGGCAAAATCTTTCCAGAATATCTGCAGGATCCTTCCGCATTCGCCAGCTATAACGGGATTCCGGTTGTCAGGGTGCCTATGTTAGCAAGGGGCGCGCGGGCGATCACTTTGTTATTGAATTATGTAAGCTTCGCGCTCTGTGGCTCCCTTTTTGGCGCATTCAAGCTGCGGGGGAGGAAGTTTGACGCAATATTCGTCTTCGAACCCTCGCCTATTTCTGTTGGCTTTCCCGCAATAGTTCTGCGGTGGTTGAAAAAAGCACCGGTTGCTTTTTGGGTATTGGATTTGTGGCCTGAGAGCCTGGAGGCCACCGGCGTCGTTCGCTCTAAATTCGTTCTGAAGCAAGTCGGGAAGATCGTCAAATTCATCTATGACCGTTGCGATTTGATACTTGCACAATCACGCAGCTTTATCCCCGAAATTGCGCGCTTCGATCAATTGCCAGACAAAATAGCCTATTTTCCAAGCTGGGCCGATAAAGTTGACCGCAATATTGAGGAGGAGCCAGCTTCCGAAATTCCTGCGGATAGAGAAAAATTCTCCATTGTCTTCACTGGGAACATTGGGGAAGCTCAAGATTTCGGCGCCGTTCTCGATGCTGCGGAATCGTTGAAACATAACAAGGCGGTTCGCTGGATCATTGTCGGTGACGGAAGGATGGCTTCTTGGGTCCGCGAGGAAGTAGAGCGTCGCCAATTACAAGATTCCGTTCTGCTTCCGGGGCGTTTTCCGCTTGAGCGGATGCGATCCTTTTACATGCACGCCGATGCATTGCTCGTTTCGTTGAAAGCAGAGCCGATTTTCGCGATGACTATTCCCGGAAAAATGCAATCGTATCTTGCCGAAGGGTTACCCATCCTTGCCATGCTAAATGGTGAGGGCGCGGATGTCCTAAGCCGCGCCGGTGCTGGACTCGCTTCTCCCGCGGGCAACGGGGCAGCGTTAGCTGAGTCTGTGCTCAAGATGATGAGCATGAGTAATTACGATCGGTCTCAGATGGGTCGCAATGGATTTATGCTCAATGAAAAGGATTTCAACAGGGATAGTCGTATCGACGAGTTGAGCGCTCTCTTGGAGAGTCTACGCTTTGCTCAGCACACCATGCATTAAATAGCTCGTCATGGCCGCCGGCGTCGGCAAAAAAAGCTCACCGAAGCGGGCTAGTCTCTGGGGGAATTAACAGGGAGTGGATCGCTCGCCCCGGCCGGGGCGAGCAGTATGCGAAATACATTGCCGCGCAATCCTTGCTCTCAACTTCGAGACGCGGGCAAGGTTCCGAGGAGTTCAATGATGTCTCCGTTTAAGGCGATTCAGAAGGTGTATCGAGGGCAGGCACCACGTTAACGAGCCGGCCTGTTTTTGGGGCGTGAATTTCGGGCCACTGAATTGGTTCGCCTATGTCGGCGGTCAATGCTAACATGAGGCTGACAATGCAGGCACCTACGACAGCGATAGCAGAGATGCGGACCATAATCGTCCTCCGGCTAGGTTTCCGTTTTGTATAAGCGTTATTCCTCGTCTCCGCATGCTTTGCTGCATGAGAAGGCTTGAGACCCGTTACCGATGAAAAGGAATGCGAGGGCGAACATGCCGTTGCTGGGGTGGAAGATACTGCCCCAACTCATCATCAGCCACACCATTACGGACAGGACTGCGACACCCCAAATGTCGTTCTCTTTGGCGTGGCTATAGCACCGCTCGATCAAGAATATGATGATCCCGAAAGCGGGGATGCCGTATGTCGCCACCATGCGGGTGAGGAACGAGACGGAGTCCGACCGCATCTGTCCTGCGTTGATAATATTCTTGAGCGCGCTAACCGCTAATTCACTGCCTTGACCCATAAGGTAAGGGCTGCTCCAGAAGAGTTTCAGATGCTCGCTCCATAGCCATGGACGGTACATCTGGCGATATATATCCGCGACAGACATGCCGGTCTGTCCGCGAAGAAACATTCGGGACACGATGCTCCAGTCTTGCAGCGCATATAAGAGGATTGGCGATAAGGCAACCAGGATGGTAATTCCGATGGTCATAAAAAGCGCAACAGCAACTTTGAGGCGCGGGCGCTGCGGCAATAGGCTCATTATTGCTATTGTTGCGGAAAATAGTGCAAAACTTACGAAAACAGCTCGAACGAATGACAATGTCGCGAAGTAGAGTGCGGATGCCGCCGTCGCGATCTTCAACGGGTTTGGACGGAAGCGTCTGACAATCACCAGGAGGATCATGAGCGAGAATATTCCAGATGTGGCGATGTTTGGAGTGGCCGAGATGCGCCACGGCTGGAATGAGACTGCAGTTTGATTCGGTAAAATACCCCAGGCGTTGATGTTTAACCCATCTCGATCTTGTTCGGGCAAAGCAAGTTCAACGCTACTCCCTTCGGCAGCTTCCGGCGGATCTAGTGGCTGCATCAGCCACGGGTGATCCTCATAGGGAGGCTGCATCAAAAAGGAGATGCAGCCGGCGCCGTAGAATATCAAGGCCAGAGCGAGAAGCGCTCGGGCGCTGATTCTCACCTCATCTCGGCACGCCCATCCTGCGACCCACACGATCAGAAAGATAGGTGGGACGGCTCCAAAATCCCGCTGGATCATTAACCAGACGGCGCTGACAATTCCGAAAAAGGCTATTGGCCGCGCCTTCCCGAAAAGCAGGTTCTCGAGTGTCTGCCTGAAGCGAAGCAACGGCGTTAAAAGACTGGGACCAACAACTAGCCAATAGACAACATCGCCGCGCGAGATGATTTGTTCCTGCCCAATGAAGATAGCCATGGATAGGGAGATCGCGATGAAGGCAAGAACGTCTCCGCCTTGCTTGTACCAAGTCCAGACGCCAGTCGCTGGACGAGGAAGATAAATTGCTAGATCTGCCACGGTGTCTCCCAAAGGTGCGTAACAAATTGCATTCAGCTGTGCTCGACGAACGCCACTGCACGTTGTTATCGCAAATGCTAACTCTCGCTTCAAGCGTAGATATTAGATGCCGCTTAAGCGCAGCCTTCTGCAGAACTTCGCAGCGATATCTCAACTCGACGGTTGACGGAGAAAAACACCACGGGGTTGAAAAGCTGGCTACGGACAGATCTGAGGGGCGGGTGGGGATTCTGCCGGCAGCAGAGGATGGGCCAGACCCTTTGCCGTACAATCCAAGTTCAAACGGCGAAACCTCGACAATGCTCCGGCCGTTTCTCGCAATCATCCGGGTCGTCCTTTGTGCGGCCTTTTCTTTCAGCATGCCGAGGCGAGTGCGCCGGTGAAACTGCATGGCATTGAAAGGGCAGGGCAGGAACAAGGATGGCAGACGACATGAGCAACAACAATGATGCCCACCGTGTCTATGCGGATGCCATCACCACCGAGCTTGGCGAGTGGGTCACCAACCTCGGGTGCCGGCAAACGGGCCTTGAGTCGGAGGTGCGATCCGGCTTCAAGAACATCGATTGCATTTGCAGCTGCACTCAGTGATAGTTCGGAGTTCTCGTGGGGCGCTCCTACACTGACAAGGCTGGTTCTAAGGATCGTGGCGCTCTTTAAGACATCCGGTCTTCCCAACACAGACAAGCCAGGTTCGGAAAATAGCGCCAGTGGTTGAAGGCCATACGGTCGCTTATCTGAAATGGGCCTCTCTCAGCTTGTTGTAGTGCGCCTCGGCCGCTCGGGAAGCCTCCCGCGCGGAGTCTGCCCAGCGCTGCTGCGGCGTAATTCTGTGTCGGACCACCACGCAAATCCGCCGTTCCAGCGCCTCAGGTCGGTTCTGTTTGCTGTGCCGGTGTCCAGCCGGATCGGCCGATGATCTCCTCCCCCGTCATAACCGCAGAAATCCTGCTTGGTCGGCCTAGGTTTCACCCCACGCTTGTTTCGGCCGATGGTCGGAGGACATTTCGTTAGGCAGGCCGCGCAGCGCTCTTCGGTGGTTAACAAGGAGGTCACCGCGCGGCCCATCCGCCTGGGCGAACCGAAAATTAGAGGACGTAGCCCTGGTCGCGGGATCTCTCGTACAGATCCTCAGAGGTCGTATCGAATATCGTCGCCGAAGTAGGTTCTGATGTTCATGGAGCTGGCGGCTTCCCACGACTTATCGTTCGGCATGGTGTCCATTGCCGTCATCTTTCCGCGGTGCATTTTAGATGTTCTAGTTATGTTCTCATCGGCGAGGAGTCAAGCGGGCACTGAGGACTAAAGAAAACCCTTCCCCTTCAGGACTTTTAGCGCCGCCTCGACCTCTGCATTGGATGAATGGCTCACTGACCAAATTCAAGGCTAGAAGGCTTGGTTTTCAAGGGAATGGTGGGCGATGAGATACCGCACGCCCGCTGCGATCCCAATGGCTTAACCGAAAATGAGACGCCGAAAAATATTGAGGAAAAACAGTGTTTCCTAAATTCCGGTGTCTCATCGAAAGTCGATGAAGCGGCTCTTTGGTTGGTTGCAAATTACGACGAGGTGCAAGGTAATCCGCTCCTCGCATTGATGGCTCATTTCAGTATCAGCGTACTTGATGCCGTGGCCGCTTCTAAGCGGGCGCATGCTCTGAGGTACGGGGGCGTGCGTGGCTGAGGAGAATGAACGTGTCGGCCGGGTGCGAAAGGGAAATCGCACCGGCGGTTATACCGTAATCCAAAATTCGCTGATTTACGATCTGGACCTGTCCTCTGACGCCCGGTTTCTGATGGTGTATCTCCTCAGCCGACCCGAGGACTGGGAGCTCCGAATCGCGGACGTTCGCCGATTTCTTGGCGTCAACGGAAAGCCATGTGGCCGGAATAAAGCCTATGGCATCGTGGCCGAGCTGAAACAGCGCCACTATGTCGTCATGTGCGATGACGTTGGTGAAGATGGGCACTTTGCGGGCGTCACGTACTACCTTTTTGAACATCCAGAGCCGTCTCCGGAGCGCGTCCAGCAAGCGCATCGAGAGCGGGGTAACGGCCTCGATATCAGGGGCGAAACGCCGCGTGCCCAAAACAGGGAAGCGGACGTTTCGCCGCGTCCCTTTTTACCGCATACCGAAAAAGGGGACGCGACTAATAAAAGATATATACAAAACCCTGAATCCCCCCAACCCCCCAAACTGCGCAAGACGAGACGTTCAAGGGCTCGGGAGAGGGGGCGTGGAGTTGGCGTGGCGGACCAACCCGCAGTGGTTGCAAAGCCTTTGAGCGTCCAATGGGTCGAGCACCGCATTCGTCTGTTGCAACGAGGGCGCGAGAAACTACCGGTCAAGGCACCCCCGGGCGTCCAGCGCATTATCGATAAAGGTGGCGATGCTGGCGAGCGAGAGCGTTTGGCGCATCAGGCTCGGAACTGCTGGCCTACTGTTCGGGCAATGGACGAGGCAGCGCAGGATGCCCGGGGTTGGCGTGTGTCGGCCGATCTATTCGAGATCGATCTTGCCAGTCGTTACCGGTCGGTGCGGATCGACAGTCAGGCTTTCGCCGAATGGCAGGAGGAGCACCGTCAGCGAGGTTGGCCGCTCTTTCCGACCCCTAGCCGAGCCACGAGCGTGTGGTTGCCAGCCGAGGGCGCTGCCGCGCTGAACATTCCGAACGATGCGCGGCTCGAAGGGACGGGTCATGACGAAGCCAGGGGGTAGGGGGTTTAAATCCTCAGGGCCGGTCGAGGGGCGTAACCGCATAGGTCTCAGTCACGGATTTTTTTCGTGTGATCCGAGTTTTTCCCATCGGAAGGCGCCATAAATCGCCGTTTACTGCTGATCGTCGCGGCATGACATAAACAAAATCAATAGGATAGAGTGGTCTACGTGACGCAGAGCGATAGAAATCGAGAAGTTTTTCCCATTTTTTCGGGAATATTTTGCGGCGGCGATCAACCGGACCTGCCTGGCGTCTCGGCGCCGACGGCTGCTTGTTCTGAATGCGGAGAGGCCTTCGAAGTTCCGCGACGGCGGAAGGGGCGCCCGGGAAAATTTTGTTCACACGAATGCCGAGCCGCATCGAAGCGCAAACTGCAGGCGCTCTGGCGTGAGGCGCATGCTGCCGACGAGAAGGGGCGCGGCCCAGTGACCTGCCAGATTTGCGGCACCAATTTTCAGCCGCCGATCGTCAAAAATGGCCGGTTGCCGGGCTTCTGTGGCGCGATCTGCAGGCAGGAATATACACGCCGGACGCAGGCAAAGATCCGCAATCGGCGCCGGCGGCGCAAAGCTGGTTTCCGGCCGGAAAGGGGTGAGTGACGTGAAGATCAATCGGAAGCTACTCAACGACGTTTTGGCGCTGCCAGATGAGGTAATCTGGAGCTGGACGACGTCTCATGCGATCGCGGTAGGCCAACAGATCCTAGGCGGCCCTCTGGGAGAACGACTTGAAAAGGTGGCGGAGCAGGAGCGCGCGAAGGAAGCCGATCCCGCGCCGTCGGACCTGTCGATCAGGAACGCGAAGATCCGCGCCTATGACCTCGAATATTGTGATCAGACCATGCCGGTAAAAACTCGTGCCGAGACCATCGAAAGAGATCTCCGTAGGGCCAACAAGAAGTCTGCGCCTACCGAAATTCGCATGCTCGCGGCGTGGCAAATCTTACAATTGCGCCGAGGCAAGCCGCTGAAAGCACGTCAGATTTTCGACATCATCAAGCCATTTTAGCCGATGCAATTTTTTCCGTTCAAATTGCATCGGTCTGTCGCCATGCTTTGTTCAAAAGGAGCAAAGGCATGGGTTTTCTCAGCAAACTTTTCGACCAGAACACCGATGAAAGTGTTCTCGAGGTCGAGGCGAAAATTGCAGAACTCGATACCGAGGAGAAGGGCCTCCGCCGGCGCGTCGACGAAATCTCAGTCCGTCGTGGCGCGCACCTGCGAACCGGCGATCACGCCGCGCTCAAATCTGATGAGCAGATCAAGGCGGATACCGAATTGGCACTTGAGGGCATCTGCCTTGCCCGCGTCGAGCTTGCCGAGCGCCTCAATACCGCCCGCGATCGAGCTCGCCGCAAGATCATCGAGGACCTGAGCGCGGAGAAAGTTGAAATCGTTGACCGGCTTCGCGAGGCCATGCTGACGGCGATCGCGATGAACGAGCAGGCCACCGCCTTTCATGAGAAGGCTATCAGTCTGCTCGGCCAAAATGGCGGAATCCTCTTTCCGCCCTTTGCATTTCCGCTGCTTAGACGCGAAATGCTCGACCCCTGGACGGCTTATCTCGACCAGATGAACGGCCCGAAGCCCAAGTCAGTCCTCCCTGTGTCGCCCGTCAAGCGCGTGGTCGAGAAGGTGGCAAAGCGGATTGCGCCGCCTCGGACGAGGCCGCAGCGTGATCCACTACCGTCGACCATAGGCAATGGCATGAGCCGCGTCGTTGTTCTCCGCGGCGGGTACCAGGCGCCCGACGGCAAGAGCTACCAGCACGGTGAGCAGCTCGACCTGCTCGCCGACATCGCCATGGCTGCCGTCCGTAGCGGCGCCCTCGATTTCGTTCCGACCCCGCCACCCCACGCCGACACCGAAGAAACCACGAAGGAACAGAAATGAGCATCAACGTCAAACTCGCCAATCTGAAGACGGTGCGCGGGGTAAAGCTCAAGGATCTCGAAGCGCTGGTGAACAAGGCCAGTTTCGATCCCGTCCGAGATGCCGGAGCATATGAGACCGCGAAAAAAGCGGTGACCGATGTCGATGCGCAGATCGCCATTCTGAGCGATATGGCCGAATTCGGCGCGTCGCGAGTGCCAGCATCATTCGAGCGCGATCCCTATGTGCTCGAAAAGTCCCTCGTGCTGGGCGGAATCACGCGCATGGTCGGAGCCGGTCACGGGGGCTCTTCGCACGAGATCGCAAAGGACGCGTATGGCGAACGCCATCCCGTGACCAAGGCGCTGCAAGTTTCCGCTGGGTCCGCCGGCGGCGTCCTCGTGCCACCTGACACGATGGCCGAAATCACACCGCTGCTTCGCGCAGAGACGGCAGTCCGCGCGGCTGGGCCACGTCTTCTCGACATGCCTCGAGGAAATATGAGCGTACCGCGCCAGACCGGTGCGGCGGTGGCAACATATGGCAGCGAAGTCTCGAGGATAAACACCGCCCAGCCGGCTTTCGGGGGTGATGTCGCTACCTACAAGAAACTGCGTGCGATCGTACCGATTTCGAACGACCTGCTCCGCTACAGCTCGCCTGGCGTCGATGCGCTGGTGCGGGACGATCTTCTGCAGGTCATGGCATTGCGCGAGGACCTCGCTTTCCTCACTGGCGATGGCACACAGGACAGCCCGCGGGGGATGCTCAGTGCCCTCAACACCTGGGCAGTCGCGAACGGCGGTACGGCGGCCCTCTGGAAAACTACCGCAGCATCGACCTATGGCGCGAACGGTCCCGACCCCGCAAACTCGACCGGCGGCAACTTCATCAGCTCGGTTGCCAACTTCAACCTTGCGACCGTCCACAACGAGCTCGTCGGTGCGGTCACGCGGCTTGCCTCGGCAAACGTCAAGGAGCGCAAGCGCGTCTGGTTCATGCACCCGAGGACGTTCCTGTTTCTCGCCCATGCCAAAAATTCGCTATTTCTTCCGGTCTATCCCGAAATCCTGGAGAAGGGCACACTGTTTGGGTATCCGATCATGCAGACGACGCAGATCGGCACCAACTTCTACGACAGCACCGGGAATTATACCGACTGCTCCTTCGTTATGATCGCCGAGATGATGGATACGATCATCTTCGATGCGGCTACGCTTGAGCTGCTGGTGTCGAAGGAAGCGAGCATCATCGACCAGAGCGGCAATGTTGTTTCTGCCGTCCAGAACGACATGACCTTCATTCGCGGCATTGCCGAGCACGATTTCCAGATGCGCCAGTTCCAGTCGGTTGCCGTCATTCAGGGCGTGCGCTGGCAGGGCGCGGCTTTCTGAGGAGGCTGATCGATGGCTGGTTGGACAAACAATGTGCAGATCGGTTCTGTGGGCGGAACGCCGATCATTGCCGATCTTAGCCGCGGCGCGATGGGTGGCGATCCGGTCGCCAAGCGCGTCCGCCTGACGGCGGACTATTCCGCCGAGTGCCCGCCCGGGTTTCCGAAGCGCCTCGGCCTGGGCGAGAACATCGCCTTTCCGCACATCATTGCCTCCGGCACCACTTTTGAAACCACTGCGCCTGAAGCTGCTGCACTCATCGCGGCCGGCGCCGCCGTCCTGGTCTGAGGGGTATCGATGAACCAGATCCTGAAATTCTACGCTGCCACTGCTCAGGCAGTTGGCTCAACCGGCCTCTCGGAAAAGCGCCAGGTGCATGTTGTCGTTTCGACGAGCGATGTCGACCGCGACGGCGAAATCATCGTTCCCGAGGGCATCAGCTGGAAGTCTTATATGGCGAGTGGTGCCGGAACGGTCCTCTGGAACCACAATTCGAACATGCCGGTCGCCAAGTGCATCGCCCTTGAGCGACAAGCCAACGGCCTTCATGCTCTCGTCCAGTTCCCGCCGGAAGGCGAGGACCGCGAGGCCGATACGGTCTACACCCGCGTCAAATTCGGCTCCGTGTCTGGCGTCTCGATCGGCTTCCTACCGCTCGCCTCCGAGCCGCTGGACAGAGGCAATCCGAAAAAGGGACCGCAGCGCTACACGGCCTGCGACATGATGGAGTTTTCCTTCACGCCGGTCCCGAGCAACCCGTCAGCGATCGTTGTCGACAAGACGGCGGGAGCAACCACCCAGCAGGCCCGCGAACGGTGCCTTCGAGAAATCGAAGTGCTCAAGCTGGCGCACCCGACATGGGGGGTGGGACGGGAGCAACGGCTTCAAGAAGTAGAGCGTTTGAGGTTGGGCTCATGACGGTGCGAACGGACTTAGCGATTGGCCTCTTTGGAATTTCCGAGTTTATCCAACGGCACAGGATGCCCGACAACTCCAACCGCGAACAGCTCGCCAGTCTCATCCTTGGTGTCTATCGCCGTATCGGCAAGCAGACACTCGGGACGATGTCAGCGGCGGAGCAAGCGAAGCTCGATTCCGCCGTCGAAGCCATCATCGCGGGCTTGATGAGCGTTCGCGAGGCGCCGGCACTGGTCAATTGAGTAGAGGGAACGCCAACCATGACGGACGATATGATCAAGCGCCCATCGTCGAACGGCGAGCCCGGATCGACCGAGGCGGATGATAAAACTGAGCGGCGGCCAGCAGGAGTCACGCACTCGGACGGGTCAACGTTCAGCGATGGCAGTGGTTATCAGCTCTCCGAGGCGCAACGAGAGTGGCTTCGTCGAACGCAGAACGAAAAAGCACAGGCCGATTGAGAGGCGCACGCCGGCACTATCGAAGTTGCGTCTCTCAAAGCAAGTTCAGAGCCCTTAGAAATCGCGATCAGATGGAGCGTTGTGAATGACCTTCAGCCCTAATGCAGCATACGTATTCCGTGATGGCCCTATCGGAAGTCCGTCCGAGCCAATGAAACATGAAGTTCGCGGTTTGCTGACCCAATACGAGACGATACTCAACGCCGTGGGAGCCGGCGCCGGGTCTGCTGCAAAGGAAACAAGAGCGGACCTTTTCGCCGATCTCTCCTATGCTCAAGACCGACTGGTCTGGGTCTATGCCGATCCCAACCCGGGCTACAATGGGATCTGGCGAAAATCGGGCGGACCTGGCAGCGGCTTTTGGCTCTATGCCTTGCCTCTTCCCTATTCCTTCATCATGGCGACGGATACGGGCGAAGGCACGCCGAATGCAATCCAAGCGCAGTCCGCAATCCCCGTCGCCGAGGGTGTCCTGACCTGGGTGCGAGTTTCAACCGCAAACACCGGGTCGCCGGTGACGATCAGCTTCAACGGGCGCGCGCCGCTGACGATCAAGACCAACAGCCGCAACAATATCGCGCCAGGTGGGATTGCCGACGATATGGTGATCGTCGGCATCTGGGAAGGAACGGAATTTCAGCTCGAAAGCGATCAGGCAAGTGCAGCTTTGCAGGCTGCAGTCGAAGCTGTTTATGCGCAATTTCGAACGCAGTATCTCGGCGCCTATGCGACCGCTCCAACCGCGGATCCAGAGGGCAATCCGCTTCAGCAGGGTTCATTCTACTGGAATACGACCTCCAAGGCACATTTCTATTTTGATGGCACGCTGTTCCAGGCGTTTCCCTTCGCGACCATCGTCGACGGCGCGGTAACGGATTCCAAGTTATCGGCTGCCGTCAAAAAGAAGCTCTATGTCGATGGCGGTACGTTGCCAGCGATACATTCGTCGCAGGCAGTCGGCCTACCGCTTTATATGGGCAATGGTCTGGCGGATGGTTTTGGTTCGGATGCCGGCATCGATACGAGCGCGTCCTCGGGGTATGCGCTCGATGCAGCGAACGGCCGCGTCATGAACGCGGGCAATCCTCCCGAGCAGATCACGATGTTCGGTTATGTGTCTCTCGATACCTCTGCCGGTGGCTGGACAGGTAACACGCTGCGCCAGAAATTTGCCGCCGCCCGCGTCACTGAAAGCGGTGTTCGCGTTCGCGTGCTCTGCAAGGGCGGCTCCTCCGGAGCGACTTTCACGGCGCTCTATTTCGGGCATGCGGCGTCCGGCGGATCTTTTACTGGCGATCAGGTGCAGCTGACATTCGGCGGTGGCTCGACGACCCTGACGTTGACCGCAAATGAGGAAGAGTGGTCCGACTGGGTCGATTACGATATCACGGCTGGCATTCCGATCATCGTGTCAGCACAGTGCACCGCCGGCGGAACGGTCGGCCGCATCAACCCGACCGACGCCGATTTCACGCTGTTTCAAAAGGCCGGAACAGACGCATCGACGACGGTCGCATCGGGTTATACGACGTCCGCGAACGATATCGTGCTCATCGAGCAGATCGACGTCGAACGACCCGACACCACGCAGAACATTGCCTTGGTAACGGAAGCTTTCGAGTTCCTTGATTTCACGCCGACGCTGATCAAGGTGTCGGGCATCATCGAGGCGGTCGACGCCCTCGCACTCAACACCGATGTGACCTTGGAAGTCAGCCGAAATGGCGGCGCGAACTGGTCTGCCGCGACCATGACGCAGCTCTATCCGCTCGGCCCGCAAACCTATTTCGAAACGAACATCGTCAGTGTCACCGGGCAGCCGTCAGGGGATGATGTTGCCGTTCGATATAAGACCTTCAACCTGAAGCGCTGCTATCTCCATGGGCTGCGCACGGAGATCATCGGCTGATGCTCGACCCCACTCACATGATGCCACGTGCCGGCGCGGGAGATCCGGCGACCGGCGGGATTGCAATTTCCATCCGCCCGCCCGAAAGCTTCAATCTCATCCAAGGAGCTCTGCCTGGCACCGTCAGCTTCACACCCACCGACTATCAGGCCGGAAGGATTGAAGCCGACGGACGAAAACAGGGGTTGATCCGGCAAACAGGCGGCTCGATCGCCGTTTTCGGTGACAGCAACATCGATGGCCTCGACCTGTCGAGCATCCCGTATGCGTGCAATTATGGGATCAGTGGCGACACGATCGAAGGCCTGATCCATCGTTTGCGCTCTGGCGTTTACACGTCGCTGACCCGGGCTCGCGCGATCGTGCTCGCCAGCATCCCGATCAATAACCTGAACACGTCGAGCCCGAACATTCCGGCAATCGAGGCACTTTATGCCGAGGTGCTGGATTACTTCACGGGACCGCTCGTAATCGTGCCGCCGACGCGCACGACGGTATCGGCCTATAATACGAGCATTGCCACATTCAATTCTTGGCTGATTCCGGCCTGCGCTGGTCGTGATCAATGCGTGGTCATCGATGTTTCTGATCTTCAGACGGCAGAAGGCGCCGTACTGCCTGGCTATACCCTCGATTACGTGCACTGGGCGCCCACGATGCAGCGCATCATCCTCGACAGGACTAAAGCGGCGCTCCGGGCGGTTTGAACCCTTCGCCGTGCTCAAGCGCTGGAATTGACATATTCGATCACGCGCGGTGATGTTGCATTAGCGGACAGCCTGGAGCTCGACGAAAGACCCTCTGTGAGGGTGCAAAGATCTGCCAACGAGAGGAGAAATTTATGCCGCCTTTATTCCCGCCCACCGGACAGAACATCGCTATGGGCGCTGCGGCCACGGCCCTGCAGCTCGCCAACACGAGCCTCTTGATCATGACCAGGACGCTTGTCGCGAACGGCCTTCTGTCTCACGTTGATGCTCAGAAGATGGTTCTGGAGATCATCGAAGCGGTTCGGGACGGCACCGATGCCTCTCGGGCGATCCCGATCGCTGACCAGTTGTGCCACGACCTGGAAGAGTTCGCGGTGGAGCTCGGGGCAGGAAATGGAAGCTGAGATCCACGTCGAGACACCGCCAGCGACCAGCCTGTCTGCGACGGAGTTGTGAAAATTTGGGGAGCGTTAAAATTGTAATGTCGCCTCTTTCGCCACAATGTGCGACATGTTTGTCCGGTGAGGACATTTTGAAGCGCACAACCTTTGATCAGATAAAGTGGCACCGTCTCCGCGCCCGAAACGAATTTAGGCGAAGACGGAAAAGAGGCCCTAGAATGGCAACGGCTAAGCGCGTGCCGTCATCACAAGAGCATGTTGATCGTGTAAGCCGTCCCAGCAGTTCAGCAATTCGGCCGACGATATCGTCGGCTCGCGGCTCCAGGCGTGTTATGCATGACTTCATCACACCGCCGGCGGATTTCTCTCTTCGCAACAACTATGACGAGGTCATAGGGTTTTTCAGCCATTTTCGCTCAATGGCATATAATGACCGCGCGTTCGATCGTCCTTTTGGAATCGAGTTTGCGGCGCTGAGGAAAGTGGCGCCCGGTGCAGCGTTGATGCTTGCCGCGGAACTGTATCGGCTTCAACGGTTCGTCGGCCGCCGTCTCTCGGCTGTTCGACAGGACGAGTGGGATCCTGAGGTGCGGCGCACCCTGCAAGAGCTTGGCCTTTTTAAATTGCTCGCCACGCCGAATGTTTATCCGGTGATGCGGCGAGATGACAACCCGAGCCTAGAAATCATAGAATACAGCGTCGACGCCGAGGTCGATGGCAATAAGTGTGGCCATTTGCTTGACTGCCTTGCCGAAATCGCTGGTGATCTGCCGGCGCAGAACTTCATCTATGATGGGCTCATAGAAGCCTTAAAGAACTCGAAGCACCACGCCTACTCGGAAGAGCGATGGTATGGGGTCGAGCCTGGCACATGGTTCATGACAGGCTCGTACGATAGGCTTGAGCGGCAGTTGACCGCAGCCGTGTTTGATTTAGGGGTTGGTATTCCTGCAACGCTGCCACGGTCGGGTCTGTGGGAACATTTAAGGCCTATCCTGAGTTTAAGTGGGTCGGATGATGCCAAGATGATTTCGGCGGCAATGGAATATGGCAGGACGCGCACCCATTTACAGGGGAGAGGCAAAGGCCTGCCAATCATGATGAGGCTGCTGGACCATCATCCCGGATACCTCAGAATTGTCAGTGGCAAAGGTGAAGCGGTTTATGATAGCTTGACAAAGTCCATCCACGAAACTAGTCACGCCGAATCAATCGGCGGCACGTTGATCGAATGGAGCATTGCAAGTGATCGGCGGAATTAAGACCATGGCTGAGAAGATCATCAACGTCGCCAAGGAATTCTCGCGGGTACCCGGCGGACGCTATTACACAGACGGCAAGGCATCTGGACAAGAATTTCGTGAGAAATTCCTCATCCCTGCATTTCAAAACTATGACCGTGTCCTAATCGAAATGGATGGGACGCGGGGCTACCCATCGTCCTTTTTGGACGAGGCCTTTGGCGGTCTTGTACGTACGCTTCACCTGACCCCGGATCAGTTTTTCGAGAAGATCAAACTGGTAGCCTCTCCGGACTTCGACATTTACGTGCAGGACATACGTTCCTACGTCGACCAAACAGCGCATGCCTGACCTTATCCAGACGTTCTTCGTCTCGATTATGGGTGGTCTTGCAACCGGTATAACTGGTCTGGTTGGCCTCTCGTTCACCCAGCGCTACACCGACAATCGAAAGTTGATCGACGCCACTCTCAATGAAATTGAGAATGTGGCTGAAGCTTGTGCGAAAGCTGCAGGCGAGGCCTGGTCCAAGGTTGGGGACCCTTCCGCCCCGGACGTATCAGAAACGGTGTGCCTGTTGCATGAGATTGCCAGCTTCATATCGTTCATAAAAGATCGAGTTCCCGGCTCGGCACTGCGGCTGGACGCGGCGCACCTAAACTTCCGTCGAGCGGCAAGTGGAGACGATTTCGACGTGAAGGATCGCCCTGCGGATTTGGGGCGCGTGAGCGAGATCAGATCCTCAAAGGCGTCATTGAAGATGGCGTGTCGGGCAGTTATCTACGAACGAAACAGACTCGGGATACCCTTCATTTCCGGCGATTGAGCCTTTGCGGCCGATGTTCTCACGGCTCTAGAGTGCTGTCGCTCTCGAAAAGTTGCCGGTCTTTTCGGGGAAAGCGCCATCGCGCGCGAGGCAACTAGCCTTACATGGCAAGTGCGGTGAGGATGCGATCATAAGTAGTCGCGCAGTCGACGCGATTGCGCTAAGTTATAATGCAGAATTTGGGCTTTGGGGGAGGCTATGACTGCATATCAGAATCAGTCGCGACGGGCGACACCTGACCTCATTGACGTTTTTATTATCGTACTTCTAGCTGGTGCGATTGATGTTTTCATCTTCACAATCGCCACGCAATTTGTTGCAAGAAATACATTTCAGCAGCTTCCGAGCTTTCTGACGGACGCCTACAAGGCCGTATGGGCGAGTGTGGTCTCGGGCACAGCTGGCGTTGGGCTTGTCATAGTTAAGTCACTGAGGTCGACTCGCAGTAGGCGCCCGAATTATCTGCTCTGGGTGCTGGCGACAGCAGGGATTTCCGTTGTTGCGATCGTCCTTCTAGCGATAGTCGCGCAGATATTGAATCCACGCCCGGCGCTCACAGTTCCTCCGGGTGTTGCGCTAATCTCAAACGGGATGTCCGCGCCAAGTACTTTTGAATTCAAGCCACTCCCTGGCGCACCTGGCGCCGAATTCGATTTGGTTGGGACTTTTGCTGTTAGCTCCAATGAGGTTACCGGGGAACTTAAAAGCGGGTCGTTTACCATTCCGAATGGGGTGAAACTCGCGCCAGAGAAGATAACCGAAGCAGCCTTTCGTGTTTGCTATTTTCATAGTGTCTACGGCGCCGACCAAATGGATATTTTTCCAGCGATTGCGAAATCCGAAAACGCCATTCCGCTCAATATAGCACCGGAGTTGGGAAAGGCTTACACGATCCCCCCAGGTAAATTTAAGTTCCAGCTTCCGAGTGATTTCAACCCTCAACGCGGGTGGCTGTGTTCCGCTTTGAACACTGATTTCGGGTACATTCCAATGCAGTGACTCACCGATATCATCGCGATCGCCGCGACACTTGATGAGTGGTTACGTCCAGCTTTCCGATTTTCTCTTCAGTGGCCATGTTTCACGCGGAACGATTGCTGTAACAGGTTGATTTCCTGATGGCTTCGGGCGTCGAAAACATTATCGTTGTGCGATCAGCCTCGGCCGTCATTGCTCGTCGCCTTTCTTGCGAGTGGCGCGGCGGCTCGTCTGTGGGTTCGTCGCCGGCAGTGAATCGCGAAGCTGTTTGAGCCGGGCCTTTGCTGCTGCTCTCGGCGATCCTGCGACGACCCCGGCCGTTCGTGCCTGCTTCTCCCTCGCTAGCATCATCTTGAGTGCTTCATGAGCGCTGCCGCCCGACGGGCGGTCCATCGACCGCGTCGCCTCTGTCTTGCCGTCCCCCTCATCGGTCCGCACCGTGCATCGCTCGATCATGCGGCGGATGATGTTGCGGGTAACGAAATCCTTGTTGGCGATCCGGATAATCTCCAGATTTCCTCGCGAATGTTCTCTGCGGAGCGAAGATTTCGTCAGATGACCGTGCAAGAAGATCTTGCAGGCCTTTGCCAACGGCACGAGATCATCATCGCCGATATCGTCACAAGTGTCTGTCGCCATGAGCTCCCTCCATTGATGACGGGAACAACCTTATGCCGCGGAGTCCTTTTTGGAAGCGGCTTTCTTTGGTTCGTCGGATTTCTGCGCCGCACGCTTTTGTCGCATCCGCTCGCGGGCGCGCTGCAGGTCTCGCACACCCTCCAGATAGGCGATGTCCTCGATGCTGGCCGCTTCGAACTCGCTATCCAATTCAAATGCGCTTGCGGTCAAGCCGACTCGGAGAGCCGCCTCTTCCCGACGCCGCTTGAGAAGGGCGGCCTCGGCGTTGCTGAGATTGTTCAGTTCGCGCGCCATTTGGTGGAGTTCAGGCGATGCCGCGTCTGTATTCAGTGCTGCCCTGGCGAGCTGGCCTAGCTGGATGACCTTGTTGTAATAGAGGAGGAAATCTATGTCCTGCGCCTCACGGAGACCGGCAATCCGGCGACGAAGGTCAGTAATCGCACTAGCATCGTCACCACCCTCTCCCTGCTTAACCCTTGCATCATTTTTGCCGGCGCTTGTGAGCAGGCCGCCTTGCTCAACCTGTTTCCGTAGATCGGACATTTCCTTCCGTTGGGCAGCGACCATCTGCAATATTTCGTCGATGTCCAGACCGCTGTTTTGCAATGCAAAATTCAAAAGCTCAATGATTTGAGCGTTCATTGAGCGTCCGTCTTCGGCGGCTAGCCGCTTGATTTCGTCGCGCATTCCTTCTGGGAAGCGCAGCATAAACTTATCGCTTTCGCGTCCAGTGCCCGTGGCCATTCAAAAACCAATCATCAATTGGAAAATTGTTTGGTGTCACCGTGACGCATTTTTTCAATTGACGCAAGGAAGTCACCGTGACACACTTTGAAAGTGTCACGGTGACATCTGATATTGCTCACGGGGATTTCAATGAAGGAACACGGTTACGGCAGCCGTTCGGCAGATCGCACTAACGTGCGTTTCCCGGACGGGATGAGAGAAAAAATCAAGGAGGAAGCGAAGCGTAATCAACGCACGATGAACGCTGAAATCATCTTTCAACTGAGCCAGGTTTACGGTTCGAATGAAACGAAAAAAGCCGACGCTGCTTGAGACCGGCGTCGGCTTTTTGGTGCATCCAACACTTCGAGGTTATCAAATGCGGACCAACCATAATTCAGTTGGCGGCTCGGGCACAAGTATGCCCCGCCGCAAATTTCTCCAAATTGCCACCGCCGTTTCCGCCGCAACGTTGCCGGCCGTGTCAGAAGCGGCAGCTACGGAAACCCCGCAGTTGCCGCTCACCGATGAGCAGCAGCTCGAAGCCTGCGTTGGCCAGCTGAAAAACATTCTGGCCCGAATGCATGGGCCGATGGATCGCGTGGCGCAGCTATATACAGTGCGGCCCAACGGCGGTTTCTCGCTTTGGATTGATGGATTTCCCCGGCAGCCTTCCATCATCGTTGGCGAGCCGGAAGGCGGTGCGATATGACGCGGCCGAATACTGACGAGCTAGCAGACACAATCAACGGCGTTGTTGAGGTTCGGGCGGCGGTAATGCTCATCAGCAGGCGCCTTTCGGCGGTCGGCGATATGGATGCGCCTGACGACAACGAAATCATGAGCCTGTCGCGCGTCGCGGATCTCTGCGTGCGGTCACTCAACAACGTGGCCGAAATGCTTGAGCTAGTCGAAATCGAAGTGAAGAGGGTGGTATGAAAGGCACCCTCCGCGAAATCTCCATCCCGCGCTTTGCGTTGCGCCGCGACGAGGCAGCGGCGGCGCTCGCAATCTCGCCCTCGCTTTTCGATAACTGGATCAAAAAAGGCTATATGCCTGAGGGAAAACCAATCGACGGCGTGACGCTATGGGACACCCACAAGCTTCGTGAGGCGTGGCAGCGCCTCGCGGATGGTCCGGAAGTCGATGAAGATGGCGATCACCCGTTTGACAGGGTGGTCGCATGATCAAGCCGAGATTGCCGCGCTTCTGCGTTTTCGATCCTGATAGGAGAGGGAACGAGCGCTACTACGTGCGGAAGAAGGGTGCGCCGAAAATCCGCATTAAGGCTGCTCTGGAGGAGCGGCCGGGCGAGATCTCGAAGGCCTTTATGGACGAATATTGGTCTGCGCTCGCCGTCATCGACGGCAAGGTCGCTGCGGCTCCGAAGAAGGAGACGCCACGAGAGGACACGTTTGATTGGCTTTGCGACCAGTATTTTCGATCCGAGAAGTTCCAGCGATTCGACAAGGCGACGCAGCGCGATAAGCGCAGCGTTCTCACTCGATTCTGCGAAACCGCCGGCAAACTGCCTTACAAGAAGTACCGCAAGGAAGACATGGAGGCGAGCCAGCGCAAGCGGCGTGATACTCCAGGCGCCGCCGACAAGTTGGTGAAGGTCATAAAGGCGCTTTTCAACTGGGCGATCGGATCGAAGCCGCAACTGGCAACCTTCAACCCTGCTGTCGGGGTGAAGGCGATCCATGTCAAAGGCGACGGTTTCCACACATGGTCGCCGGAGGAAATTGACCAGTATCGCTCGTTCCATCCGATCGGCAGCAAGGCACGCCTGGCGATGGAGATCATGATCAACATCGGAGCGCGCCGCTCTGACGCGTGCCGGATCGGCCCGCGTGACGAGACGACCATACAAGGCGGGCGTTGGCTTCGTTTTACCGCATTCAAAAATCGCGACCGATTTCCGGTAACGATCGAAGCGCCGATGACAAAGGATCTCCAGGCCGCAATAGCAGCCACCGAGACTGGCCGTGAGGCGTACTTGCTCACATCGTTCGGCAAACCGTTCGTGATCGAAGGGCTTGGCAACAAGATGCGGGAATGGTGCGACGAGGCCGGCTTGCTGAAATGCTCGTCACATGGCCTCCGCAAAGCCGCATCTGTCGCCTTTGCGGAAAGCGGCGCAACTGCGTCCGAACTGATGGCGGTGTTCGGCTGGAGTAACCTCCAGACAGCGCAAATCTATGTCGAGAAGGCAAACAAAAGACGGATGACGGCGAACGCGTATGACCGCCGCGACAAGTCTCCAGAAACAGAAAGTGTCTCACTTTCGCAGCCTCAAAATTCAAATGAGACAAACGAGGAAAAAAGCGATGCATAATCAAGTGGAAAACATTGGAATGGTGGGCGATGAGAGACTCGAACTCCCGACATCCTCGGTGTAAACGAGGCGCTCTACCAACTGAGCTAATCGCCCTCGATGCTCTGTGTCATCGTTCGGTGCAGCGTCTCTAACGATATTGAGAAAGAACCGCAAGCCTCTTTTTGAGTTTCTGTGCAATTTGCTTGTGGGCGCCGCTCTTCCCCATAGTGGGCATTCTCTGTAGAGGTGCGGTTGAAAAAAATCGGAGCGAAAATGACGACGCGAGAGCAGCGAGCGACCCTTCGGCAAAGCACCCCCCGGACCTTTTTGGATTACGCTCACACGGAACAGGCGAGGTTGCTGCCTGACCGCGGCAAGCTTCTCGACAGCCTGCCCAAGGGCGGGGTCGTGGCCGAACTCGGCGTTGCAGAGGGGGAATTCAGCGAGCAGATTCTGGCACGCAACCAGCCACAGCAGCTCTATCTCGTTGATCCCTGGAATATGGACCGCTATTCCGAAGGCCTCGAAATCATCAATGACAAATTTGGGTCGGAGATCGCTGAAGGTCGCGTTGTGATTCGGCAGGGCACGTCGCTCGATATGCTGTCCCAGTTCGATGACGAGACCTTCGATTGGATCTATATCGATACCGATCATTCCTTTGCGCTGACGTGGGACGAGTTGCTACTCGCAAACCGAAAAGTGAAGCAGAATGGCCGGATTGCCGGGCACGATTTCTGTACCGGAAACACCGTCAAACCCGTGGTCTACGGGGTTGTCGAGGCAGTCAATAAGTTCTGCGTCGAATATGGGTGGCGCTTCGAGTTTCTGACACTCGAGCCGGATGCTCACTTTTCCTACTGCCTCAAGCGGATTGGTGCATCGTAACCACCATCAGCAGCTTACATATCGACCGTGCCGAGTTCCTGCTTGGCTTCCAGATACCACTCGACGAAAGCCCTCGTGCCCGTTTCTAGAGAGGTGTTCGGCTGGTAGCCTGTCAAGGCGTGGAGAAGATCGGGGCTTGCAAAGGTGCGCGGCACATCGCCCTTCTGCATGGGAAGCATGATGCGCTTCGCTTCATGTCCCATCGCGTTCTCCACATTTTCGACGAAGTCCATGAGGCTGATCGGTTGGCCGCCGCCAATATTGACGATGCGGAAAGGCGCCTGGTGCGAAAGCGTTTCGATACTTGTGTCGGCAACACGATTGCTTTCTGACGGAATGACACCTGACAACCTGACCACGGCTTCAATCAGATCGTCGATATAGGTGAAATCGCGGCTCATGTTTCCCTGGCCGTAGATCTCGATCGGCTTATCCTCGATCATGTTCTTGACGAACTTGAAGAGGGCCATGTCCGGCCGGCCCCACGGGCCGTACACGGTGAAGAAGCGGAAGGCCGTGGTTGGAATCTTGTAGAGATGCGAATAACTGTGCGCCATCAGCTCCATCGACTTCTTGCTGGCGGCATAGAAGCTCAAAGGCTCGTCGGCGCGGTCGGTCTCACGGAAGGGGACAGTCGTATTGGCGCCATAGATCGAGGAGGTCGAGGCAAGCATCAGATGGCGCAGCTCAATGCGGCTCGCCAGCTCCAGAATGTTCCAGGAGCCCTCGATGTTCGAACGCAGATAGGCTTGCGGATTTTCGATGCTGTAGCGCACTCCGGCTTGTGCTGCCAGATGAATGAGAACATCCGGTTTTGCCGCTAAGACCGCGGTTTCCAGCGCTGCCTTGTCTTCGAGCATGGCGATGACGGGGCGGAAGGCAGGATATTGCGCCAGTGCCGCATGGCGCATCTCCTTCAGCCCGACATTGTAATAGGGTGTCAGTCCGTCGAAGCCTGTTACTTCATGCCCATCCTGCAGCAGCCGGCGGGCCAGATGAAAGCCAATGAAGCCTGCCGTTCCCGTAATGAAGTAGCGCATTTCTACCTTTTTCTCGGATCTCCCGCCGGTGGCAAAGTAACCGAATCCGTATTTGATCGCTTCCCTTACCGGATAGGTGCTCCTGAGATCAACAAAGACCCGAATCTTCGTTGGTTTTTGGGCCGTGGCAAGCACTCAAACAATGCCGCTGCCTATACCGGTCGGGCTCTGTACAAGCCTGGTAAGAACATCGCTTGAGCGGTCGGCTCAAGCGCGAGATCTTTAATTCTTCGGCCGTGCTCCACTACCTTCGCCCAATGGAAGTCCGATCAGGCGTTCCTCACAGATTGTTGCAACTGTCGTCTGCAAAAGCTGCACTCGTTCCAGCAACCAACCGAGTTCCTCCCTGGTGATTGTATAGTTTGGCGAGTATCGGGCCTCGACATAGGCGTGAGACAGAAGTTCGAAGCGGCGACGGGCGATCCGGTTGTCGCGTGGCCAGGCGGCGATCAGCCGCTTGTCGACCTCCTCGGCCTTGGAGCGCAGTACCTTGATCCGATGGGATTTAGGACTGTAGAGCGTTAGAACCTCTAGCACGCAGTGATAGAGGGTTTCAGTGGTTTGGTGGAGAAGAAAAGTCGAATAACTCTCATGCCCCTCGCCCAATGCCGACCGCGCTATCGTGGAGGCATCGACGATTTTCATCCATTTAGCGTAATGTAGTTCCGCCTCGACCTTGGCTTCTTCCGCAGCGAGCGCTTTCGGCCGCGCCAGCGGATGTCCTTCCTCCTCGTAGAGAACCTTTCCGTCTCTGGCGATATCGACGAAGAACGGCCGGCCGCGCGACAGCTGGTCGTTGACGTCATGCAGGCTATGGACGATCGGAATGACCGGTGTTTCGATCCGGTGAGCGATCTGTTCCTGCAATAGCCGCTCGTCAAACGACAGCCACAGTTCCTGCTCCTGCGCGAAGGCCTCGGAATTGACGACGATCAGGATATCGTAATCGGAACAGTAGCCGCTCGAACGGTCCCACCCAGTCGCCACGCGCATAGGATCCGTAGAGAATAACCTTCAGGACCCGGCTGTTGGCCCGCTTGGCCGACAGCTTGGTGCCACGGAACTGCTCGACCTCGGAAAAGATGATTTCAAGCACGCGGGCAAGCTCACGCCGCTTGCTTGCCGGCAGATGGTCGAGTGTATCGGTCAAGGTCAAAGCCGCATCAAAGCCTTCGATAGGAATCGCGTTCGTCGTAACGGTTCACCCGCTGTTTCGCACGTGTAATTTCTACGCGATTATCGTCAATTGAGCAACCTGAGATAGGCCTCCGAAATGATGTAATCCTAGCTTTCGCCTCTGGGTTTTCGGAAGCGGGAGCGTGCCCCAGAAGCGTCGGGAACGATGCGAGCGTATCTGTCCTCATCCCCACATCCCTGGCAGGCTCCGCCGGTTTCGGTTGACGGAATGGAGCGCCAATGGCGACGCGTTCCGTCCCGCCATCAGCGCCGAAATCCTGATCGCTTGAGCGTGCCTCATCGCTTCAGCACCCAAACGGTCTTGCCGTTCTGCGATGCTTCGATGCCGGCTTTCGTCCGAGTCAGCTGAAGGCATTTTTCAGCGTCTTCCGGCCGTGGCCTTATGCAAATCCCGCCTGGAGCCTCCCTCCACGTCGGGCTTATGCTCACCAGGCTGTCACTGATGGTTCCGCCGCCATCCGGACGGAACACAAGGATGTTTGAGGCCTTTCGTTTGACGACGATCATTTCCCACGGCTTGCCGTCGGCGATCACGCTGGAAAGAGGTTCTTCGGCTCGCGCCGGTGCGCCGGCGAAAACCGCAAGGACGATCAATGGCATCAAAAATCGGTAAGGTGAGCGGTCGCTTGGCAAGCGAGCTGTGCGCATTATGTATTCCTTTGGGTTGGTTGGCCCCTCAAATGGCAGATCGCGATTGAGGGATTAAATTTAGTTGGCGGAGCGTGGCCAAACCATCCGCCAGCGGAAATGTTGTCGCGATATTCTCCAACGCGCTCGGCAATGTCACCACGAGAGATATTTTGATTTGTTAAGCGCGCCGGTCCGTATCCGTCGCCCGGTCGAAATCACGAGGCCTGCCTGCAGCAGTACGAGTTGGCATGACCGCCGGGCACCAGACTATCCCACCTCGGTTCAGGCATGGTCAAAGCGCAAGCCGTTCCGAAACCAAAATGAGCATCAGGATCGGACCGCCGAGAAGCGCACCAAACAGGATCGTCAAGAAGAAGAGGTTTGCGAGCAGGTGAGCAATGGTCTTGCGCGTTATGGCTGCCCACCGACCCGTCTTGCCGGTTCGAGCCGGACGGGACGCGGTTTCATCTCGACCATCGGCACCTTGCGGGTCCGGATATGAACGATCTTTCTGTTCCTTCTGACGATGAGGATGATCGGACATTGCCTGGTGCCGGGTTTCGCACTGGCGGCATCAAAGGTCAGGACGGCAGTTTGAATGGATTCGACAACCACCAGCGCCGCAGCTGGTCCTGTCGTTCGTTTTGAAGCCATTGCTCTGTTCCAGATGTTGAAGGCGGATGAGGTCGTGCCCTGCCGGTTCAGGTTGAATGCTTTTCCATATGGGCTCCGACAATTGTGGAAGCATGACCGGATTTGCTTTTCGCATGTAATGCTGCCGCAATGCGAAAGGAAAAGATGGTGTCCGCATGGAGCACGCGGACCGGTCATGAGACCGCCGAGCGCATCCACTGCCGAGCGAGGGCGCTATCGAGAAGGCCATGCGTCGCCGGCTGCACGGCTTCGAGATCGATCAGATCAACTGGCGTCAGATCGCCGGATGCGCGGAAGGCTTGTCTACGGCCGACGTGATCGCGGCCGCCGAGGATGCTGCGCGTCGACGGATCAGCAAGCTTGCGGATATGTCCGACGACCTGGCGATCGATGAACAGGACGGATGGGATTTCGGGTCCAACCGCAGGGATGTCGGCTCCTTGCAGATCGATCAGCTGACCTGTGCAGCCTCCGATCTCGCACGGCGCAACCTGATCGCGGTCCATCCCGTCACCGGGTGGTGGAAAGCAAAGGGCGTTCCGGATCCGGCGAACCTTTCCGCGCGATTTGCGCTTGTCGTCGAAATTGACGCCGGCACGGTAGAGGCTGAGCTCTACGCGGAAGTTGAAGCAGCAATCGTTGCCATGGTTCCGGCGGTGGTAGCCGTCGGGCTGTGGTAGCTGCCGGTCGGTGATGACGCCAGCGACGCACTTCATCCGACCGCGCCTGTGTTACTGTGTGCGCGTGCTGCAGATTGCGCAGCGATAGCGCGGGGCCGTTGCTAGACACGGCGATGTTCAGCGCAAACTTAACCAAGCAATGGCGTGCCGTGTTTTGGTGTCGGCGTCGCGCGCAATGGCGGCGTCGACACCCGTTTGGTGTTGGATTAGAGCATCGATGCTAGATCCGGGTCAGAAGCATCAGCCATGCGAGAGCGCTGAAGGCCGAGCCCATCGCACTGATCAGCCGGCGTCCGAGAGCGAACTTGAAGGTCTCGCCGACCGTCCAGAAATGTTCGATCGTCGCCATCAGCAGCGAAAGGCCGATCGCCAATGCAAGGGCGTTTGTAACGCTCGCTTTGCCAGCAAGCGCTGCTCCCGCCAGGATGACATTGAGGGGCACGAAACGCAGCAGAACCTCTGTGAGATGTTCTCTGAGCGCGGCGGCCAGCCAAGCGGCGAATGCCAGCTTCTCGGACCTGAAGATCCGTGACGAAACCGGTCCCGCGAACACGGGTTGTTTCGTCTTCCGGAGCCCTTGCTCCATGGTGAAACATGCAATCGAAGCGAGCATGTAGATCGCAGCGGGGATGAGGGCAGATGGGTTCATTGTATCTCCGTAAGGTATTGAAACACGTAAGGTTTTACCCTTACATCTATAATGGCGGCCGAAATCTCGCGGGCTGGCAAGAGGTATTTTTCGGAAAACTTTCACACGCAGTGATTGGTGGTCGCCAGTTCCGACCAAAACCGCTCCCATTTTGACATGGGGCAGCGGTGCAATCGCGGCTCGCCTGCACTCGACGCATCGTTTCGCCGTCAGGTGCTCCTGCCGCACCATCAAATGGCGGCACCAAGAGGGGGAAGGCGGCGCTTTCTCCTCCCCTACCAAGCGGAAAATCGGTCTCCCCATCCTTCGCGGCTGAAGGCCGCTGCAGGACCGCCTTGCAGCCGCCGGCGCTGGCGCGTAGGCGATCCCCCCGATTTGTCTGCTTGTCCCCCTTGTAACTTCCCTTTACCCGCTGTTGGCGTAGTACTGCCTGTTGCGGTGGCGGATGGAAGATCGTCGCCCCTTTGGGGGACCAAGCCCGTGGGAGAGCCTGGGTCTTCGTCCGCCGTTCCATTGAACCCGAACAGTCGCCGGGGCCGCTTGCGAAAGCAAAGCCCGCTTAGACAAGGATGGGATCAGATGGAGATGAATGAGAGCGTGGTTGTCGGCATCGATGTTTCCAAGGACCGATTGGATGTGGCGCTGCACCCTTCGGGCGAGCACTTCGCGGTCAGCAACGACCACGCCGGCCTTGAGGAATTAATCACCAGGCTGGGAGCCTCCAGGCCGACAATCGTCGGCCTGGAGGCGACCGGCGGCTACGAGATGTTAGCGGCAGGCAGCCTGTCGGCCGCTGGTTTTGGGGTGGTTGTCGTCAATCCGGCGCAGGTGCGCGCCTTTGCCAACGCGCTCGGCCGCAGGGCCAAGACCGATCCGATCGATGCAGCCGTCATCGCTGCCTTCGTCCTGGCGACGAAGCCGGCGATCCGGCCCTTGCGCGATGCCGAGACGCAGACCCTGTCCGAGCTCATTGCCCGCCGGCGGCAGATCGTGCAGATGGTCGTTGCCGAGGAGAACCGATTGCGCATGGCGCTGGCCAAACAGGCGCAGAAGAGCATCAAGCGCCTGCTGACGGCCTTGCGCCGCGAGCTCGTTTTAGTCTGAAAATGGACTTCGGCCACGCTGTCATTTTGCAAGGATCGCCGCCACACAGGTTGAGATCCCGCGGCGACCGACAGTGGCTGTTGCGATGGCTTAGACGCCATGAAACCGATCACTATCGATACCTGATCCACATTATCGGCAAGCCTGTCAGTACAATTATGCTGTTGAGAATTGCCCGGAAATCCCGTATTTTACGGAAAACGGAGTATAACTATGACGTCAACTGTCACTGCTGCCGCTGTTTCCAAGAACTTTGGGGCTTACCAGGATGCCGCTGTGCGGGAACCGGTCATTATAACCAAAAACGGCAGACCGCGCACCGTCCTCATTGCTTATGAGGACTATCAGCGGCTGATGCGCCGGGAACGTCGCGTTGAATTGACGGCTGAGCTCACCGATGCGGATATCGCGGCTATCGAAGCCTCCGAAATGGATCCTGAACTTGATCATCTTAATGCCGAATTGACTGCCGACAAGAATGCTGCCGACTGAACCGAAGGTCGGCTGGGTTTTCCGCTATTCCTATCTCTGGCACCGGCACTATCTCGAAGGTCTCGAGGACGGCGATAAGGATCGGCCGAGCCTCGTGTTGGCAATCGTTGCCGCGCTCGACGACGAGACGCCGGTTGTGCGGGTTCTGCCGATCACGCATTCGCCGCCGAGTGACCCAAGCGAGGCGATCGAGATTCCAGCGCGGACTAAACGCCGCCTTGGCCTGGATGATGAACGCTCGTGGATCGTGCTGACGGAAAGCAATCGGTTCACCTGGCCGGGGCCGGACATGCGTCCCCTGAATAGCGACAGCGGTTATTACGGCCCACTGCCTCCTGCGTTGTTTGCCGAGGTCAAACAACGCTTCGTCGCGCTTGTCCGCACCAAAGCTCATCGATCGGCAAGTCGTAGCGATTAGCTATACGTCCGATCTCAAATTTCCATTCTGAAGCTCGAAATCGATCACTATCGATACCTGATACTTATCGATGGTTAGAGCGACGCTCTAAATCCAAAGCTATGAGGGAGCTATCGGCCAAATCACTTCCGCTATAGAAAAGAACGGCGTTAATTCAGATGGTTAACGAAACGGAAATCGGGAAATTTTGCACCCGTTGGAGTAGGCGGGGCACATTTGTTGCATGTTGATCGCCAGCATGACACCGAACCAGATCAGGTCGATGCCGAGACTGTCGGCGACCGGTGCCAGCAATGGAATGATGATGAAGGCCAACTCGAAATAGTCGAGGAAGAAGGCCAGGAAGAAGACAAGCAGGTTGGCGACGATCAGGAAGCCGACCTTTCCGCCTGGGATCGAGGTCATCAGATGTTCGACCCAGACGTGACCGTTGACGCCATAGAAGGTCAGGGAGAAGACGCGTGCGCCAAGCAGTATGAAGATCACGAAGGAGGAGAGTTTCGCCGTCGCGTAGAGCGCCGACTTGATCATAGGCAGGTCGAGGCGGCGATTTATGGCGGCGAGCGCAAGCGCACCGACCGCACCCATCGCCCCACCTTCCGTCGGCGTCGCAAGGCCGATGAAGATCGTGCCGAGGACAAGGAAAATCAGGACGAGCGGCGGCACCAGCGAAACGATGACGCGGCGTAAAAGCTTCCAGCCTCTGCCCGAAGAGGAAATCCTGCGGCCGCTGCCGGCGTCACGCTGAAAACTTAAGCTCACGTGCGTGTCGTCAAGGTCGAGAGCTGATCGGTGTCGTAGCGGTTCCGCAGATCACCGAGGGTTTTCGGATCCGGAGCGCCTTGCGCGGCAAGTTTCGCGAGCTCTTCGAAATAGTGCTCATGGCCGGGCGGTGAGACTGTCATCAACACCCTGGCCGGTGTCTCACTGACATTGGTGATGTTGTGCGGCACGCCCGGCGGAATGAACAAATACGTTCCGGGCGTCGCCCTGATGACCCTGTCACCCACGTGCCACTCACATTCGCCCTCAAGCAGATAGAAGGTTTCCTCTTGCACCCGGTGGACGTGGCGCCCGGTGGCGAATCCTGCGGGAATTGTCCAGTCGAACATGCTCGTGTGCTTGGTATCTTCGCCGGTGACGAGAAAGTGCATAGGGTGACCACGCAGTATAACTCCGTTCTTCTCGTCGGGCATGCGGACGATGGCTTTGGCGCTCATTTGATCCTCCATTGACAAAGTGTTTGCTGGTGCAAACATCCTTACAAGATCGGCGCTCGATGCCCGAAAGTCGTGAATCCGTTCCTAAAAATCTGCTAAAAGTGCTGAATGACGAGTGGGAGCGACATCTACCAGTTCGGCCCGTTCCGCCTCGACCCGGCGGCGGGGATTTTGTATCGACGGGACGAGCCGACCATGCTTGGGGCGCGCGCCGTCGCGCTGATGCGCCGGCTACTCGAAAACGCCGGGGCGCCAGTGTCGAAAGACGCGCTGGTCGAGGCCGGTTGGGGCGAATTGGCGGTCGCCGACAACAATTTAACGGTTCAAATGGCAGCCTTGCGCAAGGTGCTGGCGAAAGAGGATGCCGAGAAGTGGATCGAGACGATACCGCGGCGCGGCTATCGATATGTCGGACCGCCAGTGGCCACAAATATTCGCGATGCGCCAGCCGCCGACCGCGCTCGACCGGCACTTCCGGAAAAGCCCTCAGTTGCTGTTCTGCCGTTTTCGAACCTGAGCGACGATCGGGAGCAGGAGTATTTCGCCGATGGAATGGTTGACGACATTATCACCGGCCTTGCACGCATTAAATGGCTGTTCGTCATCGCACGAAATTCCAGCTTCGCCTACAAGGGGCGGATCGCGGATGTGAAACAGATCGGCCGTGAGCTTGGGGTGCGTTATGTGCTGGAAGGCAGTGTGCGCAAGTCTGGTGGCAGCGTGCGGGTGATCGGTCAGATGATCGACGCATCGACCGGAGCCCACGTATGGGCCGAGCGCTATGATTGCAGTTCCGCGGATATTTTTGCGCTTCAGGACGAGATCGCACTCTCAGCGGTGGGGGCGATAGCGCCGAGCGTGCGGAAAGCGGAGATCGAACGCGTCCGGCGGAAACGCCCGGAAAGCCTTGATGCCTATGACCTCGTGCTCCAGGCTCAGCCTGACGTCGATTCAGGCATGCCGGAGCAGGTGACGAAAGCACTGACGCTTCTTGAGCGCGCGATCGCACTCGAGCCCGCGTACGCGCTGGCGCACGGCAATGCAGCAATGTGTCATCATTGCCTATTTCTCCGCGCCGGCCTGCAGGATATCAATCGTGCCGCTTCGATCCGCCACGCCCGATTGGCTATTGCCCATGGACAAGACGATGCACTGGCTCTGACATTGGCCGGGTTTTCGCTCGGGATGGATGCTCACGATCGCGCTGCTGCGTTCGCAGCGTTGGAAGCAGCGCTGGCCATCAGCCCGTCGTCAGCGCTGACCTATATCCTCGGCAGCGTCATTCTCGGCTGGAGTGGCGAGGCTGAGCGAGCGATAGAATGGAGCCAACAGGGCGTGCGGCTGAGCCCGTTCGATTCCTGGGCGTGGGCGGCGTTCGACGCGCAGGCAATGAGCCACTTGCTGCTTGGCCGGTACGAGGAAAGCTGTCGCGCGGCTTATAAGTCCGTTCAAGCCAATCCTGCACATAGCATCACTTATGTGCAACTGGCTGCCGCGCTGGCCAAACTTGGCCGGCTGAACGAAGCGCGAGCTGCCGCGGCAAGGGTGCTCGAGCTTCAGCCTTCCTTTCGCTATGGTCGTCAGTTCGCTGGCGTAAACTGTGCACCGACGCTTGCGTTAACACTCGGCGGCGCCCTCCACGACGCCGGATTGCCGGAATAGCGTGGCATCTGGCGGAACTTACCACTGAGATCTTGCATCGGGCTCCCCGGGATGACAAGCAAACGGTGGGACTCTCTCTTCTGCCGCCAGGATCAGTCAAATGTGCCGCCTAGGTTCGGCGCCGGGCTCTGGAGAGGTGAGGCCGTCGGCATTTTGGTGGTGTCTAACCCCCGAAACCTATCGGGGTCCATGGGCTGCCGCGCGCTTGACAGTGGTGACGCCGTTTACGGCGATCCCATTTAATAATTTCTATGTCAGCTTCGGATTGAAATCAGTCGAGACCCTCAATCTTCTCATAGATAAGATCGGGGGCAACGATCCACTCTTGCTGCTGCAGCGCTGTCACGTTGACGCGTCCACACCGCTCCCTGCCTGCCAGCCCAATAAAGCGGTACCTGCAACCCTTCGGGTCGATAGCAACCTCTCGAACCGGTCGCGTCCCGACATTAGCAACGATATCCCCGGAGAAGCGGACATCGCTCAGGAAGAAATATTCGAAGGGGAGATTTCGGCTAACCATAGGTTTGTGATTGTGAAGACGTGGCGGCGGGTTCCGCCTACATCATTATTTTTTGATCCGATCTCGCTTCCGAACACGTCGAATTTCATTCGATTGAGACTAACTAATCCCACGGAGCGTTACGAGGTCCCAGGCGAAATCCCGAAAGAGCAAACCATCATCGATGGGCCGAGTGATCGCGCATCCATCCTCAAGGTCGAGAATACCGCGTGTGCCGAAGAGCAGTGCGCGGGTCTGGGGCTTAGCCTTGTCACGCAGATTGCCGAAACCACGGCGGAAAAGTCGGTATCGAAAGTGGTCCGTCGGGAACGAAGGTATCGATCCAGCTCCAAAATGCAGCAAGCGGCGGACCATGTAATTGTGTGGCAATTGTTGACGCCGAGTGTCCGGTCATCGCCATGACCGGAGCCAACGAGACACATGCCCAGCAATTCGTTTTCAAATCGTCGATTTTTCAATCATTCATCCAGGGCATCGCTCCTGGGGGTTATTGCTCTGCTGATAACGGTAACCGTTTCCGGCTGTGCTGCCGTGCCGCTCAGGGAGGCGGGAACGCTCGCCTCCTACAGCAATCTCGGTCCGTTGAAGGGGACGCTCGCCAAGAAACGGCTCTACGTCGACGGACAGCAGCTGGCGCGGGTAAAGACCGTCGCCATCGTCCCGACCGTCTTTTCCTTCAGTGCCGCGTCCAAAATCAAGTCCGAGGCGGACCGGTCTCTGGTTTCCAATGCTCTCGACCGCGCGCTGTGTGTGGCGCTGAGCGATAAATACCAGATGGTCCCGGCTGGCCAGCCGGCAGATCTGACAGTTCGTTCGGTTGTCGCCAACATCGTCCCGACCAACAAGGCGGTTGCCGGGCTCGCGACCGTCGTCAGCGTCGGTTCGGGCTTTGCGCTGCCTGTGAGCGTACCGCGCCTCCCCTTCGGCCTTGGCGGCTTGGCAATCGAAGCCGAAGCGCTCGATGCCACGGGAATGCAAAATGCCGCAATGCTGTGGGCGCGGGGCGCAAACTCCATTCAGGACAATCCCCGCGTTTCCGAGGTCGGGGACGCCTATGGTCTTGCAACGAAATTTGCCAGCGACTTCTCACAGGTGCTGATCGCAGGAAAGGAACCGAAGGGACTGAACCTTTCGCTTCCGTCGAGGCAACGCGCCCGCTCCTGGCTCGGCGGAAAGCCGAAATATGCTGCCTGCGATGCGTTCGGCCGCGCACCCGGGCTGCTTGGCATACTCGCTTCGAAGTATGGTGCTCCGCCGCAATGGACGGAAAAGAAGCCAAAGCCTGCAATGATGCATTGACGGAAGGGTCAGCCCAGGCGCCGTCCGGTCGCTCCGGCAAGGTTTGACGGGCGTCAAAGAAATCGACCGGCTTTGCCGGTCGAGGACGGGCGGAGACAGTGCCGCAACCCCGCGGCATTGCTCTGCCCACCTGTCTTCGTCTGCGGGAAACCTCCGGTCCTGACGATCTCGCAGAACGGCGACTTGCCTCCGGTGACAAGTCCTCGATCCGCCCAGGAAGACGTCACAGGGGACGACCTGATGCAACATTCTTCCCTTTGCATAGGGACGTTGTATTCTGATGTCGCCAGACACATTTCGACTTGAGGAAGAGTATGCGTGTGGACCATTTTGAAATTCGTTCGAAGACGGGGTCTGGCTTTGCCGGTTCGCCTGGCGACATGAAGCGTCAGGTCATGGCATGGCGGAACGGTTGGTACCATCTGAGGTGCGTGGTGTTCGGCGCGATCATTGTTGCCACGCCATCTTTGAGCTCGCCGGCATCCGCCGCCAATGTTCTCGAACGATCGATTGCGGCCGCGCAGCCCTGCAAGCCTTTGAAGGTCAGGCAATCGGTTTTGGGCGTCAAGGTCGAATTGGGCATCGACAAGCTCGACTTCGTTAGGATCGATACGCTTGAAATCCGGGTTGACGGAGATTTGGCCGAAGCTAGCGCACTCGGCACGCTCGCCTGCAGGACGTCGGACGATGCCCCCCTCCAGGGCGGGTTCTCGGCAAAGGCTCGAATTCACCTGCAGGCAAATCTCGCCACCTGCATCATGAACGCAAGTTCGATCGATATCGTCGCGGCAGAGGGAGAGTTCGGCGACGTTGTCACGACGTTCGAACCCGAGATTTCGGCCGCCCTTCGCAACGGCGTGGAGAAGGCACTGAAAAAGCTCTGTGCGAGCTGAAATCGGAGCGGACAGATGAAACGGCGATCGGTCTGCAGCCTGGTGCTCCCCGTTCGCGTCTGTGCCTCAGCGGTGCGGCGTCGTCAACGGAGATAGTGGATGTGCGGCCGGGCGTGATAGGGTGAGGCTTCGACACGCGCATCCACCGAGAAAACGTCCCTGAGGATCTCTTCGGTCAATACCTCGGCCGGCGTGCCGGACGCAACGATCTTCCCGCTTTGCATGATGATGAGCTCGTCGCAGAACATCGCCGCATGGTTGAGATCGTGCAGCGCAATGATGCTGGTGACCGGCAGACTGGAGACGAGCCGCATGAGGCTGATCTGGTGCTGGATATCGAGATGGTTGGTCGGTTCATCGAGGATCAGTTCTTTCGGCGACTGCGCCAGAGCTCTTGCGATCTGGGCGCGCTGCTTTTCCCCACCGGACAGGCTCTGCCAGCGATCATGTCGCTTGGCGGTCATGCCGGCCCGCTTCAACGCTTCTTCAACAGCCTGATCGTCGGCGAGCGTCCAGCCGGAAAACATCGAGCGGTGCGGAAAGCGTCCGAGCTCGACGACATCCACGACCCTGAGATTGGCGTTGGTCGTGGCATGCTGTTCGACGAAGGCGACGCGCTGCGCGATCGTGCGGCGTCCGATGGTCCTTATGTCCCTCCGATCGAGCGAGATGCGCCCGGAATTGGGGCGCTTCAGGCCGGCGAGAAGCCGCAGCAGCGAAGTCTTGCCGGAACCGTTCGGGCCAAGAAGGCCGAGCATCTTTCCCGGTTTCGCTTCGAAGGAGACGCCATCGAGTATGGTCTTCCTGCCAATTTTCCAGACGAGGTTTTCGGCTTTGATGCTCATGACGCGCGCTGGAACCGGCAGAGAATGAAGGAGAAGAAGGGAACGCCAACCAGCGCCGTGACGACCCCGATCGGCAGGACCTGCTGCGGGATGAGCGCGCGTGAGGCGATGTCGGCAAGCACCATGAAGATTGCGCCGACGATGGCGCAGGCTGGGAGAAGCCGGATATGGAGCGGCCCGACGACGAAGCGCGCCGCATGTGGCACGACAAGACCGACGAAGCCGATCGAGCCGACCATGCTGACGATCGTGGCCGTCATCAGTGCGGTAAGCGCAAACAGCGCGATGCGGATCCTGCCAACATGGACACCAAGGGATGCAGCCGCTTCGTCACCGAAAGCAAAAGCATCCAGCACCCTGGCATGGAGCAGGCAGACGACAAGCCCGAAGCCGACGATGCCAGAAACCAGCATAAACTCCGGCCAGCGCACGCCGCCAAAGCTGCCGAGCAGCCAGAACATGACGTCGCGAGCCTGCTGCGCGTTGCCGGAGGTCGTGACCACGTAGGATGTGGCTGCGTTGAAGAGCTGCGAAGCGGCAACGCCGGCGAGAATCGTCCGGTCAGCGCCGCCACGCGTACCGTTGGACAGCAGCGCCACGAAAAAAAACGCCGCAAATGCGCCGACAAAAGCTCCGGCCGACAATGAGACCGCACCTGCACCAACGCCGAGAATGACGATGGCGACCGCGCCGGTGGACGCGCCGGCGGAGATACCAAGCACATAAGGCTCGGCCAGCGGGTTGCGAAGCAGCGATTGCATGATCGCACCCGACAGAGCTAGTCCCGCGCCGCAGAAAGCGGCCACGAGCGCGCGGCTGAGACGATAATCCCAGATCACGGTCTCGTGGATGCGGTTGAGTTCCACCGCCGTCCATCCCAGCCTGTTCGTGACGGCGGCAAACGTCGTGGTCAGCGGGATCGGCAGGTCGCCGATCCCGACACTGATGCCGACGACCAGGCCGACCGCCACAAGGGAGGCCAACAGGAGGAGGCAGAAGGGAGCAGCCTGCTGGAGGGAGCGGTTCGAGGCGGTCACTTGATCAGGCCGAGTGCTTTCAGTTGTTCGGCCACCTGTTCCGCGCCGTAGATCGTGCGGATCGTCGGGTTCATCGCCTGGCCGTCCATGACGACGATTGCCTTGTTTTTCACCGCTGGCATCTGGCTGACGGCTGGATCGCTGTTTAAGAACTTGATCTTGGCCTCCGGCTTGTCGAGTTCCCAGCGGTTGCGGTCGAGATTGGCGACGACGATGATATCAGGATTGGCGGCGATGATGCTTTCCCACCCGAGCGTCGGCCATTCGGCTTCGGCGGTGACGGCATTCTTGCCGCCGAGGAGATCGGCGATGAAGCCGGATGCCGCGTTCTTGCCGCCGAGATAGGCGTCTGCGGAAGGCGACTGACTGGAGAACCAAAAGACGTAGGTAAGCTGCTTGCCATCCTCGGACACGCTGGCGCGCAACGCCGCTTCGCGCTTCTTGAAGTCGGCGATCAGCGCCTGGCCACGATCGGCGACGTCAAAAATCTGCGAAAGCTCGTCGATCTCCTTGTACAGCAGATCCATGTTCCAGAGCTGGTCGCGGCTGCCGTACTCGTTCTTGACCTTTTCGGTGCTGAGGCAGGTGCTGGGCGAAATGTAGCTTGGTATGCCGATTTTGTCGAAGTCCTCGCGCTTGGCGACCTTGCTCGTCGGCCCGATCAGACTTGGCAAGGCCGCCGCCACGAAATCCGGGTTCTGCGCCAGAATCGACTCGAAGGTCGGAAATTCGACAGACAGAAGCTTGACCTTGCCATTGGCTTCGGCGAGCTGCGGCAGAACCTTGCTCGGCCAGAATGCGGTGCCAGCCATTTTGTCTTCCAGACCGAGAAGCAGCATGATCTCCGCGCTGTTCTGGCCAAGTCCGATGGCTCGTGCTGGAGCCTTGGCGACGGTGACCTTCGCACCGCAATTGTCGAGCGTCAGCGGATACGCGGTCGGTGCGGACAATGCGGGTGTTGCGATCAGGCCGAGCACGGCGACGAGTCCTGGAACTGCGAGGGACTTGAAAACTCTCATGAGAACTTCCTGTTCTTCGAACCCCCAACATGGGGATTCTAAGGGCGCGCGCGGTATAACCTGCTTGCCCAAGGAAAAACAAGAGTAGTGTAGTCATCTTTTGCAGCGACAGGTGCTGGCTGAATACGCTCGCAATCATGAGAGGATAATCAACAGAAATCCGCGCAACGCTGTTTCCTGGCAGGCGGAGAACCAACTCCGCCAGAACAGGCGGGCCGGCTTGCCCGTCCCGCCATCCTCCATGCCGTTCAAAGCCTGATCTTGATCGCCGTGAAAGTCCGGAACGAAGCTGTCAGCGACTGCTATCGTCAAGCTCGTCGAGCGTGCGGAGCAGGCGTTGCTGGATCTCGGCCTCCTGCCGGTTCACGGCCGCGACAAGCCTGCGCATCACGCCGCGCATGCCGTGGAGCTGGTCGACGAGCTCCATGACGACGTCGACGCCGGCCTCGTTGACGCCCATTTGGCGCGTGAGGTCGAGGATCAGGCGGGCGCGGGCAAGATCGGCATCCCGGAACCGGCGCCGACCCTCGGAAACCTCGGGGGCCAGCCAGCCCTGTTCGACCCATAAATCGAGCTCGGTCACGTCGATTTTGAGGTAGAGACGGAATTCGCGATCGTCCATGGTCAGGTCTCCATGTTCTTTCTCGGATCCTGTGTGTTGGCTGTCGCCCAGTCCTTGGCGAAGGCGTTTAGCTGTTCGTCCGGCTGTTCGGGCAGCATGATCTTCAGCGTCACATAGACATCACCGGCGTCGCCGCCACGCTTCACAACACCCTTGCCCTTGAGGCGCAGAACCTTGCCGCTGCTGGAATTTGCCGGCAGCGTCAGGTTGACCGGTCCTGATGGTGTCGGCACGCGCACCTTTCCGCCGAGTACCGCTTCTCTCAACGTGACGGGCAAATCGAGGCGGATGTCGTCGCCGTCGCGGGTGAAGAAACGGTGTGGGCGCACATGAACGTCGATCAGCGCATCCCCGGCCGGCCCGCCGCCGAAACCGGGTTCTCCCTTGCCGCGCAGGCGCAGCGTCTGGCCGTTGCGCGTGCCGGGCGGGATCTTGACGTCGAGCGCCGGCCCGTCCGACAGTTTCACCTGGCTCTGCGTGCCGTTTACCGCATCAAGGAAATCCACCTCCATGGAGAAGCGCCGGTCCTGGCCCTTTGCGCGGAACTGGCCGCCGCCACTGCCACCGCCAGCGCGGCGCGAGAAGAAGCTTGCGAAGAGATCGTCGGCGTCTCCAAAATCGGCAAAGCCGGCGCTGTTGTGATAGGGACCGCCCGGGCTGCTCGAGGAGGCATAGTCGCGATAATAGCTGCGGGGCGCCTGTTCGGCTCCGGTGATGTCGATCTCGCCACGATCGAAGCGACCGCGCTTCTCCTCATCGCTCAGGATTTCATAGGCGGCAGAAATCTCCTTGAACTTTGCCTCGGCCTTCTTGTCGCCGGGGTTCAGGTCGGGGTGGAGCTTCTTGGCAAGCTTGCGGAATGCCCCCTGAATGTCCTTCTGGGTGGCATCCCGTTTCACGCCCAGAAGCTCGTATGGATCTTGGTTCATACATGTCTCCGTGTAAGGGCAGCGAATACTGCGGACTGGAATCCGCCTTGATATAGGTTGCCGGTCCGATGTCGGGGAGGGGAGGAGGGCAGCGTCCTGTCATTCGGCCTGGATGCCGTGGCGTCGCGCGAAGGCTGGCCATCCTGCCGCCCCTTTTCGTCATGTGCAGGGAGAAGGTCAGGACGAAGGCGGAGGACACAGCGCGCCATCGCCGAGGTAGCACTGTTGTCAGCGCGCCACCGTCTCCACCGCGCCGCCCAGCTTATGCCCCGGACTTTGCTTGCGATCGACGAGGACCGAGCATTTGGCATGACGCACCACGCGGTCGACCACGGCCCCGAAAATATAGTCGGTAATATCTGCCACATGGGTCGACAGGATGATGAGGTCGGCCTGCTTCTCCCGCGCGGCGGCCAAAAGCACTCTGGCCGCGGTACCGGTATGGACCTCGACCAGGGTAGGGATCTTCATCTGCCGGCAGAGCAAGGCGAGCTTCTCCTCGGCATCCTTTATGGCGGCGGTCTCGAAGTCCTCCGGCAGGCTAGTCGTCATTAGTGTGGCACGGTTTCGACGGCGTGGATGACGAAGATCGAGCCATCCTTATCGAGGAGGCCGGCTGCCTTGTTCAGGATGCGCTCGGCCGTTTCGCGAGGGCCATTGCCTATTGCGCAGACTATCGTTCGGTACATATCGGATCACTACCCTTGTCCGCCAGATGATTGTGATTTTAGGCTCCTGCATGGATCCTACATTGACCGACATCAAGAAACGGTCCCGTATCATATTTGATGCGGGACAGGCTGGCTGCGGCAGGCGGCGCCTAATTTTCAAGCCATCGAGGGAAATCAGCCGAACCGCTGCCCTGAAAACTCACATAGCTCTCAGGTCCAAAGGGCGCTGATGGCAAGGGTCAGGGAGAAGGCAACCAGTACCGCGCAGCCGCAATGCCGCGCGAGAGGTGGCATTTGCGCATGGCGTCCAACGAGCAGACTGCCAAGGCCAAGCCAGATCGCCGACGTCACCGTCACGCAGCAGACGAGTGTCGCCATCGCTGCAGGTACCCCCGCTTCGACAGCGGGCACGAGGGTGAGGCCGATGATGATGGCCTTGGGATTGAGCAGCGTGGTGATGAAGAGCTGACCAACGCCGAGCGTGTTCTGGTCGCCCGCCGGCGCCGGAACCCATAGCTTGAGCGCAAGATAGAGAACCCATATCGCCGAAATCAGCTTGACGATGCTGGCGATGCCCGGATGGCCATTAAGGAGCGGAGCGGCAATGCTCGACACCGGGACGATGATTGCGAGATAGGCGAGCATCACTGCGGCGATGAGCGACAGGGACCGCCAGACGGTCAGCGCTGTCGACGCCAAGGCCAGAACCGCATTGGTGGGGCCTGGAAGGATCAGCAGCGAGAAGACGGCGATAACGAATGTCGGCAGGTTCATCAAATCCCGGTCCCTGATTGTCTGCCACCCTTCTCATGAATTCTGACGGACGGTTTTGATCTGTATCAGTTCGAGTACCGTTCCGGCGAGATTGAGATTTGTCAAGGACGAGCAAGGCGAGGAGCGGTAGCAACGGCATGCGGTATTCGTCCGCCATGCGAAGGCATCCGCACCCCTGTTGTGCTGCCTCATCGAAGACGAGCGAAACCCCTCGCATCACCACGGGGATGTGAAATCCATGTTCGAAAAGCGGCCCCTCCCACCATGCCCGGTCGAGAAGGAGAGTAGCATAGATCTTTGGATGGCCTATCTCAGCTTCGGTGTCCCTGTCGCATCGGATTACGGGACAGTGTATTGGCATGCGCATGAGATGCTGTTCGGTTTCGCGCCAGCGGTTCTGGCCGGCTTCCGGCTGACGGCGATCCCGAACTGGACCGGACGCCTGCCGATCGCCGGCAGGCCACTGGCAGTCTTGTTTTCGGTCTGGTGCGCCGGCCGTATCACGATGCTGCTCAGCGGCTCGATCGGGATCATTCTGGCGACTGCCGTCGACGGCCTGTTCCTGCCAGCGATGCTCCTCATCTGCGCGCGAGGTCGTGGCTGGAAAAAAATGGAAGGATTTGAAAGTCATCGCCGGACTTTTTATCCTCTCGTTTGCAAACGTACTCTTCCATATCGAGGTTATCGAGGCGCAGGTCCTGAACTGGCAATACGTTTCGGGATCGGTGCCTACGTGCTGCTGGTGACGATCGTCGGCGGCCGGATCCTGCCGAGCTTCACCCGCAACTGGATCAATCAGTTCGGCCGTACGGACTTTCCTGTGCCGTATAACAGTTTCGATGCGGCAACCATCATCATCGGTGCGGTCGCGCTTGTCCTGTGGGCATGCTTGCCGAATTCGACGGCAACCTGCGGCACGGCGGGCGTCGCAGCGGTTCTCAATATGACCAGGCTCGTTCGCTGGCGTGGCTGGACCACCTGGCCGGAACCCATCCTGTTCGTCCTGCACGCCACCTTCTTGTTCGTGCCGATCGGTTTTACTGCCATCTCACTTCAAGCCTCCGGCTGGCTACCCGAAGTGGCTGTCCTGCACATCTTCGCGATCGGTACGATTTCGACGATGATGCTCGCAGTGATGACGCGGGCGACCCGCGGCCATACCGGACGGAAACTGAAATCAAGCTGTATGACCAATATTTCCCTACATCCTGCTCGGCTGCGTTGCGCTCGTCCGGCCGCTCGCCGAACTCGTCCCTGGGCTGAGCATCGAGATTCTTGCTGTGGCGGCGATCGGCTGGACGGCGGCTTTCGGATTGTTCGTTGCGGAACATGCGCCGCTCCTGTGGTCGGGACGCAAGCCTCTAGCGATGAAGGGAGGGTGATCGTGCTCAAGCACTCACGCTGGCAGCTTGGAGGCGAGAGCCCCTAGGCTATGTGACGACCCGTCATGTAGCCAATCGACACTGAGAGCGTGATCGATCATCCTGAGCACATGAAAAAATGTCAGCCATCCATAGATGGTCGCGTGGACCCGCAAAACCCTCGCGCCAGGGCGATGGCGCGAGCGACTGATTGAGGAATGGCCGCGAGCAGGCCGGCAGTTTTTGCTATGGAGCTGCGCGGACGATCAGTGGGCTGTCTGCGAATGCGCGCCGCCGCGTTGCGAGATGCCACCCAGCGCCTTGCCTGTTTCCTTGGCACTGCCTTTCATGGCGAAATCGCCAAGCGAGATGATGCCAACGAGCCGCTTTTTTCGGTTCAGCACCGGCAAGCGCCGGACCCGAAGATCGCCCATGTTATGAAGAACGTCTTCCACGTCTTCGTCCTCGAAGCAGTATTTGACATCGGTACTCATCACGTCTCGTACCTTCGTCTTCGGGCCTCTTCCCTCTGCCACGCCACGGATGGCGATGTCACGATCGGTGATCATGCCGACCAACCGGTCATTCTCACCCACCGGGAGAGCCCCTGTGTCGAGACGTCCCATCATCAATGCGACATCCTGCAATGTTTGCTCCGGATCAGTGATCTGAACATTTGTGGTCATGTAATCGCTGATTTTCATGATAACCTCCCTCGCGTTGCCCACGCCGAGTAGCCTGGCCTAAAACCAATCAACGCGCACCAGTCGAAAACGTTCCGGACACGAGCCCAGCGGACGACCATCGACCATGGTTGAGCATCAGATCGGCCCTTTGGCTGAAGGCGGAGCAAGTCGGTTCGGGATCGGGTCGATCATCTTCGATGACGTCGGACGTGCTCGCCTCCCGATGGCATGCCCGAAAACCGCATTTCTTCACTGAGCACGCAGCCGTCCTCGCTGACAACAGCAATCCAGATCCGATTGCCGATGCGGACGGAAAGACGCCGCGTGCCGGCGTCTTCATCGGTACCGATCTCCACTCTCGAGCGGACAAAACCTCGGCGCTGATGATCCATGAGAAGATCGGGCGTAAGGCCGAAGCGCTCGGCGAGGACGGCAGCGTCGATGACGGGACCGTCGTCTGACTCGGCTCCAAACAGGCTCTTTTTGTCTTCGTTCATCGGCTTTTCCAATCAACCAGGGAGGATGGACTGACAGCCTCGATTCGACGCGCAATCTTGCCTGTCGGGCGACCGGTCCGCTATGTGAAAAACGTCACTGCAAAGCCTCAGGTCTTCGGCAGATCGAAGAGCGACACCATGTCCGGCGACCATGCCGGTTCGTAAACGAGGTCGACGACGGCTCGGCTTACGCCAGCAATATCCTCAATGCGCTGACGCGCCGCGTCGGCAATATAGCCGGATGCCGGACAGAAGCGGGTGGTCGTGGTCATCTTGATCTTCACGACCGCAGGCTCGGTGACATCGATTTCGTAGACCAGACCGAGATCGACGATACTCGTTCCCATTTCGGGGTCTTCTATCTCGCGCAACGCATTGCGTACTTCCTGTTCCGTCACCTCAGACGCCAGCATTGTTCTGATCTCCTGTGGTCGTCCTGATCATGATCCGGTAGGTCTTGCCGGACGAATCGAAGTTGCCGATCCATTCATGGCCTCGCGCCTTCAATATGGAAGCCTTCTATCCGAATACCTGGATAGGTCTCGCGACGCCTCCGACCGATTCGAAATCGAACATCTTCTGAGTTACCAACGCTGCAGCACCGCGTGCCCATGAATTGTCCTCCCAATCGGGAAGAATGGGCGGCGGCGTTCTGAAGGTTCTAAGGGCTAAGGCTTCCTGCAGAGGCGCCAGGAAGTGTTCGCCGAGTGAAACAGCTTCGCCGCCCGCCACGACCACTTCCGGATCCGTCACATTGACGAGATTGGCGAGAGCCGTTCCGATACCGCGCCCTGCATCCTCGACGATCTGGACAGCCGTCGGATCCTCTGCAGCAAGCGCCTGACGCAGTTCGGGCGTGCCCAGATCCTGACCCCCGCCATTCGCCTCGCGCCAGCGCCGCACCATCGAAGCCTCGGAATGGTAGGCCATCAGGCAGCCGCGTTTGCCGCATTCGCAGAGGCGGCCGTTCTCCTCGTAGAGCGTATGCCCGAACTTGCCGGCTGCGCCGTTGGCGCCGCGATAGAGCTTGCCTTCGATGACGAGGGCGCAGCTTATGCCGACGCCGACCGCCAGCACCGCCATGTTGCGATGCTGGCGGCCGAGACCGAACAACTGCTGTGCGATGGCGTAGGCATTGGTATCGTCCTCGAGCCAGACGGGAACATTCGCACGATTGGCGAGAAGCGATGCCAGCGGAACGTTGTCCCAATTGAAGCGGTGGCTTCTGATGCACATCGTTTGCTCATGGTTGATGACGCCCGGCATCGATATGCCGATGCCTGTAAGCTTGGCATGGGTGCGTCCCGCAAGTCGAACGAGTCTCGGCACCGTTGCGGCCAGAAGATCTGCGACATCGTCCGGCGCCCGGCTGGGCATCGGAATCCTGATGGCGGCGAGAGGGCTCGTCGCCAGGTCGGTCGCGACGCATTCTACCGTGTCGGCCATGAGCTTGAAGCCGATCGCCAGCCCGTGCCCGTAGTTGATTTCCACGGGGATTGGCCGACGGCCGGTGAAGCTGGAAACGGCCTCTCCCTCGGTGACGATGCCTTCCTCAACAAGGTCACCGACGACGAAGGTGACAGCGGCGGGACTGAGCTGGGTGATCGTTGCCAATTCGGCACGGCTCTTCGGCCCTTCCTGCCTCAGCAGGTTCAGGATCAGACGGCGATTCATGGCCCTGGCAGTCGTCTGGTCACCTTTGAGCTTCACGGCCGAGTTCCTTTATTTTGTAAATAAACTATTGCGACGCTTCCTGATCTATGCATAAGTTTGCCCGGTCGATCAACTCGGAATGTGGAGATCGACACGTTGAATGCCCGGCGTCCCCGTTATGGAGGACGGCCGCCGGGACGTGTTGATCTGCTCAACTGGGAGGAATTCAATGGCATTTCCCAAGCATTTTTCGTCGACCACGCGCCGCAGCTTTCTGAAGGGCGCAGGCATGGCATCTGCGGCCGCGGTTGCAGGCAGCTTCCCGATCCCGGCAATTGCCCAGGCCCAGGAAGTCAACGTGATCTCAGCTGAAAACAACGGCAAGGCGCTCGAGGCGCTGAAGAAGATCGCCGAGGACTTCGGCAAGCAGGCCGGTACGAAGGTCGTCATCAACAATATGGACCACGAGGCCCACAAGACGGCTATCCGCAATTATCTGACGGCAGGTGCGCCGGATGTCTGCTTCTGGTTCTCGGGCAACCGCATGCGGGCCTTCGTCAAGCGGGGCCTGTTCGACGACATCTCGGACCTGTTCGAAAAGGAGAAATACAAGGACGTTCTCGGCGCAAGCACCGGAGCGGTCACCGTGGACAACAAGCAGTACGGTTTGCCCACCGGCGGCACGCTCTGGGGCATGTTCTACCGAAAGGATGTTTTCGATCAGAACGGACTGACGGTGCCGACGACGTCAGAGGAATTCTCGGCCTATTGCGACAAGGCCAAGGCGGCAGGACTGACGCCGGTCGCCATAGGCACGAAGGAACTGTGGCCGGCCGCCGGCTGGTTCGACCAGATGAATCTTCGCATCAACGGGCTCGACAAGCACATGGCGTTGATGGACGGGCAGATGAGTTATCTCGACCCGGCCCTGACGCCGGTCTTCGATCAGTGGGAAGCCATGATCAAGAAGGACGTCTTCACCCCGAACCACACGTCGTTCGGCTGGCAGGAGGCGGCAGCGCTGCTCGCTCAGAAGAAAGCCGGAATGATGAACCTCGGCGCCTTCCTGCGCTCCGCATTCACGGAAGCGGACCTGCCGCAACTGACCTTCGCACCATTCCAGACCCTCGATGCCAGCATTCCCCGGTTCGAGGAATTCTCGCTGAACTCGGTCCACATCCCGACGAACGGGAAGAACAAGAAGGGTGCGCGTGAATTCCTCGCCTACTTCTACAAGCCCGAAAATCTCGCGGCCTACCTGGAGCCTGGCGGCAACGTGCCGCCGCGCAGCGATCTGCCGCCGAGCAAGGATCCGCTGGTCAATGCCGCGGTCGAATCCCTGAAACAGGTCAAGGGAACCTCGCAATATTACGACCGCGACAGCGACCCGGATATGGCGCAGGCGGGCCTTGTGGGCTTCCAGGAGTTCATGGCCAAGCCCGATCGTCGCCAGGCGATCCTGCAGCGCCTCGAAGGCACCCGCAAGCGTATCTACAAGATCTAGTTCTCCTCCCGGCGACCAGGGAGCGGAGCTGCGGTTCCGCTCCTTCTATCCTCCATGAGGTTCTGGACAATGTTGATGTTATGGCGCCGCCAGCGTTGGTGGCTCACCCCGACTATGCTTATCGCTCCGGCCATTATCCTGTTCTTCACGGTCATCCTGCTGTCGGCCGTCCGAAGCCTGTGGATCAGTCTCCATGACTGGGATGGAATGGGTCCGATGACGTGGGTCGGGTTTGGGAATTATGTCGAGCTCTACAATGATCCGCAGTTCTACACGTCACTGAAGAACAACCTGATCTGGCTCGTCATGTTCATGGCCGCGCCGCCGTTCGGTCTGGCGATCGCCTTGCTCGTCAATCAGAAGATCCGCGGGATGCGCTTTTTGAAGTCACTGTTCTTCATTCCGCTCGTGCTCGCCTCCGTCACTGTCGGCGTGGTCTTCACCTGGGTCTACACACCGGAATTCGGGCTTCTTGCGCTCGTCTTCAAGGCGTTTGGGGCAACGGCGCCTGCCGTGCTTTCGGACGAGCATTTCGTCACCTTCGCGATCGTCATCGCGGCACTTTGGCCACAGATCACCTTCTGCATGGTGCTCTATCTCGCCGGTCTCAACAACCTGAGCGAGGAACTTATCGGCGCCGGGCGTGTCGATGGCGCGAAGGGATGGAACATGCTCTGGCACATCGTTCTCCCGCAGCTGACGCAGGTCACGTTCATTGCGATCGCAGTGACCGTCGTCGGCGCGCTTCGATCCTTCGATATGGTGTCGGTGATGACGCGCGGAGGACCGTTCGGCTCCTCGTCGGTGCTCGCCTACCAGATGTTCGAGCAGTCCATTTTCTCCTATCGCTTCGGATATGGCGCGGCGATCGCATCGGTCCTGTTCGTGATCATGGGGGTCTTCATCATCTGGTACCTGTCGCAGATCATCCGCACCGAAGAAAGGGGCGGCTGATGTATCCTCGTCCAATTCCCGAGACGGCCGTCTGGCATCGCCGCCTCTATTTCCTGGCCGTGCTGGCCGTCCTTCTCCTTTGGCTCTGCCCGCTCTTCGCCATCATCCTGACCTCGTTTCGCTCGACCGCGGACGTGATGGGCGGCAACCTCTGGGGATGGCCGACCGAGTTCGGCCTCGTCGACAATTACACCGCCGTCTTCACCCAGACGCCGATGGCGCAATATTTCCTGAACAGTCTGACGATCACCATACCCTCGGTGATCGGCGTGCTGGTCCTGAGCACGCTCTCCGGCTTCGTCCTTTCGCGATACCGGTTTCCGGGAAACATGCTGATCTTCGCGCTCTTCGTCGGCGGCAACTTCCTTCCTCATCAGATCATGATGATCCCGGTGCGCGACCTGATGGTGCGCCTCGATCTGATCGATACGACGACGGCGCTGATCATCTTCCACGTCGCGTTCCAGACCGGCTTTGCGACGCTATTCATGCGCAACTTCATCGCCGCTCTGCCCGACGAACTGTTTCAGGCGGCAAGGGCGGAGGGAGCCTCGCCTTTCCAGACACTTATTCATGTCGCAGTTCCTCTCGTCCGGCCGGCGTTAGCGGCACTCGCCATCCTCCTCTTCACCTTCATCTGGAACGACTACTTCTGGGCGGTCGTCCTGACGGTGAGCGATTCCGTCAAACCGGTGACTGCTGGACTTGCCAACCTGCGCGGCGAATGGGTCTCGGCCTGGAACCTCATCTCTGCCGGAACGATCGTCGTCGCCGTCCCGCCCGTGGTGATGTTCTTCCTGATGCAGCGACACTTCATCGCCGGCCTGACGATGGGAGCGGTCAAAGGATGAACGCCCTCAGGAATCCGGAAACCAGATCTTCAAAAGCTGAGAGCCAGGAAGCATGACCAGCCTCGAACTGCGACAGATAAACAAGAACTATGGCGCCTACCACGCACTGCGAGGGATCGATCTCTCGGTGGAGCAAGGCGAGTTCATCGTCATGGTCGGTCCGTCCGGCTGCGGCAAGTCGACCCTGCTCAAGACGATTGCGGGTCTTGAGGGTATTACCTCGGGTCAGATCCTCATCAACGGGCGCGACGTCAGCCGCGAGGAGCCGGGTGACCGCGGCATCGCGATGGTGTTCCAGTCCTACGCCCTCTATCCGCACATGACGATAGCCGAAAACATGGGCTTCGGGCTTCGCATGGCGAAAAGGCCGAAGGCGGAGATCGATGCGGCGGTTGCGCGCGCGGCCAAGATCCTGCGGATTACCGATCAGCTCGAAAAACGGCCGAAGCAACTATCGGGCGGGCAGCGCCAACGCGTCGCCATCGGTCGCGCGATCACGCGCTCGCCGGATGTCTTCCTGTTCGATGAACCGCTGTCGAACCTCGATGCGGCATTGCGCACGCAGATGCGGGTCGAGCTGTCCAGCCTGCATTCCGAACTCGGCGCGACCATGGTCTACGTGACCCACGACCAGGTCGAAGCCATGACCATGGCGAGCCGCATCGTGGTCTTGAACCAGGGCGTTATCGAACAGGTCGGATCGCCGCTCGAACTCTATCGCAATCCCGACAACCTGTTCGTGGCGGGCTTCCTCGGCGCTCCGAGAATGAACTTCCTGTCCGTCATGGTGGACGAGGTCTCGGGTCGTCAGATCAGGGTTTCCGCACCGGGACTGGCGCTTACGACGGTCGAACTCTCAGATCCCGCGGCGCTCCAGAAGGGTATGATCCTGACGCTCGGCGTGCGACCGGAGAACATCTCCGTGGTCACGGATGGAGCAGAGAGCGGCGCAGTGCACGGCATCGTCCGACTGGTCGAGCATCTCGGGCGCGAAACGATCCTCTATGTCGATGCCGGCGAGCTCAGGACTGTCGCATCGGAGAGCGGAACCGGAAACATCACCATTCAGCTCAGCTATGTCGCTCCATTCAAGGCCGACCAGCCCGTGACGCTCAAGCTCGACGCTGCCGAACTCTATCTCTTCGCGCCTGACGGGGGCCGCACGATCAGCGCCCGCAAGGCAATCATAGACAAATAGCTATCAGGATCGACGCCCGTGTCTGAAAACAAGTCAGCAAAAATCTCCGCCTGGAATCCGGTCAAGACCGACCGCTTTCTCGTTGGCGCTCCGCACTATCCCGAACATGTCGACGAGAGCTACTGGGAGCGCGACGCCGAGCGCATGGCCAAAGCAGGCTTCAATATCGTCAGGATGGCGGAATTTGCCTGGCATATTCTTGAACCTGAGCTCGGACGCTTTGATTTCGACCTGTTCGACAGGGCGATCGCCGTTCTCGGAAAGCATAGCATCGACACGATCATGTGCACGCCGACGGCCACACCGCCGCGCTGGCTGACCGTCGCGCATCCCGAGATCCTGCGGGTGGATGGCAAGGGCCGGTCGATGAGCCATGGCTCGCGTCAGCATTGCGACACCGCAAGTCCGGTGTTTCGCGAGCATAGCCGGCGTATCACGAAGGCAATGGCGGAGCACTATCGTGACAATCCGCGCGTCGTCGGCTGGCAGACCGACAACGAACTCAACACCAGCATGCCCGAGAGTTTTTCAAGGGCGACGCTCAGCGAGTTTCAGGTCTTTCTCGCCGAGAAGTACGGCACGATCGACAAGCTCAATCATGCCTGGGGAGGGAATTTCTGGGCGACTGCTTACCAGAGCTTCGACCAGGTGGTGCTGCCGATCGAGTTCGGGCCGACCTTCCCGAGCCCCGGCCACGTACAGGACTACCATCGCTTCCTGGCCTTCTCGACGGCCCGCTTTCAGCATGACCAGGTCGAGATCCTGCGCGCCGTCAATCCGTCCTGGTTCGTGTTCCACAATCTGGGCGGCCTGCGCGATATCGACTTCCGCGGACAGTTCACGACCGATCTCGATTTCGTCGGCTATGACGTCTATCCGATGCTCTACGACGAATTCCAGCGCATCGGCAATCACGCCAAGGTTCAGGCGCTCCATCTTGACATCTGCCGGGGCTTCTCGGGCAACTATATCGTGCCCGAACAGCAGTCGAGCTTCGGCAGCCAACCGGGCTTTTGCACCTTGACGCCGGAGCCCGGAGAGATGCGCCGAATGGCGATGTCCTCCGTTGCGCGCGGCGCCGACGGGCTGATGTTCTTCCGTTGGCGCCCTGCCCATTTCGGCGCCGAGATCTACTGGATGGGGATCATCGATCACGACGACGTCCCGCGCCATCGCTACGACGAGGCGAAGCGTTTCGCCACCGAGATGACGGCGCTGCAGGACAGGATCCTCGGTACTTATGTGCGCATGGATGTCGGCATTGCCGGATCGGATTTCGACAATCAGGAGGCTCACAAGACCTATTCGATCGGCCTGCCAAGCCCACAGGACGACGCCGTCCTGCTGCATCAGTATTGCTACGACCGGGGCATTGCCTGCGGGTTCATTCATCCCGAAGACGATCTCTCGAAGCTGAAGCTTCTCTACGTGCCGCACTGGGTCATGTGGAAGGACGAATGGACGGAGCGACTGAAGTCGTTCGCCGAAGAGGGCGGCACGGTGGTGTTCGGCGCGCGGACGGGGACGCGCGACGAGAACAATCACGTCATCAGGGAGACCGCGCCGGGAACGTCGCTTTCGAAGCTGACGGGTGTCAGGGTGGAGGATTTCGGTCGGCTTGCGGCACCTGGCGCCAAAGGCCTGTTCGAGGTCATGGAGCGATCCGGCGGTCTGGTGATGCCGCCGAACAAGCCGGCTGAATCCCATCGGCGAGAGCGCCGCTTCAAGATCGGCAATCGTGAGCTGACCGCCGGGCATTTCTACGAGAACCTGAGCGTCGACGATGATGTCGAGGCGATCGCCACCTGGTCCAACCGCTACGCCGAGGGAAGGCCAATGGCGACATCCAGGACGGTCGGCAAGGGCCGCGTCGTCTATCTCGGCACTTATCTGACGCCCGATCTGACGGAGGCATTGTCGGAACGCTTGTTCGGGGATGCTGGGATCGAGCCGCTGATCGCCGACTTGCCCGAGGGTGTCGAGGTGACGATGCGGATGAACGAGGATCGTCGCCTTCTCTTCATTCAGAACTACACGGACAAGCCTGCCAGAATCTCCCGTGTTCCGGCAGGCGTCGATCTTCTCGATGCCGGCAAACCGGTGGATGGCGCGCTCGCGCTCGAAGGTTACGGCTGCGCCGTGGTGCAGCTCTCCTGAAACACACCACGGCCGGAAACGCCGACGCTCCGACAGGTTAGGAAAATGATATGCCCGATACGGATGGAATTCGCTAGGGCATCCTTGGCCTCGACCGGAACGCCCGGCGACTTCTTTGTTGGCGTTGCTCAATCAAGAACGGGTCGCGTGGAGGCGATCGCCATCCGCGACCCGCATCGGCCGCGGCTGGTCGAGCGCTTTCCCGGTGCGCAAATCTTGCGCGGCTACGAACCTCTATCCACTGTATTCGGACGACCAGGGCTGCTCAGCGCAGGCGTTGGAATCGATAATGCACTCCGGCAAAGCGCGCGCCATTATTGCCGGACTGGCCGTAACCGTGTTCGAATTGATTTGACTGGACTAATTTAGCTGCCGAGAACCGGCTGGTGATATTCATGGCCTTGTAGTAGATGAGAGTGGAGACGATCCAGCTCAGAACAAAGATGTCGACGCCAGCATAGCCGCAATTGGCGAGATTGTCGCTCATACCGACCACGTCCCGAAGCCGCCTTCGAGGCCGAGCTTGTCCGGTTGGTGGTTGTTACACCCAGTTCTCAGTTCTAACGCCGGGCATGCGAATGAACTCGGGCATGTTGTTGGTGACGACGATCAGCCCTTCGGCACGGGCATGACCACCGATTTGCATGTCGTGGGGGCCACAAGGAGTGCCGGCGCGCTCCAGCTCTGCCCGGACCTGTCCATAGTGCGAGGCCGCCTTTTCTCCGAACGGGAGAACTTCCAAGCGCGCTGTGAAGTGTTCAATGGCTGTCAAATTTTCAATGCGACGAGCGGATTTCTCTGCGCCGTAGTACAGTTCTGCGAGCGTGATTGAGGATATGCAAAGCTGCTCGGCAAGCAGGTTGAATTTCTCCCGAAGTTCCAGTGGGTAATTCTTCATTACATAGATGCAGATATTGGTGTCGAGCATGTAGCTGAGCATCAGAACGGCTCGCGCTCTTCGGTCTTTGGCTGCTCACGTTCGTTCATGAAATCTTCGCTTACATGCGGCCCTGTCAGGAATAGATCGTCCCAACGCTTGCCTTGGGGCACGATTACGCGGCTGCGGCCGATTTTGATAATATCGACTTGATGCACATCTTCCGGAAAGGCGACGGCCTTCGGAAGCCGGACGGCCTGGCTACGATTGCTGGTAAAAACTGTTGATCTCGTCATTCGATCTCCTGCATATCCAATTGGGATATACGTAATACTCGAGTCTCACAATTGCAAGCCGGCTGAAGGTCTGCGGGGCGCGGTTACTCGTGACAGAGGGATGGATTTGATGGTGTCGGATGCCGTACGAATTCTTTTAACTCGGACAGCAAATGAGGGCACGAAACCGCTGGAACTCGTCAGTCACAGCGAAGCTTATCACGCTTGGTTTCGAGTGGGTTGTTTGCCGTCTGGCCCTGACGGTCATCACCGGCAATGGCGACGAGCCGAGCTCGCGCCGATCTGCGACTTGCTTGCGACCATCGTGTGATGCGAGTTCCGCCCTGCGCAGGGTGCGGCGCAATGATCGTTTTGCTTCCGGAGCATTGGACTAATTTCGGGCGCGCAATGCTATCCGGCAAACCACGCCGTGTTCGGAACGTGGCACAAGGGCTAATGGTATATTGGCTATTCGAATGTGAGCTAGGTTGACAGAATCGTGTTTTTCGATGAGAACATAAAGCGAACGAATGGAAAAGTGAGCACTCATGATACGTTTCGCGCCGAAGATACAGCAGGACGTTGCCCCGGCAATCAAAATTGCAAAGTCGAACGTCAATAGACGATTCGAGCTATCGGACATTTCCACCGCTGCCGCTGAGAGCGAAACCGATAGGACGGAAGGGCAGGCTGCCACGACGATATCAGGACCTGCGGAGCCTGCCGCAAAACTCCTCCAGTTATCAGGGGAGCTCCCTGCGAGGGGCAGAAAGACGGGTTCCAGGAAGCGCAAAGAGGTAACAAGCCCCAAGCCGCTCGAAATCAGCAATCGGGGTCACGATCAAAGCGTTGGCGATTTGATGCTCGACCTCTGACGACAGGCTTCGCGTACCGGTGCCGAAAGGCTTCGGCGTTTTATGATCCTCCCTGGATTTTTCGGGGCTCACACCGCTTCCGCGGCAGGACTCGCGATCAATTCCATCTCGCAAAGCTCGTCGATAGTCTGGCGCCGACGGATGAGCCGGGAGTTTACCCCGTCCATGAGATATTCGGCAGCGTGAAGCCGGCTGTTGTAGTTCGACGACATGGATGCGCCATAGGCACCCGCTGCGTGGAAAACGAGCAGATCGCCGACCTCAGCAGGAGGGAGCGACCGCGTCTCGACCGCGCCATCGGCCCCTTGTGTGAATACATCGCCCGATTCACAGAGCGGGCCGGCGACGACGGTGGGATGTAACTCGGATGGGCTGAGACTTCTGCCATCGTGCGGTAGCACCGAGATCTTATGATAGCTGCCATAGAGGGCGGGGCGCATCAGGTCATTGAAACCCGCATCGACGAGGGTGAAGTGATTTCGGCCAACCTGCTTGGTGGCGCGAACCTCGGCCAGCAGAAAACCGGCTTCTGCCACGAGGAAGCGTCCCGGCTCGATCTCCAGGCGCACGGCATGGCCGAGCCTGCTTTCTGCTTGCCTGCGCACGCCGTCCCACAAGCTGAAATAATGCGCGGTATCGATCGCTCTGTCTCCGCCGCGATAGGGAACCGACAGGCCGCCACCGGCAGAAATCGCCTCGACATCGTGATCCAGATCGTTCAGCAGGCCGATCATCGCATGACAGACCCGCTCGAGATGGCGGTAATCGACGCCGGAGCCGATATGCAGATGAAGCCCGACGAGATGCAGGCGATAACGGCGAACCAGATCGACGGCCTGATTAAGCTCTGCATGCCAGATGCCATGCTTGCTGTTTTCGCCACCCGTATTTGTCTTTTTGCTGTGGCCATGGCCGAAACCCGGATTGACGCGAAGCCAGACGCCGTGACCGGGCGACAGCTCCCCGAGCTGGTGCAGCATGTCGATGGAGCCGATATTCACCTCCACCTGATCCTTCACGACGCGGCGCAAGGTCGGGCGGTCGAAAATATCGGCGGTGTAGACGATGCCGGCTGCACCTGAGACGGTCGGACTGGCGGAAAATCCGGCCCGCTGTGCGCGATCGATTTCGCCGAGGGACACAGAATCCACAAGCACACCCGCCTCGCGCATGAGGGAGAGGATATGGATGTTGGAGCACGCCTTCTGCGCATAGCGGATCACATCGAATGCCTGAAGCTGTCTTATCCGATCGCGGATCGTCGGAGCGTCGTAAACCCATAAGGGCGTCCCATACTCATGAGCGAGAGCAGTGAGGTCATCGGCAGAGATGATGGGCATGATGTTGGTTGTCCATGTGGCCGCCCTTCGAACCGAACGATCGTTTCAAGTTGGGCAATGCGGTTTTCACTTACGGGTTGACCACAAAATCCGGCATGTGGAAAATATCGATTTTTCCGGATCATATTCAATTCTGATATGAGGCAGGCATGGCCGCTACCCTTCGGCATATCGAGGTCTTCAGGGCTGTGATGACGACAGGCAGCGTCACGGATGCGGCCGCGATGTTGAGTACGTCACAGCCGACGATCAGCCGGGAGCTGGCGCGGTTCGAATATCTTATCCAGGTGAAGCTCTTTGAGCGTATGCGCGGCCGCCTCCGCCCGACTGCGCACGCTTTGCAATTGTTCGAGGAAGTGCAGCGCGCTTATTTCGGACTGGACCGGATCATCAGCGCGGCGACGGCGCTGCGCCAGTTCGAGCAGGGGCAGCTCTCCATCATATGCCTGCCGGTTTTTTCTCAATCGCTCCTGCCGCAGACCTGCCGGTGTTTCATCGAACGGTTCCCGAACGTGGGCATCAGTATCGTTCCGCAGGAGTCGCCTCTGCTGGAGGAATGGTTGTCGGCGCAACGCTATGACTTCGGACTGACGGAGGTCAGCCATGCACCTCAAGGCACGGAGGTAACTCGGCTCATGACGCTTGACGAGATCTGCGCGCTGCCGGACGGTCATCCGCTTCTTGAAAAGGCCCTTCTCTCACCTGACGATTTCGAAGGGCAATCCTTTGTCAGTCTGTCGGCGACGGATAGCTACCGGCAGCAGATCGATCAGATTTTTCGAAACGCCGGCACTGCGCGACGCATGGTCATTGAGACCCATAGCGCAGCATCCGTCTGCTCCATGGTGCGGGAGGGAGTTGGCCTGGCCATCGTCAACCCCCTAACGGCCCTGGATTATGCGGGCCACGGTGTTCGTCTTCGCCGGTTGTCGTTCTCGATCCCGTTTTCCGTCAACATCGTGCGGCCGATCCATCGGCCACCGTCGCAACTGGTCGATGTTTTCGGGGCCGAATTGGCCCGGCAAGCAGGGCTGATCGAAGCCCGGCTTGCCGCCCTCATTGATCCCCAATGACTTCGTGGAGGCAGACGAGGTCGGGGCGGGTCACCGATGCCCTGTCACACGTAACTAGTTCAGCACCGGTTCGCCAGCGGTGATGCGCTGCTCACCTTCGTCAAACAGATGGACGGCATCATGGAGCGGAGCGATCCGCAGCACATCGCCAGGGGCCGCCCTGATGCGTTCCCTGAAGACGCAGCTGATCGTCTGCGTGCCAAGACGGGCGACTACCAATGTCTCGGACCCTGTCGGTTCGACGACGGCGGTCGTCACCTCGATGCCGTCGGGATCGAGTGTGATGTGTTCGGGGCGAATGCCGTAGGTGACGGCGCCGGAAGGGTGCCGTTCGCTCGGCAGAATAAGCCCGTCTGCCGTCCGGAAACCTTCATTCGTCATGTTCCCCTTGATGAAGTTCATGGCGGGAGAGCCGATGAAGCCGGCGACGAAGAGGTTGCTCGGGCGATCGTAGAGTTCGAGCGGTGAACCCGACTGTTCGATCACGCCGTCCTTCATCACGACGATCTTGTCCGCCATCGTCATCGCCTCGATCTGATCGTGTGTGACATAGATCGTCGTGGTCTTCAGCCGCTGATGCAGCTCCTTGATCTCGGATCGCATCTGGACGCGGAGCTTGGCATCGAGGTTCGACAGAGGCTCGTCGAAGAGGAAAACGGCAGGATCCCGAACGATCGCGCGGCCCATGGCAACACGTTGCCGTTGGCCGCCCGACAGTTGCTTCGGATAGCGCTCCAGAAGCGCCTCAAGGCCGAGGATCTTGGCGGCATTGCCGACACGCTGATCGATCTCCGTCTTCGGCATGCGCTTCAGCCGCAACGAGAAGCCCATATTCTTGGCAACTGTCATATGCGGGTAGAGGGCATAATTCTGGAACACCATCGCAATGTCGCGATCCTTCGGCGCCAGCTCGTTGACGACATGCTTGCCAATCTGGATCTCGCCTGAGCTGATGCCTTCCAGACCGGCGATCATCCTGAGCAGGGTGGATTTGCCGCAGCCCGAGGGACCGACGAGGACGACGAACTCGCCGTCACGGATATCGAACGACACACCCTTGATGGCGTTGAACGCGCCATAATCCTTGCGCGCATTGTTCACTCTAACATGGGCCATTTTCGTCCTCCCCGGTCGCTATCAAAGCTTGTCCAAGACGTTTCTGAGATAGGCAAGTCCAAGGCGTTCGCCCTCTTTTCTCGCCTCGAGATCCTTGCCCGGCCATCCGTAGGCGGCGTCCTCGTGCTCGATCGAAAGGGTGCCGTCGAAGCCGTTCGTCCGCGCCTGGCGCAGGAAGCGCTGCCAGCCGAGAAGGCCCTGGCCCGGCAGCTTGTATTGCCACCAGCCCTTGCCGTGATAACCGACCGCTTGTTGTGTGGCCGCATCGATTGCGGTGTCCTTGGCGTGGAGAATGGCGATGCGATCCTTGACCGCGTCCATTGCGGCATAGGGATCGACGCCGATGCGGATGAGGTGCGAAGGGTCGAATTCGAGACCGAAGCGCCGGTCGGGTATCCGCTTGAAGAGCTCCTGCCAGCCCTTCGGGGTGGTTCCGATGAAGTCGTTCTTAGGCCCAGGCCAGTTTTCGATCGCGAAGACGAGACCGCTTGATGTCGTCTTTCTGATCAGCCGATTGGCGAACTCGGCAAAATCATCGTAGTTGGCTTCGTCGTCGGCATTGTCGTCGCGTCCGGGAAAGATCACGAAGATCGGCACGCCCGTTTCGCCGATCGCCTCGGCAAATTCTTCCGTGCGGGCGCGAAGCTCGCTGCGCTTGCCGCTGTCGGCATCGAGCTGATTGCCGAAGTAGGTGATCGAGGAAACGAAGAGGTTGCGATCACGGGCCAGCGCAACGGCAGCCCGCACGCTGTCAGGCGTCTTGATATGACCACCGACATCGATTTCGATCGCATCGAAACCGGCAGAGGCAGCGAAATCCACCACCTCCTCGAGCGGCCGGTCGTTGAACGTCGATGTATAAAAACCAATCCTCATCAAAATCCTCCCAGTGGCCTTGACGATTGTGTCAGTTGTTCAAGCGATCCATGAATTTGAGGGGCGAACGGGTGCGTTGAACGACGTCGGCCGATGCCAGCATCAGGGCGGCCCCCATCGGCATCGCTGCTGCACCAAGTGCCGAAGCGTCCTCACCGAGCGAGGCGCGATGCAGCGAAGGTAGAGTGTTGTCTCCGGCCGTCAGATGCTCGTGAACGTAGCGCAGCAACTCATCGATCATGCGGATCGGCAGCCGCCCGCCGATGATGATGGCGTCGGGATCGACGATCATGCCGATATGCTTGACCGCAATGGCAAGATGCGCGCTCATTTCCTTCAGCCACTTCGAAACGAGCGCCCTGCCATGCGCGTCGAGTGCCAGGAGGTCCTGGGGCACGCTTGCCTGGATGCCGTGCTCCGCCAGGAATTTATAGAGGAAGAAGAGCGTCACCATCTCGCCGAGAAGATCGACCTTCTGTGCCGTCTTGTCGCGGTCGTTGGCAATCGGCAGCCAGCCGATTTCGCCGCTGAGCGCCATCGCGCCACGATGGCCATTGCCATCGAGTACGAGGCCGCCGCCCAGGCAGGCATTGATCGCGATATAGAAGAAGCTGCGGCTTTCCGCCCCGAGGCCGTAGTCGAGTTCGGCAAGTGCTGCGGCATTGGTCTCGTTCTCGATGAAGACCGGATGCTGTGTCAGGTTTTCGAGTGCCGCCCGCACATCGAACTCCATCCATTCCGAATAGTCGTCGGGCATGCCGAGGAAGGTGATCTCGCCGAGCCAGTCCGGCATGGCGAGCCCGATGCCGGCCAGATGCGCGTCGTCGATGAGGCGGCTTCGCTGGAAATGCGATATCGCGTCAGCCGTCAGCTGCATGAATTCGGCCGGGCGCATATAGCGTTTTTCGTGATGAACACGGGCGCGCACGTTGCCGACGGCATCGACGGCGACGATAGTCAGATGATCGCGATCGATATTGATGCCGATCGCGAAAAACGCATCGGGGTTGATCTCGAGCTCGATTGCCGGTTGCCCCCTCAGACCATGCCGCCGGCGAGCTTCGATGATCAGGCCCTCGTCGAGCAGGCGATCAACGATCCGGGCGATCGCCGGCTTGGTGAAGCCGGTCTGCCTGGCGATCTCAGCACGCGAAATCGGCGCCTGCCGATGGACGCAACGCAGCACGACGGCTCTGTTGTGTTCGCCCGCATCTTCGACATTGGCTCCCGTGAGGTCGGGGGACAGTCTGGCGCCGGTCATCTGGTTCATGGGTTGGAATCCTCTATCAGCCGCGGACATGCAACCTGGCTCTATCCCTTCACAGCGCCGCTGGTCATGGCGCCGAGGATCAGCCTCTGGAGCGACAGGAAGGCCACGATCGCCGGAACGACGGAAATCAGGCAGGCGGCGGCTAGCAGCTGGATGGACGAGTCGGTCTGCATCCCGCGGAAGTTAAAGATTCCGACGCCGATCGGCATCAGGTCATTTTTGGTGAGCAGCAGGAAAGGTACCAGGAATTGCGACCAGCCGGCAATCACCGTGATGATGAAGACCGAGGCAATGCCCGGCGCCGACAGGGGCAGGATAATGCGCCAGAAGACCGAGAAGCGGTTGCACCCGTCGATCATCGCGGCTTCGTCCAGGCTGCGCGGAATGCCGTCGACGGTGCCTTTCAACAGCCAGGTCGCAAGGGGAACACCGAGCGCGATATAGACCATGACGACGGCAAAATGCGTGTCGAGCAGGCCGAGACGGTTCATGTAGCGATAGAGCGGCACCATGATGACGAGCGGCGAGATCATCTGGAAAAGCAGGAGCCCCATCATCGAGAGGCCCTTGCCGCGGAACTGGAAGCGCGAGAAAGCGTAAGCGGCAGGCAAGGCAACGATCAGTACGCCGAAGCCGCTCAAGGCCGCAAGCTTCAGGCCGTTCCAGAGATAGATTGGAAAATAGCTGTTGTTGAGAACGGTGATGAAATTCTGGATGGTGGGATTGTCGGGAATATAACGCGCCGCGCCGCGATAGACCTCACGCTTGTCACGCAGCGCCATCGACAGGAGATAGGTGAGGGGGCCGGCAAAGAAGACGAACATCACCAGCATGAAGAGATAGCTCATGGCATCGCCGAGCCGTGTTCCGGTGCGTCCGCTCATTGCTCTTCCTCCTTCGGTAGGAACGACGCATAGACGAAGGCCAGGCCGAGGCTGATGATCAGCATCAGCACCGAAAGCACGCTGCCGCCGGAGAGATCGTAGTTTCGGAAGACGATGTTGAAGACGTAGAGCGAGATCACCTCGGTCGCGCGTCCCGGCCCGCCGCCTGTCAGCGTGATGATCGCGTCGAAGGTGTTGACCGTCTGGATGGTGATCAGGATCATGTTGACGAGGATTGCGGCGCGCAGCTGCGGAAGTGTCACGAAGAAGAACTGCTGCGAAGCCGTGGCACCGTCGACCTCGGCGGCTTCGTAGAGCGAGGGATCGATCGATTTCAGTGCCGCATACATCACGACCATCGAAAAGGCCGTGCCGCGCCAGATGTTCGAGATCAGCGTCGACCAGGGCGCCATCGCCGGATCCGAAAGCCAGGCAACTGTCGGCATGTGCATCAGCCGCAAAATGCTGTTCAGCGCGCCATAAGGCGCTTCGGAAAACAGCATCTGCCAGATGATGCCGCCGGCAATGCCTGGCACGACCCAGGCGACCAGCGCCGTCGTCCTCAGGATCGTGGTGCCGAACAGGCCGCGCTTTTCGCCGCGGATGACAGTGACAGCGACCGCCAGACCGAGAATCTGCTGGCCGATGACGCTGCCGCCGACGAAGATCAGCGTCGCCAAGAGAATGTCGGGCAGTTGCGGCGAGGTAAGCGCATTGGCGATCGAACCCAGCGTATAGTTCTGGTTTTCGCCGATCAGCGTCGCATTGGTGAAGGAAAGCCGGAAAACGTCGATGACGGGATACAGGTAGAATATGCCGATGACGACGATCACGGGCATGATCCAGGGCAGGGGCGCACCGGCGAACCGACGCATGAACGTTCTGCTTTGAGGCGGGCTGTCGGCCTCGATGGCAATAGGGCTCATTGGCTTCTCTGTCCGGGTTTGGCACTGTCGACGGCGCCTCAAAGCAGGCGCCGTCGTTATCTGAAACGTCAAGAATGCCCGGGATCAGAGCCGCTTGTAGGCCTCCATCGCCGCGCTGAATGCGGCATCCAGGGCTTCTTCCGGTTTCTTCGTTCCCGAGAGCACGTCGCCCATCATGATCTGGATCTGGTTAGAGATCTCGGGATAGATCGGCACGCCGGGGCGGGCCTGGCCGTTGACCAGGGCATTGGCGAAGGTCTTGTTGGCTTCCGTCGAGAAGACCTCATACTTGTCGAAGAGCGACTTGCGGGTCGGCAGCTGCTGCTGCAGCGCGTTTGCCGGACCCATATAGACGTCGCGCGCCAGATTGGCGCACATCTCGATCTTCTCCTTGTCCTTGCTGAAGGAAGCGATCGTCCAGCCGCCGGTGCCTGTCGACTTCTGTTCGGCCGTGGGGCCGGGGATCGGCGAGAAGGTCCAGTTCTTGAATTCTTCTTCGTCGAGCGTCGACTTCAGCTGCGCATATTGCCAGTTGCCGCCGATGAAGAGCGCCGTCGTCGCCGCTGCTGCCGCGGCATTCATGTCGTCGTAATTGGCGATGGTGGTAACGCGCTTCGGCGCCGCGCCGGAGTCGACGAGATCCTTGAAGTAGTTCAGCGCCTTCAGGAATTTCTCCTTGTTCTCGCCTTCGCCAAAGACCGGCTTGCCCGAGTCGTCGACGAGCTTGCCGCCGAGCGCCCAATAGTTCGCCAGCCAGTCGAAGGTGGTGCCTTCCCAGCGCCCGCCGTTGAAGAGGACGCCTTCCATACCCTCCTTGGTGGAGGCAAGTGCGGCCTTCTTCAGGTCGTCCCAGGTCTGCGGCGCATCGGCTACAACAGACTTGTTGCGGTAGAGGACGCGAAGGTCCGTATCCCACCACCAGGCGCGGATCGTCTGATCCTTGTCGGAGATGCCGCTGCGGATGAAGGGGAAGAGATCGTCGACTTCTTCCTTGGAGAAATAGGGCGTGAAATCCGCCAGCACCTTATTGACCATGAACTGCGAGAGCACGAAGGAGTCGACGGCGGCGCAATCCGGCGCATTGCCGGCCTTGGCCTGCTCCAGCATCTTGGCTTGTTCCGTGCCGATGTCGGAGGACATGAACTGCATCTGCAGTTTCCAATCGGGATGTTTCTTGATGAAATCGACGAAGAGTTTCTGATAGCCTTCGGCAATTGCCGGATCGGCGTTGTTGGGACTGTCGTTCGTGAGCCGGACGACGAGGGTTTTCGGCGCATCGGCAGCGCCGATCCTGTCCTTTGTCGCCAGCTCCTGGGCAAATGCGGCAGGCACTGAAAATAACATTGTGCTCAGCGCTAATGCGCTGACGAACGCTCTCTTCATGATGGGTCTCCTCCCCATTTTAAACGGATACAGCCTGGTGGTCGGTTGACCTCTCCTCATTTCCATGCTGCATTAATTAGATTAAGTTACTTTGATTTGATGTCAAGCCGCACTTGGGAGGAATGAGATGCCGGCGACATTCAACACCAGTTAGCGGACCGCAGCCGCACTTCCAGATCACAGAAAATTCGAGCCATTGCGGCCATCCGTGATGGCACGGTGAGGTTTTGCCTTGGCTACGTAAGGTAGCCGAACCTGACATCTACGGAGGATCAGATGCGCTTACTCATTCTCGGCACTGGCGGAATGGCCAACCAGCATGCTGCAAATTTCAAAGCGATCGAAGGTGTCAGCGTCGTGGGCGGGGTCGACGTCGTTCCCGAGCGGCTGGCGGCCTTTTGCTCGGAGCACGGCATTCCCAACCATTTCGGCACGCTGGAGGAGGCGCTGGCCTGGGGCGAGTTCGATGCCGTTGCCAACGTCACGCCCGACCGAATTCACCACCCGACGACACTTCAGGCGATTGCTGCGGGCAAGCATGTCTTCTGCGAAAAGCCGCTGGCGACCGACGCCATCAAGGCGATGGAAATGACCGATGCCGTCGAGAAAGCGGGCAAGGTCGGCATGGTCAACTTCACCTATCGCAATTCGCCCGCTCTGCAGAAGGGCCGGCAAATGGTGCTTGCCGGCGAGATCGGCGAGGTGAGGCACGTCGAGGCATCGCATCTGCAGAGCTGGCTCGTCGGCCGCCATTGGGGCGATTGGAAAACCGAGAGCAAATGGCTGTGGCGTCTCAGCAAGAAGCATGGGTCTAACGGCGCACTCGGCGATATCGGCATACATATCGTCGATTTTGCTTCCTACGGTTCGGGACTGGACGTCGCCCACGTTTTCGCGCGGCTCAAAACCTTCAACAAGGCGCCGGGTCACAAGATCGGCGAATATGATCTCGATGCGAATGACAGCTTCACCATGAACGTCGATTTCACCACCGGGGCGATTGGCACCATCCAGGCGACTCGAACCGCTGCCGGCCAGATGGATCAGCTGCGTCTCAGGGTCTACGGCGAGACCGGTTCGGTCGAGATGATCTACGACACCGGAAAGTCGACGCTTCGCGCCTGCCTCGGCGAAGATGTTCACACCGCGACATGGCGCGGTATCCCCTTCGATCCGGTGGAGACGAATTATCAGCGTTTCGTGCAGGCGGTGAGGGCCGGCAAGACGCAGGAACCCTCGTTCCGCCGCGCGGCAAATATCCAGAAAGTTCTCGACAAGGCGCTGGCCTCGGATGTCAGCCATACAGACGAGGCACTTGCCTGATCCGATAATCCGGCGTCAGGCGGAAACCGGCGGTAGCAAGCTGTTGAGGAAGGGCAGCAATGCCGCCCCCAGCGCCACGCCGCCGCCGCTGAAGCTTGCCGGTTTCATCGGCGAGATCCACGGCGTCAGGAAGGGCCGCTTGGATGTGTCGCGGCGTTCGACGGAGAGCTGATGGATCAGCGCTTCGATGACGCTTCGCGGCAGGTCGCCACCGATCATGATGACGCCAGGCGCGATGAAGCCGGCCATGGCAATGATCGGATCGAGCAGGTGGCTTGCGGCATCGCGGATCCATCGCGTCAATTGCGGGGAAACCGGCTCTTCGCCTGCGATGAGGCGCGTGAACTCGTCATCGCTGACCAGCGCACGCAGAGCGGCGAAGCCAACCACGGTGTTCAGCCGGACATTGTCGGGGCCGGTCAGCATCTCGCCGATGCTGCCCGCACGGCCGTGGACGCCCGAATAGGGAATGCCGCGAACGAGGAAACCGGCCTGCACATCTTCATCGATAATGATCATCGCCAATCCGCCTTCAGGGGCAGGGGCACCGATGGTGCGCTCGGCTAGCAGGCTTGCGGTGCATTCGTTCTCCACCTTGCTGGTGGGAAGCGTCGACGCTGCGTCGAGTTCAGCGCTTTCCTCTGCGGTCCAATCGTTTGACCCGATCCCCAGGCCGATGATCGGCAGGCCCGCATGCCGCCCGATGATGTTCTGGGTGGCCGAAAGGACTGATGGTACTCTCGTTGTCGGGGCGAGGGGAAAGTACTCGCGATCATGGACCTGGCCGCTGAGATCGATAAGGACGGCCTCGCCCCGGTTTTGACGAACCCTGACACCGATCGAAAACGCGCCATCGGGCCGCAAGGCGAATTCGGTAGCGCTTGCACTGTTGCCTGCGCTGTTGCGGCGGTGCGACGTCACCAACCCTCCGTCGCTGAGACGACGCAGAATGTTGGTGATGCCCGGCCCGGTGAGACCGGAGTGTTGGCCGAGCTCCATGCGGGTCAACGGACCGTGCCGGCGGATCGCCTCCAGGATGACGCGGATATTTCTGTCGGCGATTTCTCCCGATCGCAGACCGATTGTTTTACCCCGCGAAACGGCCGTTTCCTCTGTCTGACGTCGCCGCGGCCCGGATCGAAGATACCGCATAACCGTCTTCCCTAAGCACCTGACCGCTTGTGTATCACAGCTAAAACTCTCGCAACCTATTTCTTGTGCGCTTGACTGCAAAACAAAGTTACTTAATCTAAGGGCTGCCACGCACCTCGGTTGGAGGAGACGGGACGCGGTGGCTGCGGCCTATTCGCGCGACCAGATTTTCTCCCCGCCCGTCAGTTGCTTATTTTCCAATAGGACCCGCCATGTCTCTCACCATTGCCCAACGCCTCGATCGTCTGAAGGTTCGCACAGCCGAGCTCGCTCACTGGCGCGACAGGCAAAGCATCGTGATCGACGGCTGGACCTTCGACGGCGAGCCGATCGCCCATCATCAGGACTGGCCGCACCGCAAGGGGACGGTTCATTTTGCGGCATCGGCCACAGTGCCGCGCGACTGGCCGATTGATGAGGTTCGCCTGCAGCTCGATCTCGGCGGCGAGAGCCTGATCACATTGCACTATTCCGGCAGTCAGGCCGAGACATTCGGGCTCGATCCCTACCATCAGGAGTTCCCGATCAAGGGCAGGGAATTCTCGATTACCACCGACAGCGTCGCACGCTTTCCCTTTGGAGAGCCGAATAGGGCGCCGCGGCTCAGCAAGGCACGGCTGATCTGGCTGGATGAGCCGGTCCACAAGCTGCACCTCCTGTTGCGGCAGATCGGCGAGGCCGCCACCGTACTCGAAAGCCATGAGGTCGTGCCGCACCTGATCGAGGCGGCCGAACGGGCGCTGCGCAGCCTCGACTGGCCCTCGGACACATCAGCCTATATTTCGCGTACATCCGGTGCGGTCATGCAGCAGAAGATCTGGGAACTGCCGGAACTGCAGGCAAATCCCGCCGGCCTGACTGAAGCGCAGAGCGCTTCGGCAGGTGCGGCCTATGATGCGCTGATCGCACGACTGAAAGAGCTTCAGAAGCGCTTTCCGCCGAACGGCGAGCTGCTTTTGACCGGCCACGCCCACATCGATCTCGCCTGGCTCTGGCCCTATGGAGAGACGCGCCGGAAGATGCGGCGCACCTTCAATACCGCGCTGTCGCTGATGGAGCGATCGGACGACTTCCGCTTCAATCAATCGACTGCCCATTACTACGCGCAGATGGAAGAGGATGATCCCGAGCTTCTCGAACGGATCAAGAAGAAGGTCGCCGAGGGCAAGTGGGAAACTGTCGGCGGCATGTGGGTCGAGCCCGACACCAACATGCCGACGGGTGAAAGCCTTGCGCGACAGGTGCTCTACGGGCAGCGCTATTTCGAGAAGCATTTCGGCTTGCGCCATACGGTCTGCTGGCTGCCGGACTGCTTCGGCTTTTCGGGGGCCTTGCCGCAGATCCTGCAGCTCGGCGGGATCGACAGCTTCTTCACGATCAAGGTGAACTGGAGCGAGACCAATCACATTCCATCCGACCTTTTCTGGTGGAAGGGGCTGGATGGAAGCAGGGTCCTGACCCATACGTTCGACAATCCCATGCAGGGCTACAATGGTTTCGTGCAGCCGGACTGCTTCGTACCGACCTGGGAGAATTTCCGCGGCAAGACGCAGCACGACACATCGCTGCTGGCGGTCGGCTATGGCGATGGCGGCGGTGGCGTGACACCTGAGATGGTCGAACGCGAAGTGCAACTGCGCGACTTCCCTGCAATCCCCAAAGCGCGCTGGGGCACGGTGAAGAGCTTCTACGAAAAGGCTCACTGGACTGCGGCGGAAAAGGAGCTTCCGGTCTGGGACGGGGAAATCTATCTGGAACTGCACCGCGCGACGCTGACGTCGCAAAGCGGCGTCAAGCGCAAGCACCGACAGGCCGAACGGGCGCTGATTACGGCGGAAACGATCGGTTCGCTCGCGCATCTGCTGGGTGTTGCCAAACCGCAAAGCCTGGAAGCGGATTGGCGCGTGGTCCTGAAGAACGAGTTTCACGACATCCTGCCGGGCTCGAGCATCCGCGAAGTCTATATCGATGCCGAACGGGAACTCGACGGCGTCATCGGCAATGCCAAGGCGGAACAGGCCAAAGCTTTGAAGGCGCTATCGGCACAGCTCCCGGCAGGCGGGGTGGCGGATGCGCTGGTTGCTATCAACCCGTCACTTGCGCCGCGGCCACTCACTGCGCGGCTTTCCGACGGCACGGTCGTGTCATCTGCCGATCCAGTCGTGCCTCTTTCCATCGCGGTCTTTGATCGCAAGGCATTAACGCCTGCCGGCATGCTCAAAGCCGATACGCGCAGCCTCGAAAACGAGCATCTGTCTGTCGCCATTGGCAAGGATGGCGCCGTTTCGAGCCTTGTTCACAAGGCGACGGGCAGGGAGGCGATCGAGGGTGCTGCAAATCAGCTCTGGGTCTATCCGGCCGACAAGCCACGCAATTGGGATGCCTGGGACGTCGATGCCGATTATGCCGAAAAGGCTGTCCGCCTTGACGAGCCTGAGAGCATCACGCTTGCCGAACAGGGGCCACATCGTGCTGCGATCCGTGTCGTTTACCGATACCGGAACTCGACGGTCACGCAGCTTTATGTGCTGACCGCCAATGCTCGCAGGCTCGATATCGAGACGACGATCGACTGGCATGACCGGCGTACTCTGCTCAGGACGCTGAACCCGGTCGCCGTGCGCTCACGCACTGCCACCTTCGAATGCGCCTTCGGTATCGTCGAGCGCCAGACGCACACGAACACCTCCTGGGAACAGGCGATGTTCGAGGCTGCCGCGCATCGTTTCGTCGATCTCAGTGAACCGGGCTTTGGCGTCGCTTTGCTCAACAATGCCAAATATGGGCACAGCGCGCGCGACAATGTCATCGGCATGAGCCTTGTACGTTCGCCGATCTATCCCGATCCGCTTGCCGATGAAGGCGAGCAGAGCTTCACCTATGCGCTGATGCCGCATGAAGGCGCCTGGCATGAAGGCGACGTTCTGCAGGAAGCGATCGATCTCAATCAGCCGCTCGTTACCATCGAGGCAAGCGGGCTCGCGGCAGGCACGCTGTCGCCGCTCGGCGTGAAGGGTATATCGGTCGCCTTTTCGGGGCTGAAGCCAGCAGAGGAGGGAGAAGGGCTTATTCTGCGGCTTTACGAGCCGGCGGGTCGGCGCGGCCGGCTTTCGCTCGCCTTGCCTTCTGGGTGGCAGGCTTCGGGACCTCTGAACATCCTCGAAGAGCCGATCGAACGTACAGGCCCCGCCGACATTATGCCGTTTGAAATTCGGACCTGGCGGCTGCAGCGAAGCTAGCCGCATCCGATCGGGGAACTTGTCGCTGCGCGTCCCGAACACATCGTCGATCGCCCGGAGTTCGGGCGCTCGTACAGCGAGACTGCGATGTGTGGCGTGTGGCTCACTGGGACAATCGTTGGATGAGACGTCCCAGGCCGGATTTCAACATGTCGCAGTGGCCCATCCGACGTCTGGCCCTATCTTCCGGCTGATCTTTCACCAGCTCCTGAGGAAACGATCATGACGGAATCCGTGAAGTCCGTACCGGCACCCCGCGATCAGCACCTGCGCGACATGGCCAATTGCATTCGGTTCCTCTCGATGGACGCCGTCGAGAAGGCCAAGAGCGGGCACCCCGGCATGCCGATGGGCATGGCCGACATCGCTGTCGTGCTCTTTTCCGACTTCCTGAAATTCGACGCCGAAGACCCCTACTGGTTCGATCGGGACCGTTTCATTATCTCCAACGGGCACGGCTCGATGCTGCTCTACAGCCTGCTCTATCTGACCGGCTACCGGGATATGACGATCGACCAGATCAAAAACTTTCGTCAGGTCGACAGTAAGACGGCAGGTCATCCCGAATATCGTCATGCCACTGGCATCGAGACGACCACCGGTCCGCTCGGACAGGGCATTGCCAATTCGGTTGGTTTCGCACTTGCCGAGCGCATCATGAACGCCAGGTTCGGTGACGATCTTTCAAACCACTACACCTATGTGTTCCTCGGCGACGGATGCCTGATGGAAGGTATCAGCCAGGAGGCCATATCGCTCGCGGCCCACTTGAAGCTTGGCAAGCTGATCGCGTTCTGGGACAACAATTCGATATCGATCGACGGCGCGACAAGTCTTGCGGAATCCGACGACCAGCCGGCGCGGTTTCGCGCTTCGAACTGGCATGTACAGGAGATCGACGGACACGATACCGACGCGATCCGCACCGCGATCGTCGAAGCGCAGCGGGTTACCGATCGCCCGTCGCTGATCGCTTGCAAAACCATCATCGGCTTCGGCTTTCCGACCCGCGCCGGCACGCAGAAAGCCCACAGCGATGCTCCGGGTGAAGAGGAGATCGCCGGCGCCCGCAAGATTCTCGGCTGGAGCGCTGCCCCCTTCGAGATTCCATCCGACCTGTTGGAAGACTGGAGAAAGATCGGCGCCAAGGGGCGCACCACCCGGATGGCCTGGGCGGTTCGGGTCCAGACGGCGAAAGCGGATATCCGCCGGGATTTCGAACGCCGGATGAAGGGCGAACTGCCCTTGGACTGGACCAGAGCGATAGAGGCGGCAAAACAGGAGCTTCTGTCTGCTGAAAAGGACCTGGCAACAAGGCAGGCGAGCGGGGTTGTTCTCAACCACCTTGCCGAAGCCCTGCCCGAGCTTATCGGTGGATCGGCGGACCTGACACCGTCGAACAATACCAAGGCCAAATCCATGATCGAGATTGCACCGGGCCAGTATAATGGATCCTATGTCCATTATGGCGTGCGGGAACATGGAATGGCCGCGGCCATCAACGGGATTGCCCTTCATGGCGGGCTGATCCCTTATGGCGGCACCTTCCTGACCTTTTCCGACTACGCCCGGCCGTCCATTCGGCTGGCGGCGATGATGGCGGTGCGTTCGATCTTCGTGATGACGCATGATTCGATCGGTCTTGGCGAGGACGGCCCAACCCACCAGCCCGTCGAGCATCTGACGGCCCTGCGCGCCATTCCGGGTCTTGCCGTGTTCCGCCCGGGCGACCCTATCGAGACGGCGGAATGCTGGCAGGCCATTCTCGAAGATCCGCGGCAAGCTGCGCTGATTGCACTGTCCCGCCAGCCCATGCCACTTCTGAGAAAGCAGCCGGGCTCCATCAACCTGTCTGCAAAGGGCGGATACGTTTTGCTTGAAGCCGAGGGCGGTGCTCGTGAGCTGACGATCATGTCGACCGGATCGGAATTGCACCTGGCCGTAGAGGCAAGGGCGAGGCTTCAGGCGGAAGGCATTCCAACTGCGGTCGTCTCCATGCCGTGCCGTCTGCTGTTTGAGGCGCAGGCACCGGACTATAAGCGTGAGGTTCTCGGAGACGGAACTGCGCGCGTCGCGGTGGAAGCAGCCGTCCAGGATAGCTGGGACCGATATCTCGGGCTCGACGGCTGGTTCGTCGGCATGCACAGCTTCGGGGCGTCGGGCAAGATCGACGACGTCTACAAGAAGTTCGACATCACCACCGACGCCGTTGTGAAAGCCGCGCAAGGGGCGCTGGGTGTTCGTCGGCGGTGAGCGATTGGTGGCTGCGGGGCGGCTTGCGGCCGCCCCTTTAGCGCTTTGGTGTGACGCGAATTCCCGCCCTAGCCGGCGCGGCGCGTGGGTTGGTAGCCCTTGCTGCCGTCGAGAAGCGTGCGCGTATAGGAATGTTCAACATTTCCGCTGAGCAAAGCCTCTCTTGACGCGATCTCCACGAACATCCCACCCTGCATGACGGCTACCCGGTTGCAGAGATGGGCAATCACAGCCATATCGTGGCTGACCAGAATGTAGGTCAGCTTTTCCCTTTCGCGCAGGTCCTTCAACAGATTGAGGATCTCGGCCTGGATGGACACGTCGAGTGCGGATGTCGGCTCGTCGAGGAGAAGCACGCGCGGCTTCAGGATCAGCGCACGCGCGATTGCGACACGCTGGCGCTGGCCACCCGAGAGCTGATGCGGAAAACGATGATAGAAGGATGCGGGCAGGCCGACGTCGCGCAACACCTGTTCCACGCGCTCCCTGCGCCGGTCAATGCCATGAATCTCAAGGGGTTCGAGGAGCGTGCGGCCGACCGTGTGACGCGGGTGAAGCGAGCCGAAGGGGTCCTGGAAGACCATCTGCTGCTTGGCGAGCTGCGATTTTGAGCGCCTGGCCGTGATTGCCTCTGCATCGATCGCAATCGAGCCATCCCATGCTTTGATCTTGCCGGCCAACGCGCCGAGAACAGTGGATTTGCCGCATCCGCTTTCACCGACGAGGCCGAACGTCTCGCCCGCAGCGACGTCGAAGGAGACATCCTTGACCACCTGCTTGGCGGAGTGGCCGCTGCCGAAGGAAACGGCAAGATTTTTGACTGATATCATCATGCTCATGCCTCCGCCCAGCTCGGGTCTCGCCTCAAGATTTCAAGGCGGTCTCGAGGGTGGTCGAGGCTTGGCAGCGCCTGCAAGAGACCCCGTGTATAGGGATGGGTTGCCTCTTCGAGCTTTGCAGCCTCGAGCTCTTCGACGATACGCCCGGCATACATGATGATCACTCGATCGCAGAAGCTCTTCACCAGGTTGAGGTCGTGCGAAATGAAGATCAGGCCGATGTTGCGCTCGGTGATTAGATCGTCGAGAATCGACAGCACCTGCTGGCGCACGGTCACGTCGAGAGCTGAGGTCGGCTCGTCGGCGATGATCAGCGACGGTGAGGAAATCAGCATCATCGAGATCATGATGCGCTGCCCCATCCCGCCGGAGACTTCATGCGGATAAAGGTTGAAGACACGTTCCGGATCGCGAATGTTGACCCGTTCCAGCATGGCGAGCGTGCGTTCTCGCGCTTCGCGGCGGCCGACGCGTTCATGCAGAATGACGGTTTCGGCGATCTGCTCGCCGACCGTCATGACCGGGTTCAGCGAATATTTCGGGTCCTGCAGGATCATCGAAATTCGCCGCCCACGGATCGAGCGCATATCGGCCTCGCTGGCGCGCACGAGATCGACATCCTCGAAGCGCATTTCGTCGGCGACCACTTTAGCGGTCGCCGGCTGCAGCCGCATGATGGCGCGTCCGGTCGTGCTCTTTCCGGAGCCGGATTCGCCGATAATGCCGACCTTCTCGCGTCCGACGGAAAACGAGACATTCTTTACGGCCGTCACGACGCCAGACAGGGTCGGGAACTGCACCGACATGTTCTTGACCGAGAGGATCGGCTGGGATTGATCAGGCATTTCGGGGATCCATGATGTCGCGCAGGCCATCGCCCAGCAGATTAAAGGCAAGGCTAACCACGAGGATTGCAATGCCGGGGACCGTCGTCAGCCACCAGGCGTCGAGCAGATATTGCCGGCCGGAGGCAGCCATGGCGCCCCATTCGGGCATCGGCGGCTGGGCGCCAAGGCCGAGGAAGCCGAGGCCGGCGGCCGTCAGGATGACGCTCGACATGTTGAGTGTCAGACGAATGATGATCGAGGGCGCGCAGAGCGGCACGATGTGATGCAGCAGGATGCGGCGCATGCCGGCGCCCTGCAACTCGGCGGCGACGACGAAGTCGGCGGCCCGAAAAGTCAGAGTCTCGGCGCGCGCCAGACGGGCGATCGGCGGCCAGACGGTCAGCGCAATGGCAATGACGGCATTTTCGATGCCCGGCCCGAGAGCTGCAGAAAAGGCCAATGCCAGAACGAGGCTCGGGAAGGACAGGAAGATGTCGGTGATGCGCATCAACACGACATCGATCCAGCCGCCGAGATAGCCGGCAGCCGCACCGATCGCAAAGCCGATCGGCGCCACGATGACCGTCACCAGGATGCTGATATAGAGCGTTGTGCGTGCGCCATAGACGAGACGCGAATAGACGTCACGGCCGAACTCATCGGTCCCGAACCAGTTGGCGGCAGACGGCGGTTTCAGCGCCATCGTCAGATCCTGGACAACAGGATCGTGATTGGCAAGCAGCGGCGCGAAGATGGCAACGAGCACCAGCGCAAGCACGACCAGAAAGCCCGCAAAGGCGAGCGGATTGGCAAGCAGGCTGAGCCACAGGACATAGGCCTTGTGGAAACGTGCCTGCCGGGTCGAGGTGAATTCCTCGTTGATCAGCCAGTTGTGGAGATCGTTGAAATAACGTGTAGTCATGATGTCACCGGGTACGCGGATCGAGGAAGCGGTAGGTGATGTCCGACAGCAGATTGATGGCAATCGAAATGATCCCGATCAAAAGCACGCTGCCGAGCACTGCGTTCATGTCCGCGAAGAACAATGCCGACGTCAGGTATTGGCCAAGGCCCGGCCAGGCAAAAACCGTTTCGATCAACACGGTCCCATCCAAAAGACCGCAATAGGCAAGCGCCACGACGGTCAGCAACTGGACGCGGATGTTGCGGAAGGCATGGCGCCAGACAATGGCACGCTGTCCTAGACCCTTTGCCTTGGCGGTCAGGACGTATTCCTGGCGCAACTGTTCCAGCATGAAGCTGCGGCTCATGCGGCTGAGATAGGCCATTGCCGCATAGCCGAGAATGATGGCGGGTGCGGCAAGATGGAGAAGCGCGTCGCGCAGGACGTCCCACTCGCCGGCAAGGATCGAGTCGATGATGATCGAGTTCGTCGGCCCTTCGACCAGACCCTCGTTGTAGACGCCCAGCCGCCCGCCGCCGGGGATGAGACCAAGCTTCGCGTAGAAGACCAGAATGACGATGGTTCCCAGCCAAAAGATCGGCGTCGAATGACCAAGTAGCCCGACGATACGGGCGAGATGATCCACCCACGTGCCTTTTCGGACCGCTGAGATGATGCCGAGCGGAATGCCAAGACCGGCACCGATCAGCGTTGCAAGGGTCGCCAGTTCCAACGTAGCGGGGAATACCCGGGCCAGATCACTGGCAACCGGGTTCTTGGTCACATGCGACTGCCCGAAATCCAGATGAGCGACATTGCCGATATAGGTTGCGAATTGGACGTAAACCGGCCTATCCAGACCCATCTGTTCGTAAACGCGCTCATAGGTCGCCTGGTCTGCCTGGTCACCGACCACGGCGATGACCGGATCGGCCGGAACCATTCGCCCGACCACGAACGTGATCACAAGCAGCCCGATCAAGGTCGTCAGGATGACGGCAAAGGAGGTTGCCACTTTCCGCAAGGCTGCAAGCGCAGCCTTGGCGCCGCCCCGCCCTGCCTCATTCGTTTGCGAGATACTCACTTCATTCTCTCCCAGGCGTATCATTCGCCCTTGGAAACCGTGTCCCAGCGCGTCACCCAGGTCGAGTGACCGACATAGCCCTTGATCTCCTTGCGGACTGCCTTCGGATCCGTGCGCAAGAACGAGGTAATCAACGCGGGAGACGCCTCGAGATATGCCTCGTTGACTTTGGCATAAAGATCGTCGCGCTTGCTCGGGTCGATCTCGTGCGAAACCGACGTCACCATGTCCTGAATTTCCTTGGGCACGTCCCAGGCCGTGCGCCAGGCGTTGAGGCCGGTTAGCTTTGCCTCATCCGAATTGTTCGCGTTGGTGGCGTATGAACGCAAGACCGCATCCGGCACCGGCAGCCTCTCTCCGGAACGCGACGAGAAGATTTCGAATTCCCGACTGCGAAACTTGCCGATCTGATCGCCAACCTGAAGGTCAAGCTTGACACCGGCTTTCGCGGCATTGCCCTGCAACGACTGCGCGACCTCGAACTCGGGCGTTCCCGGCTGGCAATAGTAGACTTTCGAAAATCCGTTCGGGTAACCAGCTTCCTTGAGCAGCTGTTTCGCCTTCTCGATGTCGAGCGCGTAAGGATTCCTATCGATAGCTCCCGGCAGACCAGCAGGAATGATGGTCTGCTGCTTGATGCCGTAATATTTCATCACGGTGTTGGCGAGACCGTCATAGTCGATGAGATAGCGGAAAGCTTCCCGAACCTTCGGGTTGGATAGTATCTCGTCCTTCTGGTTGAGTGCGAGATAATAGAAGCCGAAGCCCGGCGTTTTCTGAATGTCCGCCTTGCCTGCAGCCTCGACTGCGGCGAGATCCGTTGACGACAGGCGGGTTGCCACATCCAGATCGCCCGCCTCAAGCTGCAGGCGCTGGTTTGCCGATTCTGGAATGTGGCGAATGATCACGCGCCGCATCTTCGGAGCGCCCTGCCAGTAATCCTTGAAAGCATCGGCGATCAACAGATCGTTGACCCGCCATGTTTTGAGCGAGTACGGCCCGGAGCCTGCATCGTTGGTCTGCAGGAATTCCCGCCCCAGGTCCCCGCCCTTGTCGTGATCGGCCAGCAGCTTGCTGTCGAGGATCGATGTCGAAAAACTTGCCAGCGAATAGAGAATGAGGTTCGGATTCCAGACCTCAGGCGTCTGAACCACGAGCGTCGTATCGTCGCTTGCCTTTATCAAGCGATCGACATTGTCTTCCTTGAAACCCCACTGGCGGAGGTCGGTAGACGGCGCAAGCCCGAGCTTGACGAGGCGTCGGAGCGACCATTCGACATCCTTTGCCGTCATCGCGTTGCCGGAATGGAACGTCACGCCCGAGCGGATCTTGAAGGTGAAGGTCTTGCCATCGTCCGATACGGTCCAGCTTTCAGCCAGTCCAGGCATCGGCTTGGTAATGTCATCGGCAGGAAGGACAATCAGGCGTTCATAGAGGTTAGCAACAATCTCTGCGGCCTCGAGCTGGTTCAGCTCGTTGGGATCAAGGCCACGCATCGACGACATGTTCGTTGCGATGACCAGCTGGTCCTTCGGGGTGGCTGCAGCTGCAGCCAACGGCATCATCAGGCTCGCGGCAACAAGCGCCGACGAGATCAACAGCCCGCGTCTTCGGATCTTCATTTTCTTCCTCCCAAGCATCTCTGCAATCGCATCAGAGCGAATTTTGATATCGACATCGATCTGAAATCTGGTATATCAGATCTCACAAAACAGATTTGTCGTCAACGGGGGAATTTTCGGCTTATGGAAAATAGGATGGAGAGCGGTGCAGGCGACGACCGCATCGAAAAGATCGATCCCCGGTTCCTGACGACCCTTCGTGATCACGTTCACAAGACGCTCAGGGCGGCGATCCTATCCGGTCGCTTTCGCGCCGACGAGCGCGTCAATGAACGCCAGCTCGCCGAACAGCTCGGGGTCAGCACCACTCCGATCAAGGAGGCGCTCCGGCAGTTGGAGACTGAAGGGCTTGTCGAAACCTTGCCGCGTCGCGGCGTGCTGATCCGCTTCAATGCCGGATGGGCGGAGGAAATGATCCTGGCGCGCGCCGCGCTGGAATCGATGATCGCGCACCTCGCCGCCAAGCGGATCACCAAGGAAGAAGCGAGGAAGCTAAGCGATACGGTCGCATTGATGAAGGCGGCCACAGCCAATGGCGGTGCGGACGACCTCATTGCCCTGAATGAGACCTTTCACGAGCAGATCCACATCGCCTCGCGCTGCCAGTATCTCTCGCGCATGATCGAGCGCCAGCAATTCTACGACGCGAGCATTCGCCGCGTTATCCATTCCGACAACAAGGAGCGCGACAAGGCTCTCGCCGAGCACACCGCCATTGCCGCCGCTATCGTCTCGAACGACAGCGACAAGGCCGAGCGGGTGATGCGCGATCACGTCGTCCGCTCCGGCGAAACCTACCTCAACATCGTATTCAGGAAGAAAGAGGACATTTGACGTGACCGTGGGAATGGACAGGATTCGTAAGGCCCTGACGGGTATCTCCGGCGTTCCGGTGACCCCTTACAAAGCTGACGGCAGCATCGATCTCGCCAAGCTTTCCGCATTGATCGCGCGCCTCGCCAGCGCCCGGGTTCACAATCTGATGGCGGCCGGCAATACTGGTGAGTTCTTCACCCTGACGATGGACGAGGTAAAGGCAGTTTATGCGGCCACGATCAAGGCTGCAGATGGCAAGTCGCTGATCAGTGCGGCCGTCGGTCGTTCGCTGACGGACGCCAAGGCACTGGCCCGTCATGCGATTGCCGAGGGCGCCGACGCGATCATGGGTCACCACCCGATGGATCCTTTTGCCGGGCCGAGCTACCAGGCGAAATATTTTCTCGAACTTGCCGATACGTCCACAGTCCCGGTCATTGCCTATGTCCGCAGCGACACGTTCTCGGTCGCCGATTTCCGCAAGCTTGCCCTGCATCCCAATATCGCCGGCATCAAATTTGCCTCCGGCAACCTGATGCTGCTTGCCGAGGTCATCCGTTCGACGAAGGACGCGCCGGCGATCTGGGTCTGCGGCCTCGCCGAGGGCTGGGCGCCTGCCTTCTACGCCATGGGTGCTCGCGGCTTTACCTCGGGGCTCGTCAACGTTTTCCCCGAGCGTTCGCATGCCGTCCATCAGGCGCTGGAAGCCGGTGACTACGCCGCTGCACGCGCTCTTATCGACGACATCGCCGGTTTCGAAGCGCTGCGCACCAAATATCTGAACGGCGCCAATGTCACGGTCGTCAAGGAGGCGCTCGGCATGCTCGGAACCGATGTCGGCCCTGTTCGTCTTCCCGGCGTTGAAAGCCTGACGGACGCCGAACGCGCGGAACTGCGCGCAATCGTCGACAATGTAAGCGGCAAGAACCGCGCCGCCTGAGGAAGAATGCCATGCATATCACCGGCTTCAAGACCTATATGCAGCGCGTCGACGATCGGCCGCGACTGCTCCTGAAAATCGAGACGAGCGAAGGCATTTCCGGTTGGGGCGAGTGCTACAATCACGGCCCCGACTGGGCGCTGCCGCCGCTTTTCGACTACCTCTTCCATCAGATCGAAGGGGAGGACCCTCGCCGAGTAGAGTTCCTTGTACTGAAACTCAATCAGCAGTGCCGTTTTCCGCCGGGCGCCCTCGGGCTTGCGGCCATTTCGGCGATCGATCACGCGCTCTGGGATATTGCCGGTAAAGCTGCTGATCTTCCGGTCTATATGTTGCTTGGCGGCAACGTTCGCGATCGGGTGCGCGTCTATTGCGGTGTCTATACCGCCCCGGACCCGCAGATGGCGCAGGACCAGACCCTGGAGCTGAACGAAAAATATGGCTACACGGCTTTTAAGCTCAGCCCTTTCCGCCGCGATCTGCATACCGGCCGCTGGGGAGAGCTTGTGAAGGAAACCGGTGACTGGTTCGCCAGGATACGTGAGATCACGCCGTCGCACTTCGAATTCGCATTTGATGCCCATGCGAAGATCTTCGAGCCCTATCAGGCGGTACAGCTTGCTGCAGCGATTGCCCCAAATGATCCGCTCTTCTACGAGGAGCCGATCCGGCCGGAGCACATTCCGGCATGGGCCGAGCTGAAGTCGAAAGTCTCCGTCCCGCTGGCCACGGGAGAATCGCTCTACAATCGCTTCGAGTTCCTTTCCCTGTTGTCGGCTCGTGGCGCTGACATCATCCAGCCCGACATATGTGTTGTCGGCGGCGTAACGGAAATGCGCAGGATCGCAACAATCGCCGAGGTCCACTATGTCACCGTCGCGCCGCATAACCCGATGGGGCCGCTCGCGACCGCGGTCAACATTCACTTCTGCGCCGCACAGCCGAACTTCAAGGTCCTCGAGTTCAAGCCTCATGTCCACGCGCCATGGGCGGCCGATCCGTATATGCCTGTTGATGGCCATATGGAATTGCGGCCCGACCGTCCAGGCTGGGGTCTGGAAATCGATGAAAAGGCCTTGCAGACGGAAGACTACATTCATTGGGAACGGAAAATCACCCGCAAGCCGGATGGATCGACCGCCTATCCCTGATTGGTTCCGTTGAAATGACAGGCTTGCTTTGAAACGCTTGGGAAGCGCATGCCACAGATGCAGGTCGCGCTTTCCGCATATTCAGCTATTGGACGAACACCACTACTTTCCCGGCCCTCGACGACACGCCAATGCTTGCGTCGTGAATTGAGTGCACATTGTTCCATCGGGGATAAGTCTATTTCGTCATTCGTTCTGTCAGATAGGCCCGCGAGGGTGATGGCTCGAAGCTATCGGAGAAGTATTGCGTCTCATGGGCCACCAACCCGTCGCGGAATTCCATAATGCTGACGGCGCAAGACGGCTTGCCGTCATAGGTAAGTATGAATTCGGTGACCCAGAGATCGCCGCTGCCGACACTTCGTCGGACCGTGAACCGCTTCTTGTTTGGCTGGACGAACCGGCTTTCTTGAATGTTGTGCCGGCCGCGGATCCGCTCCCCTGATTGCGGATAGTCGAGCAAGGCATCGTCGTGATAGATTTCATGTTCGACGTCGAAATCGTTTGCGTCTGAAGCCTCCCAATGGCGCTCCAATCTCTCTTGAATTGTTCGATCTTCCAAAGGGATCTCCAACCTGCGTTTGCGGACATCATCCCCGGGACGGCAAATAGTCGTGCTTTTCGCTGTTCGGAGGGACGTCAGGGGGTCTGCCGATGCAGCCGACCACGGATCATTGAAGGATACGCCTGAGGAGAATTGCCGGCAATCTGCGTCGTCGGTACACGCTGATACACTTCGGCTGATTTTCGAAATATGTGGGACACCTCAATCCTTGAAACCGCTCTTCGTTAACAGGTGCTGCGAATGCGGCCGCAATCGAAGGAGAGTGTTTCATGACGAAGACCGCCAATGTTTCAACTCGGCGTCGCGTCGCCGATCGAGTAATCGCCATAGCGTTTGGCTCTCTGTTGCTCGTTCCGGCAGTCTATGCGCTGCCGGTCGATGCCGCCGATCTTGCGTCGGAAGCTGCCGCGGAAGCTGCGAGTACAGACGAAAGCGTCCGTCCGTTCCAGATCCATATTCCGCAGTCGCAACTCGACGACCTGCGCAGGCGCATCGCCGATACCCGATGGCCCGACAAGGAGACGGTCGACGACACTTCCCAGGGTATCCAACTGTCACGGGTCCAGGAACTGGTTCGTTACTGGGGCACGCAGTACGATTGGCGCAAGGCCGAGGCACAACTCAATGCACTGCCGGAGTTCGTCACCACGATCGACGGTGTTGACATTCAGTTCATCCATGTCCGTTCACGTCACCCCAACGCTCTTCCCATCATTCTGACACATGGCTGGCCCGGATCGATGTTCGAATTCATCAAGACCATCGGTCCTCTCACGGATCCCACGGCGTATGGCGGCCGGCCCGAAGATGCCTTCGACGTCGTCATCCCCTCGATACCAGGCTACGGCTTTTCCGGGCATCCGGTCGATCAGGGCTGGGGGCCGGACCGCGTCGCTCGCGCTTGGGACGTTCTGATGAAGCGGCTCGGCTATGACCACTATGTTTCTCAGGGCGGCGATCATGGTTCGGTGATCTCCGACGCATTGGCGCGCCAGGCGCCGAAGGGCTTGCTGGCAATTCATCTCAATATGCCCGCGACGGTTCCAGGCGAGCTCATGAAAGCCATCAACAGCGGAGACCCGGCGCCTGAGAGCCTGTCCTCGCCCGAGCGAGAAGCCTATAACTCCTTGAGCACCTTCTTCGGACGGAACGCTGCCTATGGCGCCATCATGGTGACCCGGCCGCAGACGATCGGCTATTCGCTTGCCGATTCGCCGTCCGGCCTGGCGTCCTGGATCTACGAGAAGTTTGCGCAGTGGAGTGACAGCGGCGGCATTCCTGAGCGCGTTTTTTCCAAGGACGAAATGCTTGATGACATCACGCTCTACTGGTTGACGAACACCGGCGCATCGTCATCGCGGTTCTACTGGGAAAACAACAACAACAACTTCAGCGCCGAGGCGCAGAAGACGAAGGACATTAAAGTCCCTGTCGGCATCACGGTATTTCCGAAGGAGATCTACCGCGCGCCGGAAAGCTGGGCCAAGCAGGCCTATCCCTCGCTGACCTACTATCATCAGGTCAAAAAAGGCGGGCATTTTGCCGCCTGGGAGCAACCCCAGCTCTTTGCCGAGGAAGTAAGAGCGGCTTTCAAGTCAGTACGCTGACGACGTCGAAATGGGTAGTCCTCGTTGGAGGACCACCCCAACCCGACGAGGCGTCGGCTGGAGGCGCCTGGAATTTTGCCGCCATCTTCGCCGGAGACGCCGTCATCAGGAAATGACCGACGAAAATCAGGAAGGAGCTTGGCACACGTGTGCATTCCCTCGCTTCTGTCATCCCGATGTTACGCGCCAGGGCTAGCAAGTCTCAGAACTCATCAGGGGCGCAGCCTCGATAGCGAAGGGAGACAGGACATGAATAGACGCGAATTTCTGATCACATCGTCGGCAGCCGCGGGCCTTCTCGCTCTCCCGCGTTTCGCTTCGGCCGCTGCTGGCACGATCGACCTCTACAGTGGTTCGGATTCCAATATCATCGACCTGTGGAACAATATTATCCGTCCAGCCTTCGAAAAGGCGCATCCGGAAGTCGCGCTGAAGGTGACCGATGCCGGCGACAACAACGGCCTTCGCGCCATCGGCGACCGCGCTCTCGCTGCGCTGAAGACCAAGACCGATCCGCAGGCCGACCTCTTCGAATCCTTCGATCCGCGCCTTCCGGCCGGCGGTATCGATGCCGGTCTCTGGGTAAAATTCTCCGCCGAGAACGTGGCTGGTTTCGAGAACGTCAATCCGCTCGCTTTCGATACGCCCTACGCGCTGCCTTATCGCGGCTCGCAGGTTCTGCTTGCCTATGACAAGACCAAACTCGATCCGAAGGACGCGCCGAAGACCTGGGAACAGCTGACGGTCTGGATCAAGGCCAATCCCGGCCAGTTCATCTACAACCGTCCGGACAAGGGCGGTTCGGGCGGCAATTTCGTTCGCCGTGCGATCCACGAAGCCAATGGCCGTGATCCGAAGAAGTTCAGGATCGACAACTTCACCGCCGAGTTTGCCGAACAGTCGCTGACGCCGGCCTGGAAAATCCTCAACGATCTCGCTCCGTCGCTCTATCAGAAGGGCGCCTATACCGCAGGCAATACGCAGTCGATCCAGCTGCTCGCCCAGGGCGTCGTCACCATGGCTCCGGTCTGGTCCGACCAGGTCCTGCAGGCGATCTCGCAGGGCGTTCTGCCCGAGACGACCGGCCTCGTACAGCTCTCCGACCTCGCGCTCTGCGGTGGTTTTTCCGCCATGACGATCTTCACCAACGGCGCCAACAAGGATGCCGCCCTCAAGCTCGCCGCCTTCATGCTGACGAGCGATATGCAGGAAGCCATCATCACCGAGATCGGCGGCTTCCCGGGTGTTTCCTGGGATCACATTTCCGAAGACCTGCGCAAGAAATATGCCGACGTCATCCCGGCGACCATCCCGACCTTCCCGGGCGGCGATTGGGAAAAGGCGATCAACGACGGCTGGTACCGCAACGTCGCTCCCGGCATCAGCCGCACCTGATGACGGTCGATACGGCGCAGCCTGCGGTCGTCGACCGCGCTCAGCCTCTCAGCAGGGGGAGCCTTTACGGGCTCCTCCTCGTCGGCATGCCGGTCCTTCTGGTCGGCTGGCTGATCATCTTTCCGATCTTCTCGGCGGTCGCCACGACCATCTTCGTCCGCCAACCGGACGGGACGACCGCGTTTTCGCTCGCCTCCTACCATTTCTTCTTCACTGATGGGTACAGCCTGAACAATCTCTGGCTGACGCTCTGGACGACCCTTGTCTGCGGTCTGCTCCTGCTTGCGATCGGCGTTCCGATTGCGCTTTACCTGCGTTTTTCCGGAAGCCGCCTTGCCGCCTATGTGCAAGGCCTGGCGATTTTTCCGATGTTCGTCCCTTCGATCATTCTCTCCTACGCGCTGATCCGGACGATCGGGCCGAACGGTACGGTCGACATCCTGCTCAACGCTGTCGGCCTGCCGAAGCTGCCGAGCCCCTATCTGACGCCCTGGGGACCGGTTATCGGCCTTGTCTGGGACAATCTGCCCTTGACCGTCCTGATGCTGACGGCCGGCCTTTCTTCCGTTTCCAACAGCTCCATCGAGGCGGCCCGCGATGTCGGCGCAACGCCTTTGAGGGTCTTCGTCTCGATCATTCTGCCGTGCATGGGCAATTCGCTGCTGGTGACGGCTTCCTTCGCCGTGCTCGGCATATTCTCGGCCTTCACCTTGCCCTATGTGCTCGGTCCCGCCTCACCGGAGATGATGGGGCCTTTCATGCAGCGCACCTTCGCCGATATGAACGACCCGTTGAATGCGCTGACACAGGCCGTCATCACCTTCGGGTTCTGCCTCCTCTTCGGCGTCTTCTACGTCTGGTCGATTGCCCGCAATCGCGAGGGTCGATGATGCGCCGGTCGACCGCCTTGAAATTCGACTGGATTGGTGTCGCTCTTTCGCTGCTGCTGACGCTCTTCATCGCGCTGCCGCTGCTGGTTGTCGCTACCTGGGCCTTCACGGAGGTCTGGCGCTTTCCCTCGGTCATTCCCCAGCAATTCGGCCTGCGTTTCTGGTCGCAGACGCTGGCTCGCAAGGACGTCTGGGATGCGCTTTTCCTCAGCCTGCGGCTGACGGCGACGGTAACGGTGCTGTCGGCGATCATCTGCCTTCCTGCGGCCTACGCTTTTGCGCGCATGTGGTTTCCCGGGCGCAACGTCCTCTTCCTCTCCTTTCTCGCCTCGCACGCCTTTCCGAAGTTCGGACTGCTGGTGGCGATTGCCGGCATCTTCCTGCAGATGGGGCTGATCAGCACTTTCTGGGGCGTGGTGCTGATCCAGCTCGTCGGCACGCTGATGCTGATGATCTGGATCCCGGTCGCAGCCTTCCAGAATGTCGACCGTCGCATGGAGGAGGCCGCGCGCGACGCCGGTGCGACGCCGCTTCGCGTCTTCTGGTCGATCACGCTGCCGCAGGCCGCGCCGACGATATCCGCCGCCCTGCTCCTGACATTCGTCGGCACCTTCTACGAGACCGAGGGTGCCTGGCTGATCGGCGCGCCGGAAATCCGCACCATGCCGGTGCTGATGATCAGCTTCATCAACAACCAGATCGTCGTGCAATATGGCGCTGTCCTCTCCGTCATGCTGTGGGTGCCGTCCTTCGCGGCATTGATGTTTGCACGGCGCGTTGTCGGGACCGGCGCCTTTGCGCGGGGCTTCGGCGCCTGAGCGCGGCCAGAAAGGACTAGAAAATGGCACATCTGGCAATCGAAGGCGTTTCGAAGAGCTTCGGCCATACCTTTGCCGTCCGCGATTTTTCGCTCGAGGTGGGCGATGGCGAACTCGTCTGCCTGCTCGGCCCCTCAGGCTCCGGCAAATCGACGCTGCTGCGCATGATCGGCGGCTTCGAACGTCCGAGCCAAGGCAGCATCCGCATCGACGCCAAGGACGTGACCACCCTGCCGCCGGAGCGGCGCCCGACCGGCATGGTGTTCCAGAGCCATGCGCTCTGGACCCACATGGATGTCTTCAACAATATCGCCTTCGGCCTGAAGCTGCGGCGCCTACCGAAGGCAGAGATCCATCAGCGCGTCGAAGATGCCCTCGCGCTCGTCGGCCTTGCCGACTATGGACGGCGCGCAGTGACACAGCTATCGGGCGGCCAGCAGCAGCGCGTGGCCCTTGCCCGTTCGCTCGTCCTCGAACCAAAGATCCTGCTGCTCGATGAACCCTTTGCGAGCCTCGACCAGCATCTGCGCGAGCGGCTGCGCGAGGAAGTGCGCGATATCCAGCAGCGGCTCGGCATCACCACGCTATTCGTCACCCACGGCCAGGACGAAGCCCTGGCGCTTGCCGACCGCATCGTCGTGATGCGCGACGGTCGCACCGAGCAAGTGGCTCCGCCAAGCACAATCTATCGCGAACCGCAGACGGCCTTTGTCGCAGGCTTCATCGGCTCGATGAATTTTGTTGACACCGAGATCCGCAACGGGGTCTGCACGCATCCGCTTTTCAGCTTCGCCATTCCCGTTGCAGACGGGAAGGTGACACTCGCGATGCGTCCGGAAGCATTGACAGTTCGTCCCGCCAACCGGCCGGCAGATGCGACAGTCCACCGCGTCACCGATTTCGGCACGCACAAGATCGTCGATATCGACCTTGCCGATGGTATCAGGCTGAAGGCGATGGTTGCACCGGGCGATGTGATCAGGGCCGGTATGCTCGTCGCTCCGAGCTGCTCCAGCTTTTTCGCCTTCCGCGACAATGCCCTGATCCATCAATCAGCATCTGCCGAAGCGGCTGCAACCCTGCAGCCGCTCTTTACGGCCTGAATGCCTCAGGGTTTCGGCTGAAGGCCTTCCTGCAGCCAGGGATAAAGTGCCTTGCTTGCCGCGAGGATATCGCCTTTGCCCCTCACGTCAGCGCCGGAAAAGCGCGTGACGATGCCGCCCGCTTC